>Ga0209211_10001198_pt1 | contig 50250 bp, 60 predicted proteins | sample RifGroA2_FD_183992 | JGI IMG/M metagenome (GOLD analysis project Ga0209211, IMG submission 183992) | Groundwater microbial communities from Rifle, Colorado, USA - Groundwater A2 (SPAdes) (version 2) | ecosystem: Environmental > Aquatic > Deep subsurface > Groundwater | place: Rifle, Colorado...
TCCTGCCACTTTTCTGGGTACTTGAAAACATCACTAAACCCACGGCAGATAAAACGGCAATAATGGCTATAACTACTAAAAGCTCAACAAGGGTGAAGCCTTTTTTACTCTCTCTCTCTCTCTCTCTCAATCATGGGCATTATCTATATAATAACACTTTTTTCTTGTTGTCAAGTTTTTGTGGGTTTTATTTCTCCCCAGTTGGAAACCTAGCTAAACCCTTTCAAACTCTTTTTTGGTAATTTTTGATTCTCTTAAAATAGCAGCAAATGTCCCTTTCGGAAGTTCTTTAATGTGGACAGGAATAACAGCGCGTGCTTGGGTTTGAGGATGAAATAAAATTTTATGGCTGCCACTTTGGCGATCTTCCACAAAACCCAATTTCTTGAATTTGGAGAGAACCTGTTTGGGAGTATAAATTTTAGGCATTAGCGTAGGGAAATTCCAGATCCACTGATCCAATAAAAGATTTGTTACCCTCTGGTATAGTTTCTTCGTGGGCTTTCAAACTTTCCAGATAAAGTTCAATGGCCTCTTTGGCCATTTTCTCGGCCTCTTTTAAATTTTTGCCATAGGTAACACAACCCGGAAGTGACGGCACTGTCACAGTAAACCCTTCTTCAGGTTCCTCTGTATAAATAACAGTATATTTTAAAAGTTTCTTTTTAATCATAGAATTAGTATACCATAAATTTTTAGCAACGGCGTGGGATTTTTGTGACAAATTTAGTATGATTGTGAGTAACGTTGCATAAACCTCCTTACCTGCTGCTCCCAATGTTCTTCTAAATATTTAATTCCTTCATTTCTCCCCAGTTGGGACCGACCTTTAGGTCAACTACCACAGGAACAGATAATTTCAGGGCATTTTCCATTTTAGTTTTGACCATTTTCCCCACTTCTTCCACAGATTTTGGAGTACATTCAAATAAAAGCTCATCATGAACCTGCAGAATGAGGTTACAGGTTACAGGTTTTAGGTTACAGTCTATCTCCACCATGGCTTTTTTAATCATATCTGCTGCTGTCCCTTGAACCGGATGGTTAACTGCTGCCCGCTCGCCAGCCGAACGGATCATCCTATTTTCAGCTTTTAGCTCCGGTATATATCTTTTCCTGCCCATTAAAGTTTCTACATAACCATTTTCATATCCAAACTCCAAAGTTTTTTGCATCCATTCCGCAATTTCAGGAAACTGGGCAAAATATTCCTCAATATAACTTCTGGCAATTTCAAAAGGCACTTTTAAGCTGCGGGACAAAGCATGAGGGCCCTGCCCATAAAGCGTGGCAAAATTCATGGTTTTACCAACACCTCTTTGCTCTTTGCTAACTTTTTCTAAAGGCAGCTTAAAAATTTTAGCTGCTGTGGCAGAGTGAATATCCAAACCTTGCTCAAAAGCTTTTTTTAAAGCCTCATCCCCGGATAAATGAGCCATAATGCGGAGTTCTATTTGGGAATAATCAGCTGCCAGCAAAACCTTGCCTTTAGGCGCGATAAAAGCTTTTCTTATTTCCCCTCCCATTTCCCCTCTTACCGGAATATTTTGCAAGTTGGGGTCTTGTGAAGATAGCCTGCCTGTGGCTGCACCCTCAACATTAAAAGTAGAGTGAATTCTTCCGTCGCTGCCAACTGATTTTGGCAAAGCGTCAACATAAGTGGAAACCAGCTTAAAAAGCTGCCGGTATTCCAAAAGCAAAGGCATAACTGGATGGGCATCAGCCAGCTCATGTAAAGTTTCCTCATCTGTACTTCGGCCGGTTTTGGTTTTTTTAAAAACAGGCAATTTTAATTCATCAAAAAGCACTATTTGCAACTGCTTTGGACTATTGAGGTTTATCTCATGCCCTATTTTTGAGTAAATTTCTTGTTCAAGATTAATAAGCCTGGATTTTAAATCAATCCCCATCTTGTTTAAAAACTTTAAATCCACTAAAATTCCTGTTTTAGACATTTTTTGCAAAACAGGGGTTACTTGAACATCCAAATCAAAAGTAACTTGGTTTTTGATTGGCTTTTCATCTGAAATTCGGCTGATCAGGCTTTTAAATTCCAGTTCCTCAAAAAGTTTAACTACTTTGTTTTGATCATAGTCTGCCATCACGCATTTATCTAAATCCAGCTTTATCGGGGCTTTTAAATCCAAAGTGGCTAGTTTTTTGGACATGACTGCCTCTTCTGCCCCTTCTGCCAACAATTTTTGTAATCTTTCTGGTAAAGTTTTCAAGTTTTCTGCTTTGTAAATATTTTCTATAGTGCCAAATTGATGAATCAGCTTGGTAGCAGATACATCCCCTATTCCGTTAACTCCAGGAATATTATCCGAGGCGTCCCCTGCCAAAGCTTTATAATCAACCAGCAGTTTGGGTTCAAAGCCGTATTTAGCCATAAATTCCTCTTCCCCATACATCCCCACATCATTAATGGTTTTTTTAGGCATAAAAACTTTGGTATTTTGATTAATTAATTGCATAATGTCCCTATCTCCAGTCACAACAATAGTTTCCAGATTCTGTGCCTGTGTAGCCAGCGTACCAATTAAATCATCAGCCTCGTAACCAGACAAACTAAATTCGGGAATGTTAAAAGCTTTGGTAACCTGATGCACTCTATCGTATTGCACGGATAAACCCTCATCTTTTGGCCCGCGGGTGGCTTTATATTGGGTGTAGGCCTGATGGCGGAAAGTAGGCCCTTTTTCATCCCAGGCAATAGCCAAAAAATCAGGTTTAAGATCACTTAAAACTTTTAAAAGCATTGAGGAAAAGCCATAAACAGCATTAACCAGTTCTCCTCTGGAAGTGGTAAAAGGAGGGGTGGCATGATATGCCCGATGCAGCAAGGCATTGCCATCAACTAAAACCAAGCGTTTCATGGTGGAATTGTAGCATTATCTGTTAAACTATTTCCATATGTCAGGAAAGTATTTTGAAAGCTTTGATGGGGCTAAAATTTATTATCATAAAACTGAAAAGGATAAAAATAAATGGCTGGTATTCTTGCACGGATTTGGAGGAGATTTGACTGCCTGGTCAAAAGAGAGAAGCTATTTTAGCAAATTAGGCATTTCCACTATTGCTTTAGATTTAAGAGGCCACGGGCTTTCAGAGAAAAGCGATAAAAAAGATTTTTATAAACTGGAAAATTTTGCCAAAGACTTGAAAGAACTTCTGAAAATTGAATCCATTAATAACGCAGTTATCATTGGTCATTGCTTTGGCGGGATGGTGGCAATTTATTTCCAGGCCAAATTTCCCAATAACTCCAAAGGCTTGGTTTTAGTGGATACCGGTTTCAAGCCCCCGTTTATAAGTAATAATCCTGTGGCAAAAGTTTTTGCGGATTATTTGATCCGGCTGCTGCAATCTTTACCTGATATAAAAGTAGCCGGACACGCGGATTTTAATAAATTCCAAGGTACAAACGACATAAATTTTCAAAGAATCTTATCTGATATTTTACATACCTCTTTGAGAAGCTATTTGTTGCTTTGCAGTAATTTTATCAAATTGGATGCCGGAAAATTGCTGGACAAAATAATTGTGCCCACTTTGGTAGTAGAAGGGACAAAAGACAGCATCTTCCCTATGGAAATAGCAAAATACTTGCATAAAAGGATCGAGACTTCAGAACTCGATCTAATTGAGGGCGCAAACCACATTATTGTTATAAATAATCCTGTTGAACTGGAAGAATCAATAGCAGAATTTCTCAAAAAGATTAATTTTATCTAGGATTATCTAAATAGACGCTTTTCTTTTTTAAGATAAAGGCTTCTGTGAAACTGCGTATATAATCATAGGTTCCCATCAATAACCCGTCTTTAAATCTTCTGCCGGAAAATGTGACCGGTTTGTTGATAAATTTAATTTTCCCCAGTTTGGCCACCTTAAAAGACAAATCCAAATCTTCCTGGGCCTGCAGAGCCGGATCAAACCCGCCGGATTTCTCATAAACGGATTTTAAAATGCCAAAGCTAAAACCGGACAGCCAGTAATGGCCGGACAACAATCTATACAAAACCATGGCTTTGGGCTGGATAAAATTAAAGACTGCATTGGTTAAAGATGAACAATCCACGATCTTGCAAGAGGTAGTAGTGGCCACCACCTCCTGTTGCAGCGGATCTGTTAATGTATCAAGCCAGTCCGGATAAGTAACAGTATCCGCATCCAAAGAGATAACTACCTCCCCCAAAGACTCATCAAACCCTCTTTTTCTGGCAGCTCCCCTACCCTTTTTTTGCTCCAGAATGACTCTTAAACAAAGCTTATCCTGAAAACTTTTAGCCAGCTTTGCAGTATTGTCACTGGAGTTATTATCCACCACAATTACCTCAAAATTTTTTTTAGTTTGCAGACGGGTTAAAGATTGCAAAGCCAAGGACAAATATTTTTCCTCATTATAGGCAGGGATAACAATCGAAACCTCTATATCTTTCATAATTTTTTGTGTCGGAGGAAAACGACTATGGCATAAATAAATGCCAATATAGCCTCAAAAAAAAGATACTGGTTATAAAAAGGCATCCAAACTAACAAAGAAGGATAATTAAAGAAATCATTGCCAAAATTTTGGGTTGAGTTTAAATATAAAAGCAATGTCCCATGGAAAATAGCCCATATGCCGGAGACAAAAATCAGGCTTTTGTATTTTTTAAGGTCTGTTTGGGCAACTAAAATCAATGCTGCTGCCAAAAAAACAAACGAGGCATAGATGGAATCCAGCAAAATAGCATAAGAAACAGCAGAGGTAGGCCAGACATTGATAACAGAACCCAGCCTAATATTCAGAAGATGAATAACACCGTCACCTATTAAGTACATTGCCAGAACAATGAAAAATATGCGCATAAGATTATTTTAACAGATTTTGACAATGAAACTTAAACCTATATAATCTAATAGCTCATGGCTATTTCTGTAAGCATTATTATTCCCACCTTTAACGAGGCAAAAGACTTGCCCCGCCTGCTTAAATCTATTAAAAACCAAACCCAACCTCCCCAAGAGGTAATCGTGGCCGATGCGTTCTCCGTAGACGAGACAGTCAAAATCGCCAGAAAATTTGGAGCAACTGTAGTGGCAGGAGGCTTACCGGCCAAAGCCAGAAATTCCGGCGCCAAAATTGCGGGCTCTTCTATCCTGCTTTTTTTGGATGCGGATGTTATCTTACCTCCCAAATTTTTGGAACAAACTGTGATGGAAATGCAAAAGCGATCTTTGGATATTACCTCATGTTTTATTACTCCCCGCTCCAAATTACGCCGTGATAAGTTTTTACACCATTTTGCCAATTACTATATGCGGATGACCCAAAAGTTCCATCCCCATATCCCCGGCTCTTGTATTTTTGTTAAAAGCACTTTGCACAAAACTATTGGCGGCTTTGATGAATCGCTGTTTATGGCTGAAGACCATGATTATTTGAAGCGGGCCAAAAAAATGGGCAAATTTGGTTATTTAAAATCATATAAAATTCCTGTGTCTGTTAGAAGGCTTTCCGAAGAAGGCCGGATAAACATTGCCCTTAAATATATTGCCGTTGAACTTCATTTGCTTTTTATCGGAGAAATCCGCAAGAATATCTTTGAATATAAATTTGGCCGTCATTTCAAATCCTGAAGACAAAGCATGGCCCGTTCTTTTAGAACAACTATTTCCACCTCGTTTAAGGCAGAGCTCGAAGCTTCTTTGATTAAAAAATCACAAATTTTCCCTTGAGACTTTGATAAGTTTTTGGATAGATTATCCAGTTCCGTAATCTTAAACATGGTAGTTCTGACTGCTCTTTGACCAGGCTGGCTCTCTATTTGAGAATAAAGATGATCAAGAACCTGCACATGAATGGAGACAGTTTCCGAGAGTTGTCTTATTTTAGCCTCATCCTTAAAATCCATTAAACCCATTACTTTTTGTAAATTAAATAAGTAGTGTTCCAGAGTAGAAGCAATCATCTCAAAACGCCTTGCTTTCACCAGGCTTTTTACTTCCCTGATCCTTCTTTGGCTAAATTCCAAATAGCGGATGGCTTTAATTTCACTAGTAGGAGCAAATTTAAGTTCCAGAATTTCTTTAACGCTTTTTAAAAAATACAAAGGTGAGGTAGGATATATTTTAGATTGGCCTATATCATCTACAGCAAAAGCAGGATAGGGAAAAGTAAAAAGTAAAAAGTAAAAAGTAAAAAGCGAAACGACTACAAAAATTTTGAACTTTGAATTTTGAACTTTGAACTTCATCTATATTATTCTACCCCTTAAGTTCACTTTGGGCAACAATTTTGGCATAAACACCTTTTTTTTCAAGTAATTTATTATGTGTACCCCGCTCCACAATCCTGCCTTTTTCCACAACCAGAATTTGATCCGCGTTTTTAACTGTTGAAAGCCTGTGAGCAATAATAATCTTTGTAAAAGACCTTTCTTTAGATAAATTTTTCAAAGCTTGTTGAATCAGGCTTTCAGAGTGTATATCCAAATGGCTGGTTGGTTCATCCATGATTAAAATTTTAGGCTCTGCAAAAAGTGCCCGGGCTATTGCCAGTCTTTGTCTTTGTCCGCCTGATAATTTCACACCCCGCTCACCCACCAAAGTTTGATATCCTTCAGGCAATTGACTGATAAACTCATCGGCAAAAGCCTGTTTTGCTGCCTCGTATACCCTTGCTCTAACAGACGCAAAATCAAGTTTACCTGCACTGTATGATATAACTTCCCATATTTTCCTATTTGGCACAGGAGAATCCTGAAAAACCACAGCGGTTTTACTTCTATAAGAATCGAGATCCAAATCCTGCAGATTATACCTGCTATCAATCACAATACTCCCTCCTTGCGGATCATAGTAGCGACTAAGCAGTTTAGCTATAGTGGATTTTCCTCCTCCGGATTTACCCACCAATGCAGTAAAAGATCCAACCGGTATGGTAAAACTTACATTTCTTAAAACCCGTTTTCTGTTATATGCAAAAGTCACATGTTTAAAAGCAATCCTGCCTGTAATATCTTTTGGGATAATAGCATTTGGTGAATTAACAACGCTGGGCTTCTGCGAAAGCAAAGAAATAACCCGGTCAACCGGCTCTGCGGCATCAATAGCCCTCTCATAAATCCAACCCAGCTGGAAAATATTAGAATAGGCCCGTTCTGTTAGCGAAATTAAAAACACCAGACTTCCCACAGTAATAAAACCTGCCCTAATCTCATAAATCCCCACTATCAGCAAAACCGCATACATAAATTCTATGCTTAAACTGCGCAAAAACCCGTTAATCATGTGCAGCTTAAATTCCTTGACGGAAAAAGTTTTAATATCATCCCAGATTGATGAGAAAATTTCTGCTTCACGCCTTTCTTGGGCAAAAGCCTTTACAACTGTTATATTGGTTAAAGTATCCCCTATTTCGCCCGAAGATGCTTCATAAGCATCATGCCGCTTGGACCTAAATTTTTGGGTGTTTTGATAAGTTTTAAACATATTGATCACAAAAGGAATTAAGGATGCGGCAAATAATAAACCAAATATCCAGTTAACAAAAAGCATCAATATGGCGCTGACAATCAGTTGAATCACCACAGGTTGAAAATTCCAGCCATAGGTTGCCAGAAGGTCAATCAGTTTATCCCGGCCTTTATTGACAATATTTATTTTGTTACCGGTATTTTCTTTTTCATGATAATCAAGGGAAAGTTGCAATAGCTTGTTAAAAGTCTGCCTGGAAACAAACTGCTCCGATTTCCAAAGCAACCTTACCAAAACAATGTCAATTGCATAATCAATCACCAAAGATAAAAGCCTGACTCCAATAAGACCACCCACTATAAAAACAGCTGACTCAAAATTAAGCAGGCCTTTGGTAGAAATAAGCAGATCAAGGATTTTTCCAAAAATATACGGGCCTGCCATCCTTACTATCTGAAAAACAATGGTAATTAAGACAATATTGTAGAAATCCTTGTGAAAGGGCTTCATCAAAAGCCATATTTTCTGTATAAAATTCATTTTCTTTCTTGATCGTATCATAATTTTTCCTTTTAGCATTAAAAAACCCCGACTCTGTCGGGGCTTCCGTAAACTCTTATTATTTAAATTTAAGTTTTAAGTTACGGAAACCTCCTCTGTTTCTAGAGGTTCGCCGACTAAAGTATTCGCATCAGGTATGTGTATTGCCATATACAGGTTGCTTCCAAGCTTTGGTATGAATGGATCCGACCAATATCAAGTGTAAATCTTTTAAGGCAAGGTTGTCAACCGCTTATTTAATTGCTGAAAGCAAAATAATTTTTAGTCCTAGATAATTTTTTAACCTTTCATCATTAGTTACAAAAGCTTTTGCCCTATTTAATTTGGCCGTAGCCAGCTGGATAGCATCCGGTGTTCTAAAACCATATTTTCTTCTGATTGCGGCAGCTTCCAGAGCTATTTCATGGTTTACATCTAAAATACTCAGGTTGGGTGTGCGAAGAAAAAGCTCCTTGAGTTGTTTCACTTTTGATAAAGAAACCCTGACAGAAAGTATTTCAATTAAAGTCACTACCGATGTTACTGCCTGCAAATTATCTTTAGATAACTCATCAAAGATCTTCTTGGTTAAAAGGCCAAACTGCGGATCTTGATGAAACTGATAGCTAAATATGTTGGTATCTAAACCAATCAAGTTAAATTTTTTTAAGTTCATCCCATTCGTCCCTCATTTTATCTATTTCTTTGACCGGATCAATATCTTTCCAGGCCTCTTTCATAAAACCATAGCTTTCATCAGACCAGCTTTTTTTAGAGATTTTAATAGTAGCTGTGTCTGTTTTTACCTGTTGCACAGCCACTTTGACGCCAGGTTTTAACCCATTGATCTTCTTACGGATCTCTTTGGGAATAACTATTTGATATCTGGAACCAACTGTGACCAGTTGCATAATATGACAATATTATCAAATTTTGTCATACACTGTCAATACGGAAAAAATATTATCCCTCAATCATTCCTCTATAGTATAATTTATAGGTATGGGATTAGATCAACATGCTGAGCAGGAAAGAAGACAAGACATAATAAGTGAGTTTGAAGAAGATTTATTACAAATGCATAGAGCAACAACTGGTATTGAAGCTCTTGATCAAGTTATACCAACCTCAGAAGAAACCCAACAAGCGGATGACTTCTTAGTTAGATTGAAAACTTATGCAAGTACGGGAAAAGCAGGAACATTTCGTGTTAGGGATGAAAGGAACAGACTAATCAATCATCATCAAGTTGATAATTATCAACAACTAGAAAGACTTAAAGTGAAGCTTGAAAATTTACCTAACTTTGAAGGAGAACCAATTAACAACAAAGGGGTTATTTTAGCATTAGCAAGAAAACTTAAGGTTCTACCTAGACGCTTTCCTGATAATTATGTTTACGAAACTGGTTCCGCACCTGAATATGTATCAGGAAAAGAAGAAGGGCGTATGTCAGCTGTATACAATTGTTTCAAAATTAATTTTCCGGGCTTACCTTATCAAATTTATTGGCATGAAATATACGCAGGTGACAATTTTAGCTCATATGTTGAAGGGGTAGTAATAACGGTTAATAAAAGTTTTAGTGAAACAATTAGTCCTATTTCTCGTCTAAAACAGCTATTCCATCCGTGAAAGTAATTATACTCTATCATGGCAGACGAACCAGTTTTTCAAATTCATCCGGCCATAAAGAAATCCCGGCGGGAATCTAAGGGCACAATTTTAATTTCCAGCTTGGCTTTTAAAGCTCTGGTTACTTTTTCCAGAGTTTTTAAAGTATAGCTCGTATAATCAGCATCCTCAATCCTGGCAATGTTAGACTGTCTGGTACCCACCAGTCTGGCCAGATCTGTTTGAGTTAAACCGGCCTTTTTTCTTAGATCATAAATTTGAAAAGCAATATCCCATGCCCTATCCGCTTTTTCCAACTCTTCTGCCAGAGAAGGGTCTGCCTTTAAGGCCTTCTCCAAATATCTATCGAAGTCATCCTTCTTTCTTTTCATTTTAGTTTACCTCCATTCTTATTTCTAATAATCTTTTTCTGGCAATATTTAACTCGTCAGCCGGCGTTTTCTGCTTCTTTTTAACAAATAAATGCAGTAGTATGATAATCTGTCCTTTCTTAAAGGTATAAATAATCCTTAATATACCTGTACCAGATTTTACCCTCAACTCCCATAATCCAGACTCTAAATATTTTGATAAAGGCTCTTTATGATATTCCCTATTCTTTATCTTCTCAATTCCCTTTAATGCCTGACGCCACAAAATAATGTTTGTGACCTTTAACCGATCTAATGCTTCTTCAACCGGACTGCTCCCGGAACTATTTTTATAAAAAATAATTTCAAATTCCATATTAATTATATCAAATTTGATATATCTGTCAAGAGGTAAATTAAATATCACTATAACACAAACGGAGAATTGTAACTTTGCCTCATCCTTACAGAATCCAGACCATGAGATTATTTTGCAATAGGTACAGACCGAATCATATGAACTATAACTCCTTCTGCAATCCACACCACACCACCAAACAAAATACCTGCTAACACACTTCGTGTGATAGTTGCTTGCAATGCCCCCAAGGTTACGGGAACCGCAATCGGAGCTACTGACCACCATCCTATCTGTCTTGCTTTCATTTTGCGAACCAAACTAATGGGTTCTAAAAGAACTGCCCCAGCTTCTCTAAAAATCGTTCCAATAGCTCCTCTCTCTCTCTACCTCGTTCATTCATAGATTTTTATTTTCCCTTATTAGCCAAGGGGTAATTTTCTTTTTCCCAACCAGTTTTTCAAATTCATCTGTATCTAGGGTTTCTTTTTCAAGTAATGCTTTGGCCACTTTATCAAGTTTAGTTTTATTTTTCTTGAGCAAATCTTCTGCCTGTTTGTAGCAAGTATCAATGATTTTTTTGACTTCTTTATCAATACTGGTTTGCATGGTTTGGGATGCTCCCCCCTCATCTCCCGCAGGCCACATACCAAACATAGATCTGGATTTAATATTAATTGGACCTAAAGCAGACATACCATATTCTGTGACCATTTCCCGGGCAATCGAGGTGGCTACTTCCAAGTCACTGGCAGCACCGGTGGAAATGTCATTAAAAATCATCTCCTCCGAAGCTCTTCCACCCAGAGCAGTGGTTATTTGCTGAAGTAATCTTGATTTAGTCTCATTGGAACGATCTTCTGTTGGCGGAAACATGGTATGCCCGCCGGTCATGCCGCGGGACACTATGGAAATCCTGTGGACAGGATCAACTTTAGGCAAATTATGCCCCACAATAGCATGCCCTGCCTCATGATAGGCAGATAATTTCCTGTCAGCCTCTGTTTGCATTCTTTTTCTTTGTGGCCCCAGCTTAACCTTGGTAGCTGCCTCTTCCAAATCTTTAGGCTCAATGGCTTTTTTTGCTTCCCGGGCGGCTAAAATAGCTGCTTCATTTAACATGTTGGCTAAATCCGCACCGGAAAATCCCACAGTCCGGCGGGCCAAGCGCTCTGTATTCACATCTTTGGTAAAAGGCTTACCTTTCATATGCAGCTCAATAATAGCTTTTCTTTCTTCTATATCAGGCATACTTAACATCACTCTTCTGTCAAAGCGACCCGGGCGAACCAGTGCCGGATCAAGTAAATCCGGCCGATTGGTGGCGCCAATAACTATGACTGATTCATTGGGAGCAAATCCGTCCATTTCCACTAAAATCTGGTTTAGAGTTTGCTCTCTTTCATCATGGCCGGAACTCATACCAAAACCTCTCATCCTACCAATTGATTCAATCTCATCAATAAAAATAATAGCCGGAGCAGTTTTTTTGGCCTGGGCAAACATGTCGCGCACCCGGGCTGCCCCCACTCCCACCAACATTTCCATAAACTCGGAACCCGAAATGGAATAAAAAGGCACACCTGCCTCCCCTGCCACAGCCCGCGAAATTAAGGTTTTTCCGCAACCCGGAGGGCCAACCAAAAGCACTCCTTTGGGAGTCCTTGCTCCAATTTCTTTATATTTAGCCGGGCTTTTTAAAAAGTCCACTATTTCTTCCAGCTCTTTTTTAGCTTCACTGGCTCCTGCTACATCAGTAAATTTAATCTGGGGAGAATCTTTGGTAAAAAGGCGGGCTTTTGATTGGGCAAAAGAAAAAATGCCCTGGGCCCCTTCCCGGGCATTTCTAAAAAGAAAAAACATCAGTCCTACCAGAAGTAAAACCGGCAAAATGGCGGAAATTATACCTATCCAGGCTTGCTGCATGGACAAGTCTTTTATTTCAATAGTCACAGATTTGGGGTCAACTCCAGAACTTTCCAGGATTTTATAAATTGACTCGCCCTCTTCTTTGCGGGAATGGAGCGGTTCTGTCTCATTTTTAAGCTTGGCAGTTATTTTATTTCCCTCCACAACTAGATTTTCTATTTTTTGATCTTTAACATTTTGGATAATTTGAGAGATAGGCACTTCATTGGTCTGACTAGAGGGGCCGCCTGACATTTGGTAGAAAAAAACCAAAGCTGCTGTGGCAATTAAAATATAGACGACCACGCCCTTGATAACGGAAAGCAGTTTATTATTATTTAATTTTTTGCGTCCGTTTACCATGGGGAGATTCTAACATAATCTAGCGGGTTTTTGTACCTTATCACATTAAGCTGGCTTAAATGTGCTGTTGTTGGATGGGCAAAACTTTCGAGGCATTAAAAATTTCAATGCCTATCGGGCGGTCATCTGCATCATATTCCACGGTAATATTTTCCGAGATATCCTCAAAACGCTCTTCCACGCCCTCTTTTAAAAAAATGTACAAGATATCCTTTTTTTTATCGTAATTAACTTTCTTTTCTCTTGCTTTTTTCATAATTCCACCTTCCTGATTGAAGCCTGTGCTTTATCTCTGTCTCTGTAATTGGATGAATAGTAACAGCTTCAATTCTTTTTTCTATTATATCATAGGCCACCATTACTTTTCTGTATTTGCCTTGATATAAAACTTCTCCTATCACAATATGCCGGTTTCTTAAATTATCCCAATAATTTTCCAGGCTTTGGTTAAATATTTCTTTAACTATATTTCTGGAAATTTTTCTTTGTTTTAGGCGGGTTAAGAGATGATCTGTAAATACAATCTTCACAGATTTTATTATCAGTGAGCGTAGTCTTTTGTGTCAACCTTTTAATTCGTTAAACATTTCAATAGGGCTTTTATCATTTAAGATTTTATGGGGAAAGTAATTCCAGATATCTTGAAACAGTTGAGTATTCTGAAAAAAGAATTTCTCGGGTATTCCTTTTTTTATCAACATTTGCCAAAAATCTCCCATGGCAATTTGTCTGTCTTCTTCATAAATAAGCTTTAACACACCATCAAATGATAATTTGACCTGATATTTCCTTTTTGTTTTCTCATACTTTTTCCTCAAATCTTTTCTTAATTTCTCAATTCCGTCTTTGGAAAGCTTTGGCGGCAGGGGTTTTTGTTTTCGCTGGTCTTTAATTAGTTCCCAAGTATCTTTTGGAGAAAATTTCTTATTTTTTAAAGTTTCTTTAATAAACTTTTTTGCCCTTTCAGTATGAGTAATGGGTAAATACATGGGGTTTGCCCCGGTAAAAATCCATTTCCCCTCTACTTTGGCAGCACGGGCATATATTAAACCCTTATCCGGGCCAAACGAACCTTTTGCGTCCCAAACAGTCATTTTCTTACCGGATTCTAAATCTTCTACAGTAACACTGTAACCTGGTTTTGCTCCCTGAAGCTCAAACATTGAGTAGTAAGCTGTTTCCACAACCTGCTCTAACCTTTTTCTTGTAACTTCATCAAGATTATCAGGATTAACCACACAATATTCTGCCAGAAAACTGCCACCATTGATTTGGCGGAAATCATTTATTAACCACTCATTAAAAAGAGGATAAACCAACTCTTCTTCGTCTTTAGCTGGTCTATCTTTGCCAAAAAATTCTTTTAAAGCATGTTCAATCTCAAAGGGTTTAGCATGGGCATAAGTTATGACTTTACTAAAAGGAAGTACCATAATTCCAAAAACTTTGTTTGGAAATTCTAACACAAATCATGAGAACTTCCCACTTTTAATTCAAGTTTAGAAAAATCATCAAATGAAATCATGTTTTAAGTTTTCCAAGTAACAAGATACAAGTTTTCCAAACAATATTCAAATTTTGAATTCTAAACAACTTTATTCAAAATAGCAGAAAAAATCTTGATAAACTCAGAAGCCTCACTTATTAAAGGTTCTATTTGATTTGCTAATCCTGTATTATTATGTAAAATCAGTTCTAACCAAAATTTGGTTTCTTTGGATTCTTTCCTGCATATTTTTATTCGCATATAAAAATCTTTTTTGCCCAATGCATCATTAGCTTCCCTGTAGTTGGCTCCCATTGAACCAGATGACCTGACAATCTGACTGATATGTTCAAAATTAACCGAATTTTTCGGAAGTATTTTTACTAAATCAATTATTTTCTTTGCAAAATTTAATGTTCTTTCTTCAAGATCAAACTTTTTACTTTTTTGATCATTATTCATTGGAATTTATTTGTTTCTTGTTATCTTGTATCTTGATTATTTTGATCAAAATAATCCAGTTTCATAGCTGATTTGACTTCTGCAAGGGTTTTTTGAGCCTCGGAGCGGGCTTTGGCTGTGCCTTCTTTCAAGACCCGTTCGACAAGCTCAGGGTCTCGCTCTAATCGAGCTCGATTTTCTCTTATCGGATCCAAAAAAATATTCAAAACTTTAACCAGGTACTTTTTTACCTCAATATCCCCTACTTGGCCCTTCCTATAAAGTTCTTTGTATTTGGTTATTTGTTCATGGTCATTATCTGCACCAAATGCATCAAGATAAATAAACACGGGATTCCCCTCAACAGTTCCCGGGTCATTAGCATGTATTCTTTTGGGATCTGTATACATACTCATGACCTTTTTTTCTACTTCTTCCGGAGAATCAGTTAAAAATATGGCATTATTTAATGATTTACCCATTTTGGATTGGCCATCTGTTCCCGGTAGAGTGGGCACATCCCCTATTAAAGGCTCTGGCAACGGAAACACTTCTCCGTAGAGATTGTTAAACTTAATGGCAATATCTCTGGCAAACTCCACATGGGCTTTTTGATCCTTACCGACTGGGACTAAATTGGCTTTGGGCAGTAAAATATCAGCCGCCATTAAAACCGGATACTGCAAAAGAGCAAAAGTGTCCTGCTCCCCCTGATCCAGTTTTTCTTTTAAGGCCGGCTGGCGCTCCAGCACTGCTCTGGGGGTTAAAGTTCCCAAAAAATAGGCCAGCTCCAAAACTTCAGGAACTTGGGATTGCAGGACAAAAGTGACTTTGGCTGGATCCAAACCCACGGACAAATACCCCAGCATCAACCCACGGATATTTTTCTCTAAATCTTTTGTTTTATCAAAATGGGTAGTTAAAGCATGCAGATCAGCAATGAGTATAAAAGTATCATATTCATCCTGCAGCTTGACCCTGTTTTTCAGCGACCCCACATAGTTTCCCAAATGGAAGCTATCGCTGGTTGGTCGATCTCCGGTAAGTATCCTTTTCATATTTTTACCTTTCTTAAATTCTCCTGCAACTTTTCCATCAGCCACATACGGGCTAAAGTAGAAAGATTAAGACCCAGACTTCTGGCAAATTTATCTAAATTGTCTTTAACTTGTTTTTGTACTCTTAAAACAATAGTTTCATCTCTGGGTTTTTCCAATTCCACTACAATATCCACATCCTCCAGCTCGTCCCAAAAATCAGCAAAGCTGTGAGTATCCCAAAACTCCGCTTCCTCTTTTAAGGTCTTAAATTCTGGAAGTCTATTTTTTTTCTTTTTCATAAACCATTCTCCTTTCCTTCTTATCGGAATCTCTGGCAGTAGCTACATAATATATCCCAGTTCCCTCCCTACCAACCATCACTGAAATTATCCTTGAACCGCTTCTGCCAATAGCAATAAATCTTCCTTTCTTACCCTTCTTGTGAGTAATTAAATTAGCAACTGCTTCTTCTGCCTCATCCACAGCCACATTGTGCTTTTTAATATGTTCCCTGTTCCACTCATCCCAAATCAATTTCTTAATTACAATTCTGGTCATATTGTATTACACTGTTATACAAAAGTCAATCGATTAACTTTTCTGCCGGTTTGAAACCATGTTTGGCATAAAATTCGTCATAAGCAAATATTCCGTCTGCTTTTATCTTTCGGGCCACAACTGCCACAGAACAATCTATCAGGGTATTTTTCCTGCTGCCGGCAGGATTAAATAGTTTGGCCGATGCTTTTAAGATATTAATATCAACTACATAAATCAATAGGGCATCGCTTGCAATCATCTCCACCAGCTTTTTTGTCACGGTCGGGATGGGTAAAACCCGTTGAAATAGCGACACTACCTCAAAAAGAACAGAAGTGGGATAGATCAACCCAAAACCCTGTTTAATCAACTGTTCAAAGGTCATGGTGACCCTTGCATTTAACGGATCATTTGGATTGTAAAGAGCAAAAATAGCATCAGAATCAACCACCACTTTTTTTGCCATATTTATTTTTTATATAAAATTTGATTTGCCCTTTTCCGCAAATCAGCAGGCAGCGCCTTCAGTTCTTCCCTGCTTTCAATAGCCAGTTTAAGCATATCCAGAGAAGCTTGCATACTTTTAGCTTGTTGCAGCCTTGCTAAATCTTCAAGGCTAACAATGGCTGCCTGAGGCTTTTCATTGGTGGTTAAAACTACCGCGCGTTTTTTTAGTCTAACATCTTCAATAATAGACTTGTAAGATTTCTGCAGATTTCTGGCCGGTATAAAATAAGTGTTTAGCATATCCTCATAATACCAATAATTATATCATTTGTCAATATCATTAAGTGATATCAACTTTATCAGCCTATCCCCAGTCAGTATTCTTTTCATATTCTCCTTTAGTCTAACACTAAAAAGGCTCTTATAAAATTACCTAAATGATGAATTAACATTACCCAAATTGCCAATTTATGCAAAAATTTACTTTATTCTGCTTAATCCTGGGCGAACCAATGAATTCAACAAAACTGTAGGCAATCCAGATATTCTGTCAGGCGGCTGTCTTACAATAACTAGCCTTCTATGATCTTCTAAATATTCCCATGGAACAATCAAACCACAAGTTAGCATCACGCCATTTGTCCCACAAAATTTCTTCACGCGAGCTTCGGTAAAAGCATCAAATGGCGTCGATATCTCAACAATGTGCCTCCCTCTGGCCATCACTCGTGAAACTCTTAGTTTAAGAAGGGCATCCGGCACTGCGCCGAAATCTTTAATCACTACTGGAAATGTTTCTGCTGTTTCTCTATGTCTTCTCATAATTCTCCCAATAAAAAAACCGCCCTTTTTGAAGAGGCGGTTAAGGTGTTTTAGTCCTTATAATCCGGACTATTTTCACCAGAACCGCTTCCCCTAATAAGAAAACGAGCCTTTTCCAAAATAAATTTTTTAACAAAAATATTATTCATAAAAAATAAAAATCCCTGGAAGGGATGTTTATGTATTCATACTAAACTACCCTAGCGGATCTTGTCAATAACTTATTGTACTATGGGTTTAACAGAAAGTCAAGTTTTCTTGAGAAGGCGGGGAGGAACACCATCATATTCAATTTCTTCATCAGCTATTCTTCTAAAGGGTTTTTCACGGACCCATTCTTCAAATACATGGGCTACCAAACCTACCACCCTGCCTATCAGGAAAAAACCTTTACCCAAACGATAATCAAACCCCATGTCAGATATAACAGCAGCAATTGCCCCGTCCACATTAATGGGGATTTTTTTAGCCTTTTTCTCTTCCAGTATTTTTTCTACCTCCACTGCCAGCTCGCAGTGTTCTCCATAAAAACCCAGTTCTTTGGCTTTGGCAAAAATTTGGGTGGCCCTTGGATCAGTACTATAAACTTTATGGCCAAAACCCGGGATTCTCTCGCCCGAGGAAATGACTTTTTCCACCAGTTTGTCTGCTGCTAACCCCATCTGCAAAAGCCGGGCGCATTCCTCAATAGCTCCACCATGAGCTTCCCCCACTCCTAAAACTCCGGCTGCTATGGCGGCCTGCATGGGATTGCCGGCAGATGCAGAATTACGGGCATTGGTAATGGAAGGTGGGCCCAAACCATTATCAATAGTGGAAATTAAAATGCTATCCAGCATGGCTTGCTCTTTTTCCGTTGGCAGCTCGCCTTTTAACTCCAACCAAATAGCATCGGTAAATGTCACTCCATCAATTAAATCAGTTACTTTATAACCGTGAATATGAGCCTCCCCATCAATTATTCCTGCTATAGATGTCTTCCACTTTTTATCCATAAAATCAATTATAGCTCGATCACAACCTTTCTTCCATGATCAAAAATAACCTTAAATTTATCAGTTACTCCTCTTCCTACAAGCGGCTCATCACCTAATGCTGTAATTAAAACATTGAAAGGCTTAAATTTTCCTATCTTAATCTTTCCCAGAAAATAAGGAGCATTGACCTTAGTTCCACTAGCCAAAGTCCAAGGAAGATAACCTCGAGGAGATTTACCATTTAAAATCATTTCCGGGGGTACTGTTACATCACCATCAAAACCAGTATCTATTAAAGCCTCCACTTTGAAAATGTTATTCAAGACGCGAAGGATTACTTGAATATAGGGGAATCGGGAGCTGGTTAAACTCATAATTTACCGCCATTTACCAACGGCTATATCCCCGACCTTGAATATAAAATTTCCCGGACCAAGACTCTTCGAAGCTTTTTGGGCAACTTCTAAAAGATTTGTGCCCAAGACTGTTTGTCCTTTTTGAGAAACAGCCACAAATTCACCCCAATGTTCGGGTTCCAGAGGCTTAGCATATTTGCTATACAATTTATCAGAAAGCTGTTCTAATTTTTTGGGATCTTGGGATACTTTCATGATAGGTATATTATATCACCTTTAATAAATCTGGTATTTCATCCGGAGTTTTGGCAATGATTACTCCGGCTTCTTCTAAACTCTTAATTTTAGACTTATAACTGCCCTTTTCCCCATAAATTATTGCTCCTGCGTGGCCCAGTTTGGTGCCTTGGGGCAGGGTTTCGGCAAAAAGCCCTGATATAAATGCTACAACTTTTTTGGTAAACTTGCCACTTTTGATAAAATCCGCTGCTTCTTCTTCATAAGTCCCGCCGATTTCTCCAAATAAAACTAAAGCTTTTGTTTGCGGATCTTTTTCAAAATCCTCCATTAAATCCGCAAAGCCGGATCCCACCAGAATATCCCCGCCAATGCCAATGACTGTTGACTGACCCAGGCCGTTTTTGGTTAAAATCCAGGATATTTCCGAGGCCATGCCGCCTGATTTGGAAATCACCCCCACACTACCTTTGGAATAAACTCCCCGCGGATCATCTCCTCCAATTGAACCTACTTTGCCAATGCCCGGGGAAATAATGCCGATTGAAGAGGGTCCCACAATCCGCACTCTGTCATTCTGAGCGATTAGCGAAGAATCTCTCAACTTGCCCGCCCTGAGCGAGGCCGAAGGGTTTGAGATACCCACATTCGTGGGAGATCCTTCACCCTTCGGGTTCAGGATGACAGTGGAACGGGCCATGGCTATAGCTTTGGCCGTATCTTGAATAGGAATATGCTCTGTTAAAATATTGATCAGAGGAATTTTATTTTTTATTGCTTCTTCTATCGCCCCATATGCGGCAAAATTAGGCACAGCCACAAAGCTGGTGTTTATTCCCGGATGATTTTCCAAGGCTTCGGCTATAGCATTATAAACCGGCACTCCATGCACTTCCTGCCCACCTTTACCCGGGGTCACCCCGGCCAGCACTTTGGTGCCGTAATTTTTCATCTGCAAAGTGGCTTTGGAGCCTTCTTTGCCGGTTATTCCCTGTATTAAAACTTTGGTTTTGTCAGTTATCAGTATTGCCATATGCTAACTCCTTCATGATTTTGGCTGTTGACGTCATGGGTGTTTCCCTACCATAGATATGAAAATCAAAACTTTCTTTCTTGGCCACTTCTTTTAACATTTCAAAAGCCTCTTTATCTCTTGGCCCTCCGCGGCGGATCACAATTGGATATTTAGGCTTAATTTCACGCAAACCATCCACAAATCCCATTAAAGTTTCATAAATATCAGTAAAATTGGCTGTCCCTCCCACAAACCAGCAGCCTTTTAACCCGGGTTTGGATAAAACTATTTTGGTTAGTTTTTTAAGTTTTTCGCGGGGAGGGTTGCCGGAATGTTCGGTATAATTGGCAGGTTTCCCCCCATATGCCAGCAGAGCATCCATATTGACAATTGATCCTCCGCCTCCGGCAGCAATCACGGCAATATCACCCGGGAGATCCCAGTAAACAGATCCTGTTGTACCCCTATGATCTCCCTCATCAATTTTCCTGGCCTCAATTTCCCTTTTGGTTGGAGGCCGGCCAAAAAGATTTCTTTGCGGAAATTTTACATCCCTGCGAAAATCAGCATCATCATCTAAAATCACTTTTGCATCCAGCGCCCAAACTTTACCTTGTTTATCCACCACTAATGGATTAATTTCTGCCAGCTCACAATCATATTTTGTAAAAACTTCCCAAAGTTTGATCGCTATCTCTTTTAGCTCATCCGGCACATTTTCTCCATTAAACCCTTCTAAAATATCAATCGGATAGACATCTATATTTTTTGCAGCTTCATCAAAGTGGGACCCTACTCTAGATCCTCCTTTTCCAAAAGTTAAAACCAGCCCTCTGGTCTCTGTAGAATATGAAAATGATAAATAATACTCTTTCTCATATTCTATTGCTTCCTCCACCAAAACCCTTTCCACTTTTTCGTTATTAATCGTTTTTTTGAATAATTCTTTAATCTTTAGTCTTAAATCTTTAATCTCTGCAATTTTGATAATCCCTCCTGCACCGGCACGGTATCCTGACAAAACCTGGGCTTTTAAAACAAGAGGTGGCTTAACTTTGACTCTTTGACTCTTTGACTCTAGTAATTGGCTCTTGGGAATTTGTATCCCGCAATTTTTAAATAACTTTTTCCCTTCAAATTCATAAAGAAGCATGAGCTAGATTGTAGCCGACTTGACTTACCTTTTCAACTCATGATAGCGTGGTTTATTCAAGGAAAGGGGGTGATTTTATGGGATTAGAAGATGAGGTCAGTAGAATGATATGGGAAGGTAGTCCTGTGTTGCCGAAAACCGAACCAAGATTTAGAAATTCCAGTTTTCCAGAGGTGAGTGGTAGAACTAAACGTGAAGCACCTACACCATGGGAAATAGCTGGAAAAGATCGTGTTATATTGAAAAGTGTCGGCAGTATGGATGGAAGAGAATAGGTTCTATATAGTTATAGTTATTTAATTTTTTCTCTAAATTGATCATAGCTGGTCAGGGCTGGCGTGTGGTCTGAAACTTGGTATTCCTGTTTAACCAGAATTTTGGTATTGTCTTTAACATCGCCGTGTAACACCACTCCCGGCCCAACTAATGAATTAGACCCCACTCTGACTCCGGGCATGATAGAAGCATTAACCCCCACCCTTGAACCTTTTCCTGCCATCAAACCCAATTTATGCCTGTTGGTATCTATCTCACCAACCCTGATAGTGTGATCATCTAACCTTAAATTAGCCAAAACCGCGCCAGAACCCATGCCAAAATCCCCTTCAATCACGCTGTCTCCAATATAATTTGTATGAAACCAGGAATTGGCTCCAATATAACTTCTGGTAATATCAGAATTAAATCCTGTCACCACTCCTTCTTCCAAATCAGATTCCCTAACCATGGAACTATTTCCCAAAATCACATTTTTGCCAATATAGCATGGACCTTTAATTACTACCCCTTCAAATACCCTTGCACCCTCTTCAATAACTACTTTTCCCTCAATAATGGCTTTTTCCGAGACATTTGCACCCGGGGAAATAGTGTGTTCAATTTTAGACAATAAGTGCTCTGTGATATCCAAAACATGCCAGGGATATTTTAATGGAATCCAGACTCCACTGTATTTTGTAAATTTTACATCCATGCCGTCAGCAATCATTTTATCAAGGGCTTTTTCATAAACATCATCTGTTTCACTGCTTACTTTTTCTAAATATTCCACCAGTTTTTTTCCATCCTTAAAATAATCCACCACCAGTTTTACCAAATCAGATGGTTCATTCCCCTCCCCCGGCTTTTCCACTATCCCTTTGACTTTATCCCCTCCTATCTTCAAATACCCCCCTGGAAAGTATTCCGTTCTCTTTAACCCTACCGTCACTGCATCTGCTTTCACTGCCAAAACTTTCTCATAAACGCTTTCATCAAGTATGTCTTCAGAATTAACAATTAACACCTCACCCTCTATCAGATCTTTGGCAGAGAGAATCGCATCAGCCATACCTTTAGGTTCAGCCTGAAGCACGATTGTACCAGTAATACCCAATTCATTTTTGATATTTGATATTTGATCTTTGATATTTGGGTTGGCAACTATAATGACTTCAGAAGGGTTTAGCGCTGCTTGAATCTTTTTCAGATTATGATATAACAATGGCTTTCCCAAAAAGGGAATTAAGCATTTATCAGTTTGCACCGGCCACATCCTCTTCCCTTCTCCTCCAGCCAGAATAATTATTTTCATATGCATTTATTTTACTACTTTGTAGCAGCGGCTGGAATCGGACCAGCAACCTATCGCTTATGAAACGATCGCTCTTCCATTGAGCTACGCTGCCCTGAATGCTATTTTAGCATATAGTGTGGTATAATATATTTGTATGCCAGAAGATAAACCAAGTCTTATAGAGCGAATCCATGGTATTCTTGGACTTAAAGCTTCCCCAGAACAACAAGCAGAAATAGACCGGATCGAAAGAGAAGGAAAGGCAGCAAACGCTAGACTTAAGGCGGCACTCAATGCCCGTCTTGAAAATACACGAGCAAGGGTTAATGCTGACGCGGAAGATATTCGAAGAAGACAAGATGCCCTAGAACAACAACTTCGGGAAGATAGACTACATAGGCCAAAAGACCTTGCTATGGTAAGTGATATAAGCTCCGGCCCAGATGGAAGACCCAATATGCAACTTCTTCATAAATGGGATGATGGATATGGAAATACTGTATACACAGCAAATACCAGAGCAGATATAGCCGCAAGAAAAATAGTTACACCAGACCAGATACAACCCCTTTCTAGAAGAATCCAGGCTCAACAAGCTTCATTTGCAGAACTTGGAGCTGATGAACAAACCCTAATTAGAACAGAATTTGATTCATCAAAAGCTGGTGTTGCGGAGGGAATCCGCCCTTATGATGATTTTCTGCAATCCGAAGCCCTAGGAAAAAGATTTCAGGAAATACAACAATCCCGACCTACTCCAAAATAGATTTAAACAAAAAGAGAATATATTGTGGCTATGCCTGCTGCTGCCATAACCAGGGTGATGATCAAACCCAAAGCCGTGGTAATTGGCCCATTAACCAAACTCCCCATGACCTTTTTACTGCAGGATAAAATAAGAATTGTTGTTAGAATCACCGGCGCAATTAAACCATTAAATACGGCTGTATAAATTAAGACCTTGATAGTATCAAAATTTAGAAAATTTATTCCCAGACCAATTAAAGTGGCAATTATTATCACTCCGTAAAAAGCATTAGCCTCTTTCAATTTTCTGTATAAGCCGTATTTCCAGCCGAAACTTTCGGATAAAGCGTAAGACGCCGATCCTGCCAGGATAGGAATTGTCAAAAGCCCGGTGCCTATAATACCTATGGCAAAAAGCAAGTAGGTAGCCTCGCCTGCAATAGGACGCAGAGCCTCTGCGGCCTGCTCGGCTGTTTCAATATTGGTTATTCCGCTTGCATAAAGGACCGCGCCGCAAGCGGCAATTATAAAAAACATCACCAGATTTGATAAAAACATGCCCGACCAGACATCAAGCCTCATGTCTTTGATCTCCTTTTTTGTTGTTTCTACCTGTCTAAGTTTTAGAGTAGTTCTTCCTACAAGAATCTGCTCCTCCACCTCCTGCGAAGTCTGCCAGAAAAATAAATACGGCGAGATTGTGGTACCCAAAATAGCCGTTATCATAAATATTTGTTCTTTGGAGAAATCAAAAGAAGGCACAATTGCTTGGGCGATAATTTGTCCAAAGTCCAAATTGGCGGCTATGGCTGAAAAAACATAGGCTAGAAGCACTAATGCTAACCATTTCAGATATTTTGCGTATCTGTCATAAGTAGTAAATATTTGCAAAGCCAAACTGAAAATAGCAAAAAACAGGATGAGAAAATTAAAACTAAAATTCGGGTATAAAAGCTGGGTAGCTTTGGCCATGGCCCCTAAATCCGCTCCGATGTTTAAGGAATTGGCTGCAAAAAGTAAAAAAGTGCAAAGATAAAGCACCCATTTTGGAAAAAACATCCTGATATTTCCGGCTAAACCCCTGCCTGTTACCAATCCAATACGGGCGCACATCTCCTGTACAACCGCCATCAGAGGAAAGGTAAAGCCAGCAGTCCACAAAAACCCAAACCCGTATCTGGCACCTGCTTGAGAATAGGTGGCAATACCAGAAGGATCATCATCTGCAGCCCCTGTAACCATGCCCGGACCAAGAGAATGCCAATATTTCCTGGCCATTTTTATGTCTTTATGCCTGTAAACAATTTTAATAATTTTTCTGGAAGCATCTAAAGTTATCCCTAAAACAACAGCAGGCGCTTCAACTATGGTTTTGATAATCTGTCTGGTCATGGGTTATCTTTTAAGAGTAGACCAACTTCGAGAGGCCGTCAAGAAGTGGGGAGCTATTAGAACTTATTTTATCCTCTTTTCATAAATAATATTATCAACTATCCAACCTTTTCTTTCTCTTTTTATCTCCACATATACCAATCTTCCATGAGTTTGCAACCTAAAATTTGACAAGTAGGGTAAAAGTGTAGTCACATAGATGTATGGGTAAATTCCTAACAGATGAGCAAGTAATGGTTTTGAAACAAGCTCACAAAACTATTAGGGATAAAAGATTGGCTGATAGAATTAAGGCTGTTTTGTACCTGAATTATGGCTTGAGCTATCCTGAAATTGCCAAGCTCCTTCTTCTGGACGAAGTTACTTTAAGAAGACATGTAAAAGAATTTAAAGAAAAGGGGTTAGATGGACTACTTGAGTTCCATTACACCGGAGGTCAAACTAAACTCACCAGGGTTCAAGAACTGGAACTAAAAACTCATTTGGCAGAAAGTGAGCGGATCTTCCTGACAGCTAAAGAGGCAGCAGATTATGTTAAGTTAACCTACAGGGTAAGTTACTCGGTCATTGGCATGACTAAATTGCTCCACAGACTAGGCTTTGTCTACAAGAAGCCTAAGTTAGTACCAGCTAAAGCAGACCCCATTAAACAGCAACAGTTTTTAAATGAGTACTTCAAACTAAAAGGGGAGATTGATATGGAGGATCAAATCTACTTCCTGGATGCTACCCATCCCCAGCACAATACCAGACCATCAATGGGCTGGATATTAAAAGGTACTGATAAATTAATCAAAAGTAATACCGGAAGGGATAGATTAAACCTAAATGGAGCTTTAAATGCTAAAACTTTAGAGGTAGTTATCAGGGAAGATGAGAGGATTAACTCAATCTCCACCATTAATCTGCTGGACCAACTATTAGAAAAGCACCCAACAGGCAGGATTTATCTGATTTGGGACAATGCGAGATATTACTACTCTAAAGCTGTCCAGCACTACTTAAGAGGTTATCCCAGGTTAGTCCCTAAGTTCCTGCCGCCATATTCACCGAATCTTAACCTAATTGAGAGACTGTGGAGGCTGTTTCATCAAAAGGTTACCTACAACCAATACTACGGTACTTTCCCTAAGTTTAAGGAGTCAGTATTAAACTTCTTTGACAACATCCACCTCTACCAGAAAGAGATGAAATCACTTTTAACCGATAACTTTCAGTTAGTCCCTACCTAATAGTTGCAAACTCGAGTTAGTTAGGTATAGCCCTTATTCTACAGGTGAACTCTTTCCTTTATGTGAATTAAGAACACCAGATCAACACTGCCAGCCGCTAGCAATAGCGGAACTTATTCCCCATTTCCGCTTCAAGGCTACACCCGATGGTAGGATAGTTTTTCAGAACATTTAAAATGGGGTAAGAGAACGGTGATTTTTGGAGTACCAAATTCCTTAACCAAAAAATTCTCCCTGTGGAGATAAACTCTGGAAAATTTCCTCCCAAAAGTCCTAAATTTAGAGTTATTGGAGATAGAGGATTTTTGGTAGTTGATTTGTGAAATCTGATGTAGTATCATATTAAATGAGGCGAAGGGCTAGACCCTGACCCCATTATTGCATCTGCATAAAGTGGAAGACGCCTCACAAAACTATCATTACTGAATAGAAAAACTTCTCTCCTTGCATAGTTTTTGAACGAACTACAACTTTAATTTTTCTCCCGCCTAAATATCCCACAAAAGCAAAGTAATGTCCCAAATGATCTTTTCTGTGCTCCTGAAAAGTTTGGGCTTCTTCCAGTAATTTTCGTGCCAATGGTAAAACCTCAAATCTCCTGGCTTGTTCTGCTTTAGTTCTCTTGCGGGAAGGATTTACTAGATGATCCCATCCAGATCTGGTGACTTTTATTTTTTGCCGAAAAGCAGGGGTTATTTTCTCATTCCCGCGCCATTTTTGAAAGTAGTAGAGATAGGCTTTATTCCTTGCTTTGTCATATTTACTCTTCTTGTGCTTGGCTGTCATGGATTTATTGTAGCATTTAATTAAAAAATGAGATTTTAAGATTTGATAAACTTGACTTTGACACTGTTTTTGGTTATATTATGGTATGGGAATACAAATAGGAGAAAAATGCGGGATATTTGGAGTATATGGTAAGGGATTTGAGGCGGCCCGTTTAGTTCACCCGGGTCTTTGGGCCCTGCAACACCGCGGTCAGGAATCTTCAGGAATAGTTTCTTCAGATGGTAAAAAACTTCATGTTAAAAAAGGAATTGGTCTTGTTTCTCATGTATTTTCAGAGCAGGATCTTAAAAACTTAAAAGGCCATCTGGCCATTGGTCACAACCGCTACTCAACATCCGGTGATGCTTGGGATTCCCATGCCCAACCGGTGGTAGTTGATATCAAAGATAATAAACAGATTGCTTTGGGCCATAATGGTAATCTTCCCTCCACCCAAAAAATTGAAGCTTTCTTAAAAAGCAAAAAAATATCCCCCAAAGGTTTAAACGATTCGGAACTTATAGCTCATGCCATAGCTTATTTTGTACGAACGGGAGATTCTTTAGAAAAAGCCATTATCAAAGCCTACCCTTTATTTACCGGCTCATTTTGTTTAATCATTATGGATGAGACAAAAATTGTTGGAGTTAGAGATCCTTTTGGCATTAGACCTTTGTGTCTTGGGAAGTTAAATGATGGTCATATCATTGCTTCTGAAACCTGCGCCCTGGATATTATCGGAGCAAAGTTTTTGCGGGAAGTAAAACCCGGCGAGATGGTGATTATAGATAGCAAGGGCTTGAGAAGCATTCAGGTTGAAAAAGGTAGCCAGAAATTGGATATTTTTGAGTTTGTTTATTTTGCTAGGCCCGATTCATATTTACTGGGAAAAAGCGTTGATCAAGTCAGGCAAAATTTGGGTTGTGAACTGGCCAAAGAAGTGAAAATCAAAGCCGACATTGTCATCCCCGTGCCGGATTCGGGTGTTCCGGCAGCGATTGGTTTTTCCAGACAGTCGCATATTCCTTATGAAATGGGACTTATTAAAAACCGCTATATCCATAGGACTTTTATTTCACCGGAAGAACATACCAGAGGTAAAATTGTCCAGCTTAAATTGAATCCCATGCCACATATACTTAAGGATAAAAGAGTGATTGTTATTGATGATTCGATTGTCAGGGGTACTACTTCGGGAAAGATTATAAAAATGATAAGGCAAGCCGGGGCAACGCAAGTACATCTTCTGATAAGTTCACCACCACTAAGGTTTCCCGATTTTTATGGCATCAATACTCCCAATCAAAAGGAGCTGATCGCTTCCTATAAAAATCACAAAGAAATAGAGAAAGAATTGGGCGTTGATTCACTGTATTATCTTTCATACCAGGGATTGCTCAAGGCTGTAGGAGTACCGGAGAGTAAGCTTTGTACATCCTGTTTTACCGGAGATTACCCAATAGACATTGGCGAGCGAAAAAAGGAGATCAATTATTATCCTGCATATGCAAAAATATAAGAACCTGCTAATTGCAGAACCTTGTCTTTTTGCTTTGCAAAAACATGAAAAAGATTGCAATCTTAATTTCTAACAAAGGAACCGGTACAAATCTTCAAGCAATTATTGACGGGGTGAGTTCGGGTAAAATTAAGGCTAAAATAGTGGCAGTTGTCAGCGATACTAAAGAAGCATTAGGATTGCAAAGAGCAAAAAAACATAGGTTGCCAATTAAAATCTGTCCCAAAAAAGAAGACCTATTGCCTCTTTTGAAAAAAATAAACCCCGACTATATTTGTCTGGCCGGCTGGAAGCAGATTATTTTGGATGAGGTGATTGATGCTTTTCCTAACAGAATTTTAAATCTCCATCCGGGGTTAATACCTGATAATCGCAACTCTGATGGAACCTTGGGATTATGGAACAGAGGATTGTTGACAGATAAAGCAATCAAAAATTTTATCGACAGTAAAGCAACGCATGCCGGTTCATCAATTCATTTTTTAACAAAAGAATTTGATTTTGGCCCTGTAATGGGGCGATGTTTTGAGAAAATAAAAAAAGGAGATACTGTTGAGAGTCTTTATGCAAGATTAAAAATTAAAGAGAATAAATTATACGCTGATGTTTTAGCAAGGTTTTGTAAAGATGAAAACTTGACAGTTTTGATAGTTGATGGGGGTGGTAGGGGCTCTGCTTTGGTTGACAAATATGCTTCATCTAAAAAAGTTTCCAAAATTCTGGCAGTTCCCGGAAATGATTTAATGCAGATAAATACCAATAAAAAAGTTAAGACTTTCTCTCACTTAAAAACAACTTCTGTTGAGGAAATTTTAGAAATTTGCAAAAAAGAAAAAGTAGATCTGGTGGATGTAGCCCAAGATAATGCAGTTTCAGTTGGACTTGTTGATGAGTTAATGAAAAATGGAATTTTGGTTTTTGGGCCAACAAAAGAGGCTGGTCAAATTGAATGGGATAAAGCTTGGGCAAGAGAATTTATGAAAAAATATCAAATTCCATCTCCAAAATATCATGTTTTTAATTCTGAAAAAGAGGGAATTGATTTTATAAAAAAACATGAAGGTGCTTATTTTGTGAAAGCTTCAGGTTTGGCAGAGGGTAAAGGTGCCATTCCTGCCCAAAACCAAAAAGAAGCAATCGATGCAATTAACCAAATGTCTAAATTTGGCGAGGCGGGAAAGACCTATCTTTTGGAGCAGTGGCTGCAAGGTGAGGAATTTTCCGCTTTTGCACTGTCGGATGGAGAAAATTTTCAAATAGTGGGATATGCAAAGGATCATAAAAGAGTCTTTGATGGGGATAAGGGCCCAAATACCGGAGGGATGGGTTGTGTGTCAAACCCATTAATTATAAATTCAAATATCAAATATCAAATATCAAATATTTTTCAAAAAGCAATTAATGGTTTGAAAAAAGAAAGTAGAGAATATAGAGGAGTTTTATATTTGGGTGGAATGGTTGTTGATGATGAAGTTTTTGTCATCGAGTTTAATGCCAGATGGGGAGATCCGGAGGCACAAGTATTAGTCCCGGCTATCAAAAATGATTTTATAGATATTGCCGAGGCAATAATTTTTTCTAAATTAAACAAAATAAAAATTAATGTCGATAAAAAGGTCAGAGTGGTTGTGGCAGCTTGCTCAAAAGGTTACCCAACAGATTATACAAAAGTTAAAGGAAAAAAAGTTTTGGGAATTGAAAAAGCCATCAAAAAAGGAGTAAAAATTTATGGGGCTGGAATTAAAAAAATTAACAACCATTTTGTTGTTAACGGAGGGAGAGTTTTATATTTAGTAGGGGAAGGTAAAAATGTAGTGGATGCTAGAAAAAAAGCATATGAAGCAATGAAATTAATTAGCATTGAAGGGAATAATTTGCATTTTAGAACCGATATTGGTTGGAAGGATGTTGAGCGATTATGATACAGACAGTAAGAGTTAAAAATAATAATGACTCCCAAACAGCCAAAGTTTATCGCTTGGAAGGTGTTAGCGAAAAACAGGCCAAAATACTTGCGGAAAATTTGCTGTGTGAAGAAATAAACCAAAGTTATACATTAAATAAACCGATACTCCGGGGTGTCACTTTTGAAATTGCCTACAAGCCCGGGGTGATGAATCCCGAAGTGGCCTCAATTATGAAAAGCGCAAAAGACTTAAAAATTGATCTTATTGCTTGCGATTCCTCACGGGAGTACTTAGACAAAGCACCTGTTTTTAATCCTTTAATAGAGTACATGGTGGAAAGAGAGCCCAAAACACTGCTTATCAAAGGGACAACCGGCAAGACTAAAATTATCCCGATTCGCGAACTTTCCGATAACGAATTGATGGAACTTTCCAAAGATAAACTATTCTTAAGTCTTGAGGAAATGAAAATTATTCAAAAATATTTTCAAAAAATTAAGAAAGAGCCAACTGATTGTGAGTTGGAAACTTTAGCCCAAACCTGGAGCGAACATTCCGGACACAAAACTTTCAAGTCTGAAATTATAGTGGATGGTAAAAAGAAACAACCTTTGATTGAAAGAATCAAACAGGAGGCACTGAAACATAGAAAAAATATTGTTTCGGCTTTCATTGACAATTCCGGGGTGATGGATTTTTATGAAGGCTGGGCCATTTGCGGCAAGGGCGAAACTCACAATGCCCCATCTGCCATTGAACCATACGGCGGAGCCATGACCGGATCGGGTGGAGTTTTTCGCGATATTGCCGGAACCGGTCAGGGAGCCAAAAATGTGATTTCCCAGGATGTATTTTGTTTTGCTCCGCCTGATTATCCCAGCGAAAAATTGCCGGAGGGGACTTTACCGCCAAAGTATTTATTAAAAAGAGTGGTTGAAGGAGTCCGTGATTATGGCAACAGAATGGGTATTCCTACTAACAATGGTTCAATACATTTCCACGAGGATTTCCGGGCCAGACCGACTGTTTTTGTTGGCGCTTATGGAATAATGCCCAAAAAATATGCCAAAAAAGGTGAGGCAAAACTGGGAGATTTAATTGTGGTAGTGGGCGGAAGAACCGGTAGGGACGGCATACATGGAGCTACTTTCTCGTCGGGCGAGATGACCGAGAAAACAAAAGAAGTTAATGCCACAGCTGTGCAAATTGGCAACGCCATCGAGGAAAAGAGAATGTTTGATGCATTGCTTGAAGCAAGAGATGAAGATTTAATCAGAGTGGTGCAGGATGTGGGCGGGGGAGGATTTTCCTCAGCTATTGGAGAAATTGGGGAAAATTTGGGAGTTTCGGTGGATATGAAAAAAGCACCCTTAAAATATCAGGGGCTTTCTCCCTGGGAAATTTGGGTATCGGAATCACAGGAAAGAATGATTGTGGTTTTGCCAAAGAAAAACTTAAAAAAGTTTGTTAAAATCTGCCAAAAATATAATACGGAAGCTTCGGTTTTAGGAAAATTTGACAACAGCAAAAAACTAAATGTTTACTTTGGCAAAGAGCAAATCTGCAATCTGGATATGCAGTTTTTACATCATGGATTACCAAAAAAAGTTTTACAAGCCATCCACCCCCGGGGAGTCAAAGCCACCCCGGGGGTGACCGAAGGACTCCTCCGAGGTGGACCAAAATCCGAAAAAGAATGGATTTTAGTTTCGGAAAAAGTTTTATCTTCTGGTGATGTTTGTTCCAAAGAGCCGATTGTGAGAATGTATGACCATACGGTTCAGGGAACTTCTGTCCTTCCTCCGTTTACCGGAGTTAAAATGGACGGGCCAAATGATGCGGTGGTGATCCGGCCATTACTTGATAAACCCTACGGCATGATTGTTGCTCACGGGTTAAATCCGGCCTTAAATAATATAGATCCGTACTGGGGCAGTATCTGGGCAGCCACCGAGGCGGTTTCAAATTATTCAGCAGTCGGGGGAGATTACAAAGAGGCATCTTTAATTAATAATTACATCTGGCCGTTTCCGGATGAAGAAAGTCTATGGTCGTTGGATCAATCTGTGACGGCAGTTTGCGATTTTATGAAAACGCTTAAAATTCCTGTTATTTCCGGCAAAGACAGTTTGTCAAGTACTTACCGTGGACCTGATGGAACAGTTATTAAAATTCCGCCGGTTCTGATTATGTCGGTTTTTGGCAAAATCCCGGATGCTAAAAAAACCGTTTCCTCGGATTTTAAAAAAGTAGGGTCAACAATTGTTCTGGTTGGTAAACAAAATTTTAATAACCCTCCTCATGTTGACCTTAAACTTTTGCCTAAAGTTTTGGACACTCTTTATAAAACAATTCAAACTGGTAAAGTTTTATCATGTCACGATGTTTCAGAAGGCGGATTAATAACTTCTATTTTTGAAATGTGTTTGGGGGGAGTAATGGGAGCAATTATAAACACCTCAAAAGACTTCCTTTTTAATGAAACCGCCGGATGTTTTATCATTGAAGTGGAAAATGAAAATGTTGTCAAAAAATTATTTCAAGGCATTCCATACCAAATTCTGGGAAAAACACAAAAACAAAATAATATTAAAGTAGATAAACTTTTTAAAGTTTCAGTTTCACAACTTGCCCAAGCCTGGAAAAAACCAATGGAGGAAATTTTTTCATGATCAAAGCAGTTATTTTTGATATGGATGGGGTGATTTCAAATACCTTGCCAATTCATAGTGAAGCCGAGAGTCGGGTGCTTTTAGAATACGGAATAAAAATGTCGCCAAAACAAATGGCAGAGGAATTTAATGGAGTGCCTGATAAACGTATGTTTGAAATAATATTTTCTCGCTTTAATAAAAAGTTAGATTATGAACAAGTAGCAAAAAGAAAATGGAAACTATTTCAAGAATTGGCAAGAAACAATATTAATCCAATTGCTGGAGCTTTAGAATTGATAAATTCGTTGTTAAAAAAAGAGTTTCTTTTAGCCGTAGCCTCATCCGCACCAATAAAAATCGTTGATCTTGTATTAAATACACTTGATCTTAAGGAGAAAATTAAATGTATTGTTTATACACATGAAGTTGAACAAGGAAAGCCATCTCCGGATATTTTTTTACTCGTAGCAAACAGATTGATGGTAGAACCGCAATACTGCGTAGTTATTGAAGATGCCTTACTAGGTATTCAAGCAGCAAAGGCAGCTGGGATGAAATGTATCTCGATCACAACAACTCATACAAGAGACGAATTAAAAGAAGCAGATAAAGTGATTGATTCTTTTGACGAGTTAACAATGGAGGAGATTAAAAATTTATGAAAACCCTTCGACTTCCCTTCGACAATGCTCAGGGCAGGCGCTCAGGGCGATCGCCTAAAGTTTGTATATTAAGAGCTGATGGGACTAATTGTGATGTGGAGCTATTTTATGCATTTAAAAAAGCCGGAGGAGACCCGGAATATGTTAATGTTAACCAGTTAAGAGACAAAAGCAAAAGTATGCAGGATTTTCAAATTTTGGCTTTGCCCGGAGGGTTTGCTTATGGAGATGATATTGCCTCCGGCAAAATCTGGGCAGTGGAACTTGTCAGTTTTTTCAAAGATGAACTGGAAAAGTTTCACAAAAAGGATGGAATAATTGTGGGAATTTGTAACGGATTTCAAGTATTAATTCGTACAGGATTATTACCGTTTGGTAATATTGGCAAAATGGATGCCACACTTTTACCCAATAACAGCGGTCATTTTGAATGCAGATGGGTTAGGGTGAGAGATGAAAAAAGTAAACGGATTTTTTGGATGTCTATAAATCACGGAGAAGGGAAGTTTTTTGCTAACAATGAAACAATCAAAGCAATCGAAACAAAGGGATTAGTTATCTTTCGCTACATTGATAACCCCAACGGGTCAATAAATGACATTGCCGGAGTTACTGATCCAACCGGCCGGGTCATTGGCCTAATGCCCCATCCGGAAAAATTTATGGATCTAACCCAATATCCAAACTGGAGAAGAGATAAAATCACAAAGCCCCATGGTTCTTTTATTTTTGAAGAGATGATAAAGTATGCAAAGGAAAATTTATGATAATAATAGTTGATTTCGGATCACAAACAACACATTTAATTTCAAGAAGAATAAGAGAGCTTGGAGTAGAAGTTGAAATATTAAATCCTGAAGAAGCATTAATAAAAGCTAGAAATGCGGATGGAATAATTTTTTCCGGCGGGCCGGCATCTGTGTATGCAAAAGATGCCCCAACTGTTGATAAAAAGATCTTTAATTTGGGAATACCCATTTTAGGAATTTGTTATGGGCAGCAATTAATGTGTCAATTATTAGGCGGGGAAGTAAAACCGGGTTTTAAAAAAGAATACGGGCCGGCAATAGTTAGGGTACAGGGTACAGGGTACAGGGTACAGTTGTTAGAAAATATTCCAAAACAATTTAATGTTTGGATGAGTCATGGGGATGAAGTGGTTAAAATCCCGCAGGGCTTTAAAACTTATGGAACAACCCAAACAATTCCTCATGCAGTAATTGCAGATGAAAAAAGAAAAATTTATGGAATTCAATTTCATCCTGAAGTGATACACACAGAGTTTGGTGAACAAATTTTAAGCAATTTTCTTAAAATCTGTGGAATAAAAATAAACAAACAAGAGATAGACAAAAAGTTTGTGGAAAATATTATTTCCGATATTAAAGATTCAATAGGTAATGAAAAGGCTATATGTGCATTATCAGGGGGGGTTGATTCATCAGTTGCCGCGCTATTAGTCCATAAAGCAATCGGCAAAAATTTAACATCAATCTATGTTGATTCCGGGTTAATGAGAGAAGGCGAAACAAAATCTTTGCAGGAGGTTTTCCAGAATCATTACAAAATGAATGTTTTTATTATTGATGCAAAGCAGGAATTCCTGAAAGCATTGAAAGGAATTACTGACCCGGAACAAAAAAGAAAAATCATTGGCCGGGTTTTTGTTGAAGTTTTTGAAAAAAAAGCAAAAGAGGCAGGAGCTAAATTTTTAATTCAAGGGACAATTTATCCTGATGTGATAGAAAGCGCCGGCAGCAAACTTTCCCAAAAAATTAAATCACATCATAATGTTGGAGGTTTGCCGGAAAATATGAAACTTGTTTTAGTTGAGCCTTTGCGGAATTTTTATAAAGATGAAGTTAGAAAAATTGGAAAAATTTTAGAATTACCGGATGAGATAATTTTAAGACAGCCTTTCCCCGGACCGGGACTAGCAGTCCGTATTATTGGGGAAGTGACAAATGAAAACTTAAAAATCCTGCGGAAAGCTGATTCGATTGTTCAAGAAGAGCTAAAAGATGTTGATCTTTGGCAGGCATTTGCAGTATTTACAGGAATTAAAACAACAGGAGTTAGGGGAGATGAAAGAGTTTATGGGGAAACCATAGCTATCAGGGCAATTGAAGCCAAAGATGCCATGTCTGCCAACTTTGCTCATCTTCCATATGAACTTTTGGAAAAAATTTCCACCCGGATTGTCAATGAGGTTCCTGAAGTAAACCGCGTGGTCTATGACATCACCACCAAACCCCCGGCTACTATGGAGTGGGAATAAATAAAGAGTGGGTTGGTGGTATAATTAGAAAGAGGTGAGATATGAATAAATGCTATCAGTGTGGTGGAAAACTAAAAAGAGAAAATATAGATATTGCTAGGTATTGGGGTAAAGATCTAATTGCTTTAAATGATGTCCCCAGTTTAGTTTGTACTAAATGTGGTGAGAGATATTTTGAAGCAAAAGTTAGTTCAAAAATAGATGAAAGGATACAAGGTGTCCTTGAAAGAAGATCTTTCATAGAAAAAATAGATGTTCCGGTAGTCCAGTTCTAGGTTTACCACCAAACCCCCGGCCACTATGGAGTGGGAATAATTACGCCTTGTTCTAATTTTATTTCTATGGCATGATTATTTAAATGAAGCTTTTATTAATTGGGATTGTTTTGTTTTTAGTATCAATGATAGTAATAGTTTTAGTTTTTAAGCTGGGTTTCCCCTTTTTGTATGCCTTAGGTATTAAACAAGCAGCACAAGAAACCATTTCTTTAAAAGGAAGATATGAAGGAATTGCTGATTTTCCTGACCTTAAACCTATAACTGCATTAAGTTATGATAATGCACGAATATCAGATTTATCAGAATTACAGCAAGCCTTGGAAGAATTTAAAAGAGATAACTCTAGTACTTCATACCCAATTGACGCCCGAGAATACGCGACTATAACCAAGTACTTAACAATAAGTGGTAACAAATTACGAAAAGACCCAGTTGCTAATAATGAGTATTGTTATTCGATGGGTTCTGATGGAAGAAGCTACTCTATTACAACTGTTTTGCAGTCACCTACAGCATCAAAGAAAAATAACACCGATGTATCTCAAATCTGTACATTTCCTGAAAACATGAAGGTGATTTGCTCTCCGTCATTGAAATGTTATCAAATAAAGGCCCTTTAATTTTTTAGAGCCTAATATATTCTTCTCTTTGAGGGCCGGTGGAGATGAGGGTTATTTTAATCCCCAGGAAATTTTTTATGAAATGCAGATATTCCTGGCAAGTTTTGGGAAGATCATGGAATTTTTTAACATTGGTTATATCTTCATTCCATCCGGGAAGTTCTTTGTAAACCGGAGTTAATTTAGCCAGCTCCTGATAACCGCAACTGCTATAGGGAATGGACTTGCCGTTAAGTTTATATCCTGTGCAAACTTTAATATTTTTAAGCCCGGACAAGACATCAATTTTGGTAATAACTATTTCTGTAACGCCACTAACCTGACAAGCAAATTTAGTGGCCTCCAGATCAAGCCACCCTATTCTCCTCGGCCTGCCGGTAGTTGTCCCATACTCTTTGCCTTTTTCCCTGATTTCATTACCTAATTTATCTGTTAACTCTGTTGGCAGCGGTCCTTCACCAACCCGGGAAGTATAAGCTTTCACCACTCCCAAAACTTTTTCGATTTTTTGCGGCGGTATTCCTGCGCCCGTATTAACTGCTCCGGGAATGGTATTTGATGCCGTAGAAAATGGATAAGGAGAAAAATCAATATCAAGCATTACTGCTTGTGCGCCTTCCATTAGAATTTTCTTGTTTTCAGAAATAGCTTTTTGCAATAAAGCATAAGTATCCGTGATATATGGCAAAACTATTTTTCTAAATCCGGCTATTTTTTCTAATTCTTTTTTGATATTAATTTCCGGAACTTCAAAAGTTTTTAAGATTTTATTTTTAATTTTTACTTGAAAGCTAAATTTTTCTACAAACAAATCCCAATTTTTTAGCTCATAAATTCTGATGCCGTTATAACTGACTTTATCGCTGTATGCAGGACCAATTCCTCTTACGGTAGTGCCAAGTTTTTGGCTGCCCCTTGCATTTTCATAAGCTTGATCCAGCGCTTTATGATAGGGTAGGATCAAATGGCACCTGTCGGAAATAAAAAGTCTCCCTTTTACATCAAACATTTTTATTTCCTCTGCTAAAACTTCCAAATCAACAACCACCCCATTGGCAATGACACATTTTGTTTTGGGATGTAAGATACCGGAAGGTATAAGATGCAAAGGATATTTTTTGTTGTTGACCACAATGGTATGTCCGGCATTATTTCCCCCGTGAAAGCGGACTACAAAATCCGCATTACTTGATAGCAAATCCACAATTTTGCCCTTGCCTTCATCACCCCATTGTGTTCCAATAATGACAGAAACCATGCTGGTATTGTAACATGTTTTTGACTTTTGGTAGACTATAGAATATAATAAGATATGGGAAACAAAATTTACACAATTGTAACTTTAGGTTCTCACTCGGCCCTGCAAATCCTCAAAGGGGCAAAGGATGAGGGGTTTAAAACTGTGGTTGTAGCCACTCCTGATAGAATTTCGCTTTATCGCTCTTACTCAAATTTCATTGACAAAATTTTAGAAATAAATTCATGGGAAGAATTTCCCAAACTTGAGAAAGACCTTTTGAAAAAAAATTGCATAATTATTCCTCACGGGTCATTTGTGGCTTATCTGGGAATGGATGAAAATAAAAAAATGAAAGTTCCTTATTTTGGGAATAAATTAGTTTTGGATTGGGAAGAAAACAGAAAAATGCAAAGGGAGTGGATGGAGAAAAGCGGTATTAAAGTTCCCCACAGGTTTAGAAAAGGAGATAAAATAGACAGGCAAGTGATTGTTAAATCGTACGGGGCTGCCGGAGGCAAAGGTTATTTTACTGCCAGAAACCAAAAAGAATTTGATGACAAATTAAAAAATTACAGCGAGGAAAGGTTTATTGTCCAGGAATATGTGATTGGAGTGCCGGTTTATTTTCATTTTTTCTATTCCCCTTTAACTAAAAAAGTAGAAGTGATGAGCATTGATAAAAGATATGAAACCAATGTTGACTCACTTGGTAGAATTCCTGCCCAAAATCAAAAAGGATTAAATATAGAACCAACTTTTGAAGTGGTAGCAAATATCCCTATGGCAGTTAGGGAATCCATGTTGACAGAGGCGGTTTTAATGGCAGAAAGAGTGATTGAAACATCTCAAACATTAATACCCCCCAAAGGGCTGTTTGGCCCGTTTTGTCTTGAAACAATTATTACATCAAGTGAAGAAATTTATATAATAGAAATTTCTGCAAGGATAGTTGCAGGGACTAATTGTTTTATTAATGGTTCACCGTATACTTATTTAAATTATGATGAACCCATGTCAACCGGCAGAAGAATTGCCCGAGAGATTAAGAATGCCATAAAACAAAATAGACTGAAGGAGGTTTTAGATTAATGAAAAACTATACTATAGCAGTCTTGGGTTCTCATTCTGCTTTAGATGTTTGCAGGGGAGCAAAAGATTTAGGTTTTAGGACTTTGGTTATTTGCCAAAAAGGAAGAGAAAAAACATATCAGAAATATTACCAAAATATTGTTGATGAAGTTTTAATATTGGATAAATTTGTTGATATCTTAAGCGAAAAAGTACAGAAAAAGTTATTGGATAAAAATTGCATATTTATTCCACACCGATCTTTTGAAGTTTATATAAATGATTACAACGCAATAGAGAAAAAATTCAAAGTTCCTATGTTTGGAAACAGGTTTTTATTAAAAGTAGAAGAACGCGGTGTCAAACCAAACCAGTATGATTTACTGGACGCAGCAAAAATCCGCTATCCTAAACAATTTAAAAATCCTAAAGATATTGACAGGCTTTGTATTGTTAAAGTTTTGGAAAAAGAACGCGGATTTGAACGGGCATTTTTCTTTGCAGAATCTTTTGAAGAATATAAAATAGGAGTTGCACACGGATTGGGTTTGGGGAAATTTACCGAAGCTCAAATAAAATCAGCAGTAATTGAAGAATTTATTGTGGGGGTGCAGGTTAACTTTAATTTCTTTTATTCACCTGTTAACGAACGACTTGAGTTGATTGGAACAGATACCAGAAGACAGACTAATATAGAAGGTTTAACAAAACTGCCGGCAATTTATGAAGAAGAAGTAATAAAAAAAGTTGGCATAAAGTATGAAGAGGCGGGACATATTGCAGTGACGGTTCTGGAATCTTTACTGGAAGATGTATATGAGCTGGGAGAAAAATTTGTGAAGGCTTCAAAAGATTTAGTGCCACCCGGAGTGATTGGCCCATTTGCTTTGCAAACAGTTATTACCCCGGGTCCGCCCAAAAAAGAAATTATTGTTTTTGACGTGTCTCCGCGAATGCCGGGGAGCCCGGGGATTTTTGCTACCCCTTACAGCGGCTATTTATACGGCGAAAATTTATCAATGGGAAAAAGAGTAGCCATGGAAATTAGAGAAGCCATTGAGAAAGGAAAGTTGGATAAAATATTAACATGAAAAAATATGCACTTTTGAGCGTTTATGACAAAACCAATATTGTTAATTTGGCCAAGGAGTTAATAAAGCAAGGTTATGAAATTATTTCTACAGGAGGTACTGACAAATTACTGACGCAAGCCAAAATAAAAGTTACCCCGATTGAAAAAATTACAGGTAATCCCAAAGAATCTTTTGACGGTAGGATAAAAACAATTAGTTTTCAGATAGAATCCGGCATTTTATTTGACCGCAAAAACCCCAAACATGTTGAGGAGGCTAAAAAATTAAACATTCCACAAATTGATGTGGTGGTTTGCAACCTTTATCCGGTGGAAAATATTGATGTGGGAGGACCAACTATGATCCGGGCTGCTGCCAAAAATTATGAAAATGTCATAGTTGTTGTTGATCCGAAGGACTACGGGAAAATAAATGGCAAAATAACTGATCAATTAAGAAAAGATCTGGCAGCTAAAGCATTTTATCATTTGTCACTTTATGACTCACAAATCGGAAACTTTTTTAATTCAGAAAAGTTTCCGGAAAAACTGACTATTCCTTTGCAAAAAATAAAAGATTTGCGTTACGGAGAAAACCCTCATCAACGCGGGGCTTTATACCAAATGCCAAATACTTCTTCACCTCTGGCTAAATTAAAACATTTTTGGGGACGAGAGTTGTCTGGTACCAACACTGGTGATATCTTTACCGGCATTGAAACAGTCAGGCAATTTAAGGAGCCGGCTGCCTGTGTGATTAAACATTTAAGCCCTTGCGGAATTGCTTTGGGAGATGATGCTAAACAAGCTCTTGAGCGGGCAGTAGCGGCAGACCCTGTTTCTGCTTTTGGAGGAGTGGTGGTGCTAAATACCAAGATGGATGAGGAAGCAGCGCAGGTAATTGGCCATATGGATATAGTCGCTTGTCCGGAAATTTCTCCGGAAGCTTTGGAACTTTTGAAAAGGGTGAGGAAAAGTATGGGAGTTTATACATTTGGAGACATACCCAAAAAGCGGAGTGAAAAATGGGATTTAAGATGGTTTGCCGGAACCATGCTTTTGCAGGATTTTGATGATAATATTGAAGATAGTTTTAATGATTGGAAAATAGTGACAAAAATAAAGCCTGATAAAAAACAACTGGAACAAATGAAATTTGGTTTCAAAGCAGTGAAAGCTGTCAGGTCTAATGCGGTTTTGGTGGTAGATGAAAATATTCCCATGACCCGGGGGATTGGTTCGGGTCAAACCTCAAGGATTGGGGCAACAAAAATTGCCCTAGAGCAAGCAGGTCAATTTGCCAAAAATGGCATTCTAGTTAGTGATAGCTTTTTTCCGTTTGATGACTCGGTTAAACTTGCCGCCAAGTATGGAATTAGTGTTATAGTAGAGCAAGGAGGATCTATTAATGATTCGGCTTCTGTAATGGCCGCCGATCAGGCAAAAATAGCAATGGTTTTTAGCAAAAGAAGGGCATTCCGTCATTAATATGAAATACGAATCACCATTTTCCTGGAGATATGGGTCAGAAAAAATGAGGGAAATTTTCTCCGAGGAAAATAAATACAGGTTGTGGAGAAAGATTTGGGTAGCTTTGGCCAGGGCCCAAAATAAAAATGGATTGGTTGGAAAAGAGGAACTGGAAGATTTAGAGAAGAATCAGGATAATTTGGATATTGAAAGAATTTGGGAAATTGAAAAAGATACAAGGCATGATGTGGTAGCTGCCATCAAAGAATTTGTTGAAAAAGCCAAAATAGGCGGAGGGAAAATTCACCTCGGGGCCACCAGTATGGATATTTCCGATAATGCGGAAACCATCAGGATGCAGGAGGCGCTTGAGATTATAGAAAATAAATTAACTGCGCTGTTAAAAGTTTTTGGGAGAAAGATAGAAAAATATGCTGATTTTGTTTGTATGGGATATACCCATTTGCAGCCGGCCGAGCCGACAACTTTAGGATACAGGTTTGCTTTTTATGCGCAAGATTTACTGCTGGATCTGGAACTTTTGCAGTTTGTTAAAAAGAATTTAAAGTCTAAAGGAATTAAAGGGGCGGTGGGGACATCTGCCAGTTTTGTTAAGTTATTGGATGAAAAAAAGGCAGAAGAAATGGAAGCCGGGGTGCTTAAAGAATTAAGGTTGGAGGCATTTGAAATTACCAACCAGACAGCGCCCCGAAAAATAGAATTTTGGATTGGAAGTTTACTTTCATCAATTGCAGAGAGCCTGAATAAGTTTGCTTTTGATTTAAGGATCATGCAATCTCCCGGATTTGGAGAGTGGCAGGAGCCTTTTGGCAGCTCTCAAGTTGGCTCATCAGCCATGCCATTTAAGAAAAATCCCATTAAAGCGGAGCAGATCTGTTCACTGGCAAGACTGGTGGTTAATTTGTCAAGGACAACCTGGGATAATGCAGCCAGTCAATTATTAGAAAGAACCCTGGATGATTCGGCAAACAGAAGAGTGGTTATTCCGGAAATGTTTTTGGCAATAGACGAAATGTTATCATCTGCCACAAAAATTATTGATGGTCTAACGATAAACGATAAACGAATAACGAAAAACATGGATACATATTGGCCGTTTTCTGCTACTGAAAGCATCATCTTGGAAGCTGTTAAAAAAGGAGCCGATCGGCAAAAAATGCATGAAGTTTTGCGGGAAATTTCCCTGAAAGCAGAAGAAGGAAACTCCATGCAAGATTTACTGGAGAGTAATCCGGAAATAGCTAAATTTTTAAAGCCGGCGGAAATTGATCAACTTTTAGATGCCAAAAATCATGTTGGCAATGCCCCCAAAAAAGCTTTGGAATTGGTTGGTAGAATTAAAAAAATATGACAAAAGTATTAATCATTTCTGCGTCAGAGTCTGATTTACCTGTTATGGAAGGAGCGGCCAAAGTTTTAGAGGAATTTGGAGTGGAGCATGAGATGGCTGTTTCATCAGCCCATCGGTCTCCGGATCGCACTGTCGAACTGGTTAAAAAATTTCATGAGGAGGGTGGCAAAGTGATTATTGCCGGTGCAGGATTGGCTGCACATTTGGCCGGGGCAGTGGCAGCGCGTTTTCCGCTACCTGTGATTGGAGTTCCGCTTTCTAGTGGAGCGCTTGAAGGCATTGATGCACTTTTAGCAACAATGCAAATGCCTCCGGGAGTTCCCGTGGCAACAGTAGCCATCAATGGAGCTAAAAATGCCGGATTTTTGGCTGTTCAAATTTTAGCAACTTCAGACAGCAGCTTAGAAAAAAAATTAATTGATTATAAACAAAAATTAGCTTTATGACTGTATTGAAAACAGTAAACATTAAAGATTTTGGGAAAAAAATCCAGGGAAAAGTAAGGGATATTTATGTGCAGGGTGACAAAAGAATTTTAATCGCTACGGACAGGATTTCCGCATTTGACAGAAATTTAGGCTATATTCCTCAAAAAGGCGCAGTATTAAATCTTTTGGCCGCATTCTGGTTTGGAAAAACCAAAGATATTATTAAAAATCACTTAATTTCTGTGCCGGATCCCAATGTTAGTCTTGTTAAAAGCGCCAAGCTTATTCCCATTGAAATGGTAGTTAGAGGATATATTACAGGTGTCACAAATACTTCTATCTGGGGTTCTTATGAGGCCGGAGAAAGATTAATTTATGGTGTTAAGTTTCCGGAGGGTTTGCGGAAAAATCAAAAATTACCAAAACCTGTTATTACCCCAACTACCAAGGCTGAAAAAGGACATGATGAGAGATTGACTGAAAAAGAAATTGTGCAAAAGAAAATTGTTAGTTTGTCACAATGGAAACAGATGAAAAAAGCAGCTCTTGCTCTTTTTGCAAGAGGTCAGAAAATATGCGAAAAAGCAGGAATAATTTTGGTGGATACCAAATATGAATTTGGATTTTTGGATGGCAAGCTGATTTTAATTGATGAAATCCATACTCCTGACTCATCCCGTTTTTGGATTAAAAAAACCTATCCGGAAAGATTTAAAAAAGGCCTGGAACCGGAAAATTTTGATAAGGAGATTTTACGGCTCTGGTATGCAAAAAAAGGATACAAGGGGGACGGCAAACCGCCCGAAATGAGCAAAAAATTAATTGCGGATTTATTCCAAAGATATATGGCAATTTATGAAAAAATTACCGGCAAAAAATTTGTACAAGATACCCCTAAAAATGTTAATAAGAGAATTCAAGATAATCTTCGTGGTATAATTTAAATAACCTATGCCAAATAGTAATGGTTTTGTACTTTTAACAGGAACAGCCAATGTAAAATTGGCACAAGATATTGCTAAAATTTTGGCAAAACAAGTTGATGAAACTGTTTCCGAGTTTGCAGATGGCGAGAAAAGAATTATTATCCCTGAGAATTTAAGGAAACGAGATGTTTTTATTATTCAACCCACCTGCCCACCCGTTGACTCCAATATTATGGAACTTCTTTTAATGATTGATGCTGCCAGAAGATCATCCGCCTCTGAAATTACTGCCGTGATTCCTTATTTTGGCTACTCCAGACAGGATAGAAAAGATCGGCCCCGGGTACCGGTTTCCGCAGCGCTAGTGGCAGGATTAATTGAGTATTCGGGAGCAGACAGAATTGTCACCATAGATATTCACTCCGAGCAAGAAGTAGGTTTTTCAAAAATCCCCTGGGATATATTATATGCAAGCTATAATTTACTGCAGGTTTTAAAAAAAGAATTCAAAGGGGAAAATCTGGTGGTGGCATCACCTGACAAAGGCGGGGTGCCAAAAGCCACCTTTTATTCACACCATTTACAAGCTGACGGTTTGGCAATTGTATTTAAGGTAAGAGATGTTTACAGGGAGAATATTTCGGAAGCCCTGGATATGATTGGTGATGTCAAGGGCAAAGATGTTTTGTTAGTTGACGATATGATTGATACGGCCGGAACAATAGTTGGGGCTGCTAAACTGCTTAAAAGCCGGGGAGCAAAAAGTATTTCCGTGGCAGCAACTCACGGAATCTTTTCTCCTCCTGCCATGGAGCGAATTAACAAATCTTTTCTGGATAAAGTTTTTATTACCGACAGCGTGCCGCTTAAAAAAGAAATATTAAACAATTCCAAATTCAGGGTTGTGTCTGTTGCCCCACTTCTGGCAGAAGCGATTAAGTTTATTTATAATGGTGATTCCATTTCGGGTAAACTTATACCTAAATCTCATGGCCACGAACGCTAGCGAAGATCCAAGGTACTGCCTTCAAAAATAATATTTTTTGGTTTGATCACAATTTTTCTTTCCCCTTCTTCTACAAATCCGCCGTCAAGAGATTCAAAACCATTTTGAGATATAATGTTTTGGGCTTTTTCAACATCTTCTGCTGATAAAAATATGGCATAATCCTGCCCCATGTTAAAAGTTTCATACATTTCATAATCATTTAAGTCCGCCTCTTTCTGAATAAATTTAAATACTTCCTGCGGCTCGAATAATTTTTCTATTACATAAGTAAAGTTACGGGAAGATCTCATGATTTTTCTTAAACCATGACCCGTGATATTGGAAATATAGTGGATGTTAATGTCGCTGTCCAGTAAATCCTGGATAAGTTTGGCATAAATATTTGTTTTAGTTAAAATTGTCTCTCCATCCGGTAATTTTTTAACAATAGCTCGAGCAAGTGATATGCCATTTGAATTTATGCCGTTACTTTTTAAAAGTAAAATTCTATCACCGGCAGATAAATTTTTATCCAGGATTAATCTTTTTTCAGAAGTGATTATTCCTATTGCACAGCCTCCTAAATCAATAGTGTTTGGCGAAATGATACCTTTTAATGTTGGTGTTTCTCCGCCGCCCCAGGAAACTCCTGCCAAGTCGCAGGCGCTTTTCCAGCCTTGAATTAAATCCTGCATCCGCTTGCTGTCTTGCAGCCAGCTGTTATCTTCTATGGCCCAATAGGCATGAATCACCAGAGGTTTGGCGCCGACAGTCACTAAATCATTAATGATAGTGGCTACCGTATCATGACCAATCACATCGTAACCATCTCTTAGTTCATCGGCGACCAGATTTTTGGTACCCAGTCCTTCGATTACGGAGGCCATGTAAATGTCACCTTGTTTCCAGACATAAGCAGATTCACCTCTGGTATCACTTACTTCTGAAAAACCGTTTTTAAGATTATTGCCTGTGGAGGCAGCAGCAGTTTGGGCTAATTTTTTAACAGGATCCTTAGTAGAATAATCATCACCTACTTGTGAATAAGTAATTTTTGACTTGCTCATCTTCATAATATACCATAAAACTAAGGTCATTTTTTTTATCAATGTTTTGGAATTCCCTTTCTGCTAATTCCTATTTATCTGATACTTCAGGACCATTCAATTTCCAAACTGCCATGTCCCGCTCTGTTTCCTTTTTTGACAAGTTCCTAAAAATGGACTTAAGGTTTTAAAAGTAGTAAAGTAAAAATATGAAAGCACCTTTTATAATAATTGCCTTGATAGTTTTATTGGGTGGTGGGTTTTTACTTTTTAAAGGTCAAGAAACTCCTTCTACCTCTACCGTTTCACCATCCAGCCAGCCAACAAGTAAAAAGCAGTATGTTTTTGAAAACCCTAAAAAGAGTGCCCACTTCGAGAGTAATACTCCAGCCCACGGCATGGTTTTAGCGGCAGTACCGATTAATGTGGTAATTGACTTTAATTTTGATTTGGCTAAACCATCGTCAATTAAAATTGAAATGGATGGTAAAGACTTAGGAGTAGGGGAAACTGTTATTGATAGTAATAAGTTATCCATGAGAAGAGATATTGATCCAAACGCGCCTGATGGAGTATACACAGTTGTCTATAATGCCTGTTGGCCTGACGGGTCCTGTCATGACGGAAATTTTCAGTTTGCAATTGATAGAAGTCTAGGCGCAGGATTTGCTGATATGACAAATAAAAAAGAAACGGAAATAAAATTATCCCAAATTATGTTTGATCCCCAAAATATCAAAATTAGCAAAGGGACCAAAGTGACATGGATTAATGATGATGGGGTAGGCCATTTCGTAAATACGGATTCGCATCCGGCTCATACTTATTATAAGGATCAAAATTCTAAAGCTTTAAAAAAAGAAGAAAGTTATTCAATAGTTTTTGAAATGAGCGGGATATACCCTTATCATTGCAGTGCCCATGCAGACACGATGATCGGAAATATCTTAGTTGAATAAAAGGTGTAAAATTTGCTCATTTTTTAGTAGCTTTCCCTATAATTTCTAAGATTACAGGTTCTTTGATCTTCATATAAGTTTTTGCATCTTGATTTGACAATTTAGCAGCCTTCATTTTGATTTCTGCGTATCTTTCAAAATCTTCCGGGTGAGTTATTAAATAATCCCTAAAGGAAGTTATTTCTATCCAGTCCTTACTTCCTTTAAAAGTAAGGTGAATGTGATATCTTTCTTCATCGGAAACTTTTCTTCCATGGAACCATCTTTCATCAGTTCCATCATCAGGATCAAAATAATATCCTGCTGCAATTAATTTAGATGAAACATTACTTAAATCATTTTTAGAATTAGCGGCAACGGCTATATCAATAATTCCTTTTCCACCCATTCCAGGAATAGAAGTACTCCCAATGTGTTCAATTAAAACAGCTTCCCCTATAAACTTTTTTAATCTATCCTTCTCTTTAGAAAAATATTCGGGATGTATAGGATCATATGGTCTGAAAACATACTTACTCTTCGTGTGCTTAGCAGTCATGAGATTATTGTAGCATTTTAGGATTGAGAGTTTTTAGAGGTGGGGCTCGCAGCCTATCTTTTAATTTCCTATCTTGCCTGGGTCACCTTTGCCTCCATCCTAAATCTGGCCATTGTATTACTTAATCCCTATAGATATTTTTAAGGATGTTTTGTAAGTTCGGTTTCAAGCTTTGCTTTTCGTGCTTCCTGTTCAAATAATATATTTAGTGGGTGATTTAAAAAAGTGTACGGGGGTTGTTTACTTTTCATGTATTCTAGTCTTAATCTCTCAATCTTTTCGCTTGGCCATTCTTTGGCTGTCTCCCGTGCGTTTCTTAAGGCACTTTCTATTGCCGTGGGGCTTTCTGGAATACTTTTACTTGTCATTCCCATGGTGATAACACCATTTGTCCACTCTTCAATATGAAAAGATTGATGGGTATTATCGTCAATAAAGACTCTTTGGGTAACAATTTTGGGATTTTCAGCCGTTTGCGATGCTTCCATAAACATAGTTTACTTCTTCTTCTTGTCAAGTAAGTGTTATAGGGTTTGCAGACCCCGATTTAATCGGGGCAGAGGGGGATTGGGAGGCGCTTGTTTTTATTTAAATTGCACCGAAAGGGAAGTATTTAAAGCTGTTGCTAATCTTTTCAGAAAAGAAATGGATGGACTTACCTTAGCTTGTTCAACTCTCGAGATAACAGATTGAGTGGTATCCATTCTTCTTGCCAGTTCTTTTTGAGTGATTTTATTCTCTATTCTAGCACGGATAATAGCCCTGGTAATTTCAAACTCAGGTTGGCTCTCTTCGTAGAGTCTTTTAAATTCCGGGTTCTTCAGCAATTTTTGTTTATATGTATCCCAATTAGTCATGATGTAATAATATCGCAAATATGCGATATTGTCAAGTATTACTTTTTAACTTACGTATCAAATACTCTTGTAAGCGGCCTTCAGCAATCTTAATTTCTTTAGTTGGCGTTTTCTGTTTCTTTTTCTTAAAACCATGAAGAATAAGAAATATTTTACCGGTCACAGTAACATAAAATATGCGGATATTATCTGAACCGATAATACGATATTCCCATAAATTGGTACTGGTTAGTTTCTTAATATGAGGATAACCACCTTCTAGACCAAATGTCTCCAGTAGTTCAATAGCGCTAATTACCTTTAACCTAGTTTTTGATTCCAACGAATCCATGAACTCTTCAACAGGTTTATCACCTCTGGCATTTTCATACATCTCAATTTTCCATCTCTGATCCATAAATTAAGGATATCATAAAAATTCATCTGGTAATTTCCTCCCATGGTTCGACTACTTCCACTGTGCTCAGTACTATAGTTGACTCACCACATAGAAAGTCCTAAAATTTAGAGTTTTTGGAGGTGAGGGATTTAATTCTGGTATACTTCAGATATGAAAGTTTTAATACTTGGTCCTTCTGGATCTGGAAAAACTTATATTTCATCGCAACTTCGGAAACAAGGCATAAATGCAGTTGATGCAGATAAAATAGAGGGTTTATCTTCTTGGTATGATGGGGCTGGTAATAAAGTTGCTTATAAAGATAACGCAGATGAGGAATTTTTGAATAACCATTTATTTCTTTGGGACAGGAAATTTCTGGAAGATTATCTAAGCAAAAATCCTGATGTTTATCTATTTGGAGTATCTGGAAATATTTTTGATATGCTGGATATTTTTGATAAAGTCTATTTTTTAAAAGTGGACCCTGATATACAAAAAGAAAGATTAACTCATGAGTCAAGAGAAAATCTAATGGGGAAAACAGATTATCAAAGGAGAAATGCAGTAAGGTGGGGGAAGGAGTTAGAACAAAAGGCTAAAATTGCAGGAATTAAATTTATTGATGCTACATTTAGTCCAAAAGAAATCCTTTATGAAATTCAAGGTTAATCCAAAAATATTTGAAGATTTTAATCAGCCGGTTATTGGTGTAATTATTGCAACAGGAATAAATAATCAAAATGATAAAATGTGGTGGTGGTTTTGGAAAGCATAGCCTTCATACCCATAAAAGAGGCTGTTGAAGAATTGGCCAGTTTAATTAAAAAATATTGCGGAGGGGAAATTTCTGTTTTTTATCTGGATAAAAATTCCCAAGAAGTTAATATAAAATTTTGACAATATCTAGATCTATCTTCCCAGCCTCAAAAATGGTAAAATTTACTTGAAATTCCCCAGGTGTCAAGCTATCCCACCCTCCAGGTGGATATATAGGATATGTGGATATAACCTTATTCAATCAATACTCCCTGCCTCTAAAAATATCATCTTTTACAAAATCGTAGAGCCTTTCCACTATTTCTGGTTCAAAAAACTCACCGTAGTACTTTTTAAAATAATCTTTTCCATGTAATACATATGCCTCTCCCATAACAGCTAAA
>Ga0209211_10001199_pt1 | contig 50230 bp, 60 predicted proteins | sample RifGroA2_FD_183992 | JGI IMG/M metagenome (GOLD analysis project Ga0209211, IMG submission 183992) | Groundwater microbial communities from Rifle, Colorado, USA - Groundwater A2 (SPAdes) (version 2) | ecosystem: Environmental > Aquatic > Deep subsurface > Groundwater | place: Rifle, Colorado...
TAAGTACGCATTGCCTCCTGCTTACTGCCTACTTCCTACTGCCTACTGTTTTTCCACCATTGCCTTAATCTTAAGCCTCAACGCATTCAGTTTTATAAACCCCTCTGCATCCTTCTGGTCATAAACAACATCTTCTTCAAATGTAGCAAAGTCAGGATGATAGAGCGATTTGTCCGATTTTCTGCCAACCACATCGCAGTTGCCTTTGTAGAGCTTTACTCTTACCGTTCCGGTGACACCCTTTGCTGCCTCATCAATCATGGTTTGCAGAACCTTTCTCTCCGGTGAATACCAGTAGCCATAGTAGACCAATTCTGCATAACGTGGAATGAGACTGTCTCTCAGGTGCATGACCTCTCTGTCCATAGTGATGGACTCCACAGCCCTTCTTGCCGCATGAAGTATTGTTCCGCCAGGCGTTTCATACACACCCCTGCTCTTCATGCCCACATATCGGTTTTCCACCACATCAACCCTGCCTATGCCGTTTTTCCCGCCGAGCTTATTTAATTCGGCCAAAAGTTTTGCAGGAGACATTTTTTTGCCATTTACTGCAATTGGGTTGCCATCTTTAAATGCTATCTCAACATACGTTGGCTTATTTGGCGCCTTTTCCGGTGAAACACTTAAGAGAAACATATCCTCTGGCGGCTCAGCCCACGGGTCTTCCAAGATGCCGCCTTCAAAACTTATGTGAAAAAGATTCCTGTCTGAACTATATGGTTTTGCCTTTGTAGCAGTTACAGGAATATCGTGCCTCTCTGCATAATCTATTAAATCAGTTCTTGATTTCATATCCCATTCGCGCCACGGTGCAATGACCTTGATATGTGGATTAATTGCATAATAGGTCAGTTCAAACCTTACCTGATCATTGCCCTTGCCTGTTGCGCCGTGACAAACTGCGTCAGCCTTTTCCTTTTTTGCAATATCCATCTGTGCCTTGGCAATAAGCGGCCTGGCAATGGAAGTCCCAAGCATATATCTTCCTTCATACACAGCGCCTGCCCTCAACATAGGAAATATAAAGTCTCTGACAAATTCCTCTTTAAGGTCTGTTATATAAATCTTACTCGCACCTGTTTGTATAGCCTTTTTCTTAAGCGGCGCAAGCTCTTCTCCCTGCCCCAAATCTGCTGAGAAAGCTACTACCTCGCAGTCATAATTTTCAACGAGCCACTTGATTATAACCGAGGTGTCAAGACCGCCGGAGTAAGCCAATACTACTTTTTTAATCTCAGACATCTCATCCTCCGAGTAATAGTTTTTCCAAAATCACCTTCTGCACATGCAGCCTATTCTCCACTTGGTCAAATATAACTGAATTACGTCCTTCCATAACCTCATCCGTTATCTCCTCTTCACGGTGAGCAGGCAAACAATGCATAACAATTGCATCTTTTTTTGCGAGTTTCAAAATCTCTGAATTTATCTGATAGCCCTTGAATGCCTTTTTCCTCTTCTCTGCCTCTTCCTCCTGTCCCATGCTTGCCCATACATCTGTATTAAGGACATCCGCACCCTTTGCAGCATCCTTCGGGTCCTTAACAACCTCTATATTTGACTTAGCCTCCCCCCGATTCAAACATTCGAGGGCAAGTTTTTTTGCCTTTGACAAGATATTTTTATCAGGCCAATATCCATCCGGACAGGCAAGCACCAAATCAAAACCAAGCCTTGCTGCTGCCTCAATCCATGAATTTGCCATGTTATTGCCATCGCCTATCCATGCTACTTTGAGCCCGTGATATTTACCTTTTTTTTCTATAATTGTAAACACATCTGTCAAAACCTGACAAGGATGGTGGAGGTCTGTGAGGCCGTTTATCACAGGCACTGTCGAATACTTCGAAAATTCCACTATGATGTCATGGCCGAAGGTCCGTATAACAATGCCGTCCACATAGCGCGACAACACCCTTGCTGTATCTTTTATAGGCTCGCCTCTGCCCATCTGAGAATCTCTGTGGCTTATAAAGACAGTATTGCCTCCGAGCTGATACATAGCAACCTCAAACGAGACACGGGTCCTTGTGGATGCCTTCTCAAAGATAAGCCCAAGGGTTTTGCCTTGAAGAGGGACATACGGAATGCCCTGCTTTTGTCTCGCCTTAAGGATGCGCGTCTTTTCAAAAACATCGTCAATCTCAGCTTTTGTTAAATCAGAGATTGTGAGTAAATGTCGTTTTTGTAAGACTTGCATTCTTAAACCTTTATGGTCTTTAAAATAGAGATTAATATTTTCATCATCTCATCCACCTCTTTTTCAGTAACGATAAGCGGCGGGATGAATCGTAAAATCGTATCAGAAGTGCAGTTTATTAAAAGCCCCTTTTCCATGCAGGCCTTTACAATATCTGCGCCAGGAACCGTCAATTCCATACCGATAATCAAGCCCTTTCCACGCACCTCTTTGATGAACGGATATTCTGCCTTTAGCTTATGTGATTTTTCAAGGAGATATTTCCCAACCTTTTGGCAATTTTCCAACATGCCTTCTTCCAATACTGCCTTTATTGCAGCTATACCTGCTGCTGTTGCAAGCGGGTTGCCTCCAAAGGTAGATGCGTGCGCTCCTGGGACAAAGCTCTTTGCTACTTCATCGGTTGCAAGCATACAACCGATAGCAACGCCGCCTGCCAGACCTTTTGCCAGAGTCATGATATCAGGTGTTACGCCGTAATGCTCATAGGCAAAGAGCTTGCCCGTGCGGCCCATACCGACCTGGACCTCGTCAAAGATGAGAAGTAAGCCTTTCTCTTTACACAACGCTTTCAACTCCTTGAGATAACTTTCCGACGGAATATTTACCCCGCCTTCGCCCTGAATCGGCTCAACCATCACTGCAGCGCTCTGCGAAGTTATGGCATTTGCCACTGCCTTTACATCATTGAATGGTACATAGATGAATTTCTCAAGTAATGGCTCAAAACCCTGCTGAAATTTCTTCTGGCCTGTGGCTGCAAGGGTTGCCATAGTCCTTCCGTGAAAAGACTTTTCCATAGTAATTATCTGAAATTTATTTTCACCTCCCTGCTTAATACCCCGCATCAAGTGCGGGGCAGGCTCTGCAGGGACAGGCTTATCCTTAAAATATTTCCGCGTGAGCTTTATAGCAGCCTCATTCGCCTCTGCGCCTGAGTTGCAGAAAAATGCCTTATCTGCAAATGAATTTTTGCATAGGAGTTCCGCAAGCTGCGCCTGCGGCTCAATATGATAAAGATTTGATATATGAATAAGCTTTTCTGCCTGTTCCTGAATTGCCTTTACAACCTTTGGATGGCAGTGGCCGAGATTACAGACCGCAAGACCTGCCACAAAATCCAGATACTCTTTGCCGTCCGCATCCCACACCTTACACCCTTTGCCCCTGACAAGGGCAATGGGGAAGCGGTTGTATGTGTTGGCAATGTATTTAGTGGTTAGATTTATGATTTCTTGCGTATTCACACCCATCCTCACTGTTGAAAGTATATAAAGATACCAAATCAAAACTCAAAATTCAAAAGAAAAAAGCCCCTGTTGCCTTTTTGTAGAAATGAAGCTTGTTTGTGCAGTATAAAATCTTTAAGTGCTATTTTTGGGTAAGTTAAAGCAATTTCAGGAATTCATCCACGGTGAGACCACTATTGCGGATAAGGTACGGAGTGTGCCAACTGACAGTTCTTTATGTTGCGGGATTGATAGATTAACACGGATGCCTTGTTTGACCATCACTAAGTGGCTGCCGACTTGTCCCATAGATTCCCATCCGGCCTTTTGAAATGCCTTCACAGCATCTTTGCCGGATATATTGCCCAGCCTTCCCATGTCTACACTGCCACAACAATCTGCTGCTGAACAACCTTTTCAGGCAAGGCAGAGACGGCTTTCTGGTCTTCGGCCCATAACCAGGCTGTTATGGCCTCCTTGATGTTCTCAAGGGCTTCTTCTTCATTCTTACCCTGAGAAACGCAGCCCGGAAGAGCCGGGCATTCCGCAACAATCCATCCGTCCTCAGCATGTTCAAGGGTTACATGAAAGATCATATTTGCTCCTAATAAAATCGGTTTAAATACAACTTAACATCCAGAACCTTTGCTGTCAAGCGTATTACCAACGTATTAACGAACGGGTATTAACGAATGGGGTTTCTCACCTCACCACAGCCCGCAGGATTTTTACAGCCAGCCGCAGGTTTTCTTCATCACTCTCTTTTAAAAGCCTGCTCATAACCTCCCGCAGTTCTTTTATGTTTACCTTGTGCCCGAAATCAAATATCTCCTGTATCTCAACCCCTAACACATCAGCGAATTTAATGAGTATGCGGAGAGTAAGGTTTCTTATTCAAGCCTTTTTTATAGCTGATAACATTCCACGCAATGCTGATAAGATTAACTGTTGGTCTTTTTTGTCGAGCTGCCTTATTAGCCCATTCAATACAGCAAGTTCATTTTCGATTTCCGCATCACCCTTATAGAGGCTAATAAATTCAGATAACGGAACAGCCAAAGCATTAGTTATCATATAACAGCTATAAATAGAGGCATTTACCTTTCCGCGTTCCACATCGCTAATATAAGTTGGATGTAGTCCAGCCAACTCCGCAAGTTTTTCCTGAGAAATATTCTTTGATTTTCTGACAGCCCTGACTCTTTTCCCAAAAGTTTTGAGAAAGACATTAAACTTCATGGTTAGAGCATAAGCTAAAATTCTCTAAATATTAATAGGCAATAGGCCAAATTTACCTTGACAGATTTAGTCTATATGCTATCTTTATTGAAGAAAAATAGTTTAACGGCCTTAAGTGTATGCCAAAAGCAAGAACGGCTAAAGAATGCTGGCCGTATTGGGAGTTGATTTTATCTTAAAATGGAAAATCGGCCTGCATGGAAGATGGTAATTTTTCTCAAAACGTAGGCGGAAAGGAGGCTTCCATGAATGTTGAACAAAGAATTTATGGATCTCCTAATCGAGCTTATTCAAGTGCTTATCATTTACCGCCTTTTGAACTATGCGTTGAAATGAGCAATAAAGGCAATGGAGGGAGCAGGTTGCAAATCTACTCCCACAGTGACAAAGTAGGGCCAAACTATGAATGATAACGACCTCATTCATAGTTTGGCATTGCTTGTGAGTGGAAGTTCTCTTTTTGTACCATACATGCTCATAAGTAAGATTGCCGAAAATATAGATAAGTTTGGAAGCGATAATTATGGCAAACGCATGGTGACAATGAAAGTTCTATCCGCTCAAAGTGGTGGGGTAATCCTTTTCTATGGATGCTACATTATAACGATAGGCTTTATTGCGGCATTTTTATCTCTACTCCCTAATCAACATTGGTTTGGTGTTTTTTTAGGCCTTGGTGTAGCTGTCAGTGTGATAGGGCTTCGTTTACTATATTGCTCTCTAATAAACAAAGATCAGTCATGGCTTGATAAGAAATTGCCAGAGGATAATATAAAAAACCGCAATCCCGAAGAGCGTCAAAGCTTTTCTCTAGTGCAGAATTTTAATTGCTCCTCGGAAAAAAAGAATGAGCCGTAGCGAAGGAAAAAATGAGGAACAGCTTTGCAAAAACAATTTAATCCCAGCGGGAAATCCCTGCCTGTAAAGGCGGGGATGAAAGCAAGTTCCCAATGGGACAAGCAAAGCTTGCATCTCATAAGAACCACGCCTGTAAAAGGTAAAGGCGTGGGTATCTATAGAACTCAAGTGGAGGGGATATGCGACTCACACGAATAATAATCTTACTGTTTCTCTTTCCATTGCTGATTTCATTATCAGCCTGCGGTAAAAGCCCAGAAAAGGCGCGCAAAGAATTAGATCGTATGAATATAGCGTATAACAGCAATACCTTTGTTGAATACGCTCAGAAGGGTGATATTACTATTATAGATTTATTTTTAATCGCAGGAATGGATCCAAATTTGGAGAACACTGACGGTATTACTGCACTATATGTTACATCTGAAGAAGGTCATACTGCTATAGTTAAAACACTACTTAGTAAAGGTGCCAATGTAAGGACTAATAAAGGGCGATTTGGTGTAACACCTTTAATGGGTGCAGCAAGAAAAGGACATCTTGAAATAGTAAGAGAGTTGATTAGAAAAGGTGCGGATGTAAACACCACGGTATTTGATCTTACAGCCTTAATGATTGCCGCAAGCAATGGCCGTACCGAAATTGTCAAATTACTATTAGACAAAGGCGCGTATGTAAACCTGCGAACGAAAAGTTTAGAAAGCAATATGACAGCGTTAAGCATGGCTAAACAAAAAGGCCATATGGATATTGTTAAAATACTCGAAGATGCCGGAGCTAAAGAAGAGTAAAAGGGGACGGTTCTATTAAATGAGAAATCTGACGATGCAACACAGAGCCATAAATAAAATTCGGGCGGTTATTGATAAATTAGAACCGTCCCCTTTTCTGTTCAAATAGTTAGGATTACTTGATTGATGGATGGGGAATAATGGCTTGCAATATTTTCAAGAAAGGAGAATCTATGCGGCAGATAAGAATTGTAACATTAGTGTTTCTCTTTCCATTGCTTATTTCATTGTCAGCCTGTGGCAAAAGCCCTGAGAAGGCCAGAAAAGAATTGGCACAAATGAATATAAAATATACCGAAGAAAATTTTTGGAAGCATGCGGAACAAGGAGATAGCGTTGTTGTGAAATTATTTTTAAATGCAGGGATGGGTCCCAATTCTAAACCTGCTAATTCTGATATTACTCCTTTAGATATTGCGGCAAATAATGGACACATATCAACAGTACAAGCCCTACTGGCCGGAGGAGCTAATGTTAATGCGAGGAGCGAAGGACGTAATGGAAGCTTAAAAGGTATGACTCCCTTAATGGGTGCAGCACGGAATGGTCATGTTGAAATTGTAAAAGCACTCTTAAGTAAAGGAGCAGATGTAAATGCAAAAGGATATGGTGACATGGCGAATGGTATTACACCGTTAATAATGGCAAGCAAGTATGGCCATACGGACATTGTAAAGATATTGTTAGATAAAGGGGCAGATGTAAATGCAAAAATGCTTTTTTTGGGGAAAAGTGAGACACCATTATCTAATGCTGAAAAAGAAGGCCACACAGAAATTGTTAAATTACTCAAAGACGCTGGGGCTAAGGAATGAATAGTTTAAGGCCTTTCCATGTATTGGTCTGTTTGGTTTTAGTGTCTCTTATCGCCTGTTCATCCGAAAAGCGAGAAGTAAATATTCTTGAAAAGAAATTCAGAGAGCAGATTGAGGCTATAAACAGTTTTTTTAAAGAATATAAAGACATACCAAATGTTGAACAATTTACTCTTACGATTGCTGCACCTATTAAAGTCTCTCTAAACCTTAAAGAAAATTCAGCTATTACAGACACGGAAGTAAAAATGGCAAAGATGCAAACACCTGATAGACAGGAGATTGTGTCGGTCAGGATGGTATGGCGGCGCTATCAAAACGGCGAGTGGGAGATAGAATATATAAGTCCGCAGGAACTTAATGAAACACTGCTTATGATAAAGCAAATAGAGCAGTTCAAAAAGACAAGGCCGTAGAGCAACTATAAACAATAAAATTCTACTGGAGGAGGTTCTATATGTACTGCAGGAATTGTGGTAAAGAGATTGCTGAGCAGGCAGAAATATGCGTATCGTGCGGGGTGTCTCCGAGGAAAGGGAATAAGTTTTGTCAAAGTTGCGGCGTAGAAATAACCAATGCGGCATCTGAGGTATGCACAAAATGTGGTGTAAGACTCGTAAGAGGCGAAGCCAAAGACTGGTTGACCGCACTGCTCCTGTCAATATTTCTTGGCGGATTAGGCATTCATCGTTTTTATACAGGACATACAGGAACAGCGGTTACGCTCTTATTGTTAACTATTGTGGGCGCAGCCACTTCTGCATTTCTGATTGGCTTGCCTATGCTGCTTATTGTGGGTATTTGGGCGCTGATAGATATTATCAGAATAGCTATGGGGTCTTTTACTGATGTTCATGGCAATTCACTCGTTAAGCGATGATGAACCAAAAAAATAGTAAGCAAAGGGACGCTTCCCCTATTTCTTATTATCACATTCATTCAACCTTGTCTATCCGGCAGTTGAGCAGCATAAAACGATGATGCAGATTATAATTCTTCAGGTTTAACTATAGATATAAAACTTGATGCCTTTTGTTTTAATTCAGCATCTCTGGAGACAAATGTGTCGGAAAAGTCTTTTGCAGTTGAAATGAGAATCGCGTCAGTTGGCAAAAGTTTTGTCTTTTTCTGGATTTCAAATGCCTGCGCAATATGAATTTCATTGGGAATAATAATTTCGAGATTCTGAATCTCGCCTATCGTTTCAATATCTTTAATTATTTGACTATCCTTTGCCCTTGACCTTTTTCTAAGAACAGCCAATATTTCCATGATATTAATAACCGTTGTAACTCCTTCCATATAGCCTTTTTCAATCCTTGTCAGGAGATGCTTTGAACTTTCATAGGAGCCTTCTTCTTTAAGGAGAAAATTTAAGAAGATATTGGAATCTATAAAAATCCTTTTGGTCATTGATTCGCTTCTCTTATTTCTTTTATTATAGTTGTGCTTGTTATACCCTGCTTTTTCATTTCAAGCCCTTCCTTATAATACTTTCCATCGAGATGTTTAAGCATAGAAGGTTTTTTTTTGAAACCTTTAAACATTTCCGCTGTCTGTAAAATTTTTTCAACTGTTATTCCACTCAGGTCAGTCTTTTGCATAAGCAACACCTCCTTTTGCAGAAAATTATATCATTACTTCTATAAAAACCAAAAGGATTTTTTTGGCCGCGAATTGCCTAATGTTTAACAAAACAGATTCCTGCCCCTTCCTTACATCTGCTGAATGACATAACCCATCTTTTTGTATGCCTTTAACCTGTTTCGGTACATCTTGAGAAGCATTGCGTTGAAAGAATCGAGATAGTCGTAGATTAGGACATTTGATTTACCCTCAGAAAGGCGGTATTTTTGCTTCTACTCATTGATGTAGCATTTTCTCTGTGCCTTAATTACCCTGTCTATCTTCTTGATTTTTCATAGTCATAAATAGAGTTTATCAATTTCTTCAGAATATCTTTGTTCTCCATATAAAATCTTGCCACCTGCCATCTAAAATTAAGATATCTGTGGGCGAGCCTATTTCGTTGAATAGCAAAATTTGCCAGAGTCTCTATCTCCTTTTTGCTAAAACCGAAGAAGCCGCCGAGCTTTTTCATTACATCAGGATAACTCTCTGCCTCTATATTATTCTCTGTCAATACAACACCGCATACTTCAATAACAGCAGTCAAAATATTTTCTATGGTTCTGTCTATAAGTTTTTGAAGTTTATTATCAGAAGAATATTCTTCCCATGTTTTAAGTTTATATTCAGACTCAAATTCATCCACCTCCTTTGTTATAAAGGCAAGAGATTCCATTATTCTCCCTTTTGCATATCTAAACTCTGGCACGGTCTAAGCCCTCCAGCCTTTTCCTTACAACATCAGATTGCCATTTTGTGCCAAAGATGCTAAAGTCTTCCATCTGCGATATTGCCTTTAATCTCAAATCAACATATCTCGTAAAATCCCTCATAAAGACAGGCATGCCTTTGACGATAGCATTGTAGTGAAGCATTGGTCTGGATAAATCTTTATCAATATAAAGGACATTTACCTCTCGCTTCAGGATATCTATAAGCTCCAAGGATATAGTGTTCATTGAGCTAAATGTCTTTTCTTCGCTCATCTCATGAATAAACAAAACTGCCACATCAACATCAGATTCTATCTTTGGATATCCGCACGCCAATGAGCCGTATAAAAATGCCGTATCAATATCGTAGGCATCAGCTTTATTCTGAAAGTAGGCTTTTAAAGTTGAAATTGCTTCTTCTCTATTCATTGATTTAACCCTTTCTCTGTGCCTTAATTATCCTTTCTATACCTGCAAAATCTTTTTTAATATCTATATCTTCAAAGCCATTATTTTGTTCTATCAGATTCTTTATCTTTCCTGCCTGTCTGTAACCCATCTCTAACATTAAGTAACCGCCTTTAGCCAGATATGCCGGCGCATCGGCGATAATCTTTCTGTAAAAATCCATGCCGTCTTCGCCGCCGTAAAGTGCTGCTTGCGGCTCATAATCTTTTACCTCGGGTTGGAGTTCTTGAAGCATCTTTCTTGAAATATATGGAGGATTTGAAACAATAATATCGGCTTTTATATTCAGGCCGTTCAACGGTTCAAATAGATCTCCACTCAGAAAAGTTATTCTGTCTGCAACATCATATCTCTCCGCATTTTCTCTTGCTACATCCAGAGCCTTTTCTGATATATCAACAGCAAATACCCTGCTATTAGGAATTTCCTTTGCAAGAGAAATGGCTATACAGCCGCTGCCGGTGCATAAGTCTAAAATAAGTTTAGAGTCCGGAGTCCGGAGTTCGGAGTAATGAATTTTTGTATTCTGACTTCTGACTTCTGACTCCTGACTCCTGACTGTCTTCACCGCTTCTTCCACCAATACCTCTGTTTCAGGCCTCGGTATCAGGACATCTTTGGTAACTTTAAAGGGAAGCCCCCAGAATTCCTGTTCGCCAAGAATATATTGGGACGGTTCTCTTTTTATCCTCCGCTCAACAAAATCTATAAATTTTTGCAGTGCATTATAAGAAATATGGCTGGCGTGTTTTAAATGAAGCTCCGCCCTTTTGCAATCAAGCGCATGGGACAGAAGATACTCAGCCTCTATATTCGCATCAGGAACACCATATCGCAGAAGATAATCCTCTGCCCATAAAAGGGTTGCCCGAATGGTTAAGTTTTGTTCGGCTACGGCAAACATAAATTTACTGAATATCCATCCCTTGTTTCAGAAATTTAAAAGAACTCCCTTTTCATAGTTTTGTTTTGGTTTATTTAAGAGGCATGGTTAGCCCTATTTTTTCCAAAGGGATATAATTGAAATAGTATGAACACCTTACGCTTATTATATAATCCAGCACATCCCTGTATTCAGGTTTCTTAAACCAATCACTTAAAAGGTAAATGTATTCAACTTCTATATTGGCGCGCGAAAATAGTTTCTGATATTGCTTCTTCTTAAAATCACAGGTTTGGAGCTTTTCATCCACAGAACCGGCAACATTCTGAATTTTGCACTCAATGATGTATAAAGTATTTTTTATGATTACATAAATAGAATCGTCAGGTAACAGTCTTTTTGATATTATTGTTTTCCAGTCAATGTTTAATTCTTCAAGGAATTTATACAGGCTATATTTTTTAAATATTCTGCCGACCGGTTTGCCTTTGAAATAAACATTATCTTCTCTAACCTCATAGCTTTTTTGTAAATTAAGAAAAGTCGCAAGATCAGTCTTACCCTCAAAAAATAGCCCTGTTTTAGTATTTCCGCCACCAGTTCCGCCTTTAATCATAAAAACCTACTTCCCCAGACATTTTTGCTTCACGTTTCATTATTTCTGCTTTAAGTGTTTTTAATTTCGATTCGAGTCTTCGTACCTTTTTAGATCCCTTCTTCTTTCCTTCACTTTCCTTTTTATCATTTTTATTATTACCTTTTAATAACTCCGAATCCTCTATGACTACATCAATAAATGACAGCCCCATCTGTCTGGCTAATTCCAATCTGTGCTGTCCATCTAACAGATAGTAATTCTTATTTATTGTGATAGGCATCCACGCATCACGATCAAAGTTCATTAGCATATACAAAACATTAGAATGTGAAACTTCATTATGATAGCCAAATAATGACTTATCTATCTTGATTTTTTCGATAGGGAATTTTAATGCGGGTATCCAATACGGCCTGTCATATTTTGTATACATCTCAAACCAATATTTTTTTACAGGGATATAATTGCGCATAAAGGCTCATTTTCTTTATTTTTCATTCTGAAGCTCGTTTTCAAGCTCTAAAATGGACTTCATTGACATATCACGGCCTTCTCCATTAGGATAGTTCACATCCTCTTGACCCCAAATCCATTTGTATGATTTCAGAAGTATCTCTATTGGTTCTCCTGGCACATCGCCTATATTCGCATTCCTCAATATTTATTCTGGTTCTTCCCCCCGATGAACTCGTTTGAGATAGTCAATTGCTTTCAATGCGATTGATGCATCTTTATCTTCCTTTAATTTCAGGTCTTCGTATATTTGCCTATGAGTAATCTGCCATAAAGTTCCCTCTATGGGATTATATACCCACACAAAGAAATCCTCTTTCTTGGGCTGTCCATAAACTGACTTGCCGTCTGGTTTTGCAATAACTATTTTTCGTCCATCGCTTAGCTGTTCGACTTCATAGCCACGGTAAGGTATTTCTTCTAATTTTTTGCGGAAATCATCACGCGAAGCATTTAGTATCTTGAGACTTTTCAAGTCCATCGAATGTTTGTATTCGTTTCGTTTCTTCTTTTTGGTCAAGGACATGTCGTTCCCTTAGTTTATTTGATTGTAAATCGTATCAAACCGTTACATTGCTTGTTTTTCACAAGGCAGAGCCCCTTTCGTTACAGACAATTTTAGCTCTCTTTTAGTCAAAGCCTCTTTTAATCTTTTCACGGAAAGTTGTAGATATTCGTCTTCCAAATCAATCCCCACATATTTCCTATTCAGTAAAATCGCCGCAACCCCAGTTGTTGAACTTCCACAAAAAGGGTCTAAAACCACGTCTCCCTCTTTTGTAGAAGCAAGTATCAGTCTGGTTAAAAGGTCAACAGGTTTTTGAGTAGGGTGTTTGCCGAACTTTTTTTCTTCTGATTGTGGCGCGGAAATTTCCCAAACATTTCTCATTTGCTTGCCCTGATTCATTTCTCTCATCAATGGATAATTAAAATAATGTTTACTTTTTTGATTTTTTGCTGCCCATAAAACTATCTCTGTTGAATGAGTAAAATATCTGCAAGAAAGGTTAGGCGGAGCATTGCGTTTATACCAAATGATGTCATTTAGAATCTTGTAGCCAAGCTCCTGCATGGCAAAACCGATCGAATAAATAATATGGGTAGTGCCTGAGACCCAAATCGTCCCGTTCGGCTTTAAAACCCTCTGGCAAGCCTTGAGCCATTCAAGGATAAACTTGTGATTTTCTATAACACCCTTAGACTTATCCCATTTGCCCTTGTTGACGGAAACCATCTTTCCGGCATGACAGGTAATTCCTCCGTTAGAAAGAAAGTAGGGTGGATCTGCAAAGATCATGTCAACGCTGTTTTCCCTTGCCCGATCCAATATCTCGATGCAATCGCCCTTAAGAAGTCTGATGGAATCTTCAGGATTGTCGTAATAAATAGTAAAAGGCGGCTTGTTTCCGTAGTTGGCCGCTCCCTCGGAAATATAAAATTCAAGAGGGTTCATTGCGAGGTTATCGCCAATCGCATTTTTGTGCTTGACAGCAGATTTTGGCCTGGTTTTCTTCTTTATTTTCTTTGCTGACAGGGTCATAGCTCTTTTAATGCAGTATATTGCTTGTTTGAGTTCAGCGTGAACTCTTATATATCTCCGTCCCCACCCCCGCGTCTGTGAAAACTTCCAAAAGAACCGCATGTTCCACCCTGCCGTCTATGATATGTGCCTTAGACACGCCGCCTTTTAAGGCGTCAAGGCAGCATTCCAGTTTTGGAATCATGCCGCCTGTTGCGGTTTCGTTCTTAATGAGCCTTTTTGCTTCTGCAACACTGAGCGCAGATATAAGTTTTTTATTCTTATCCAAAACGCCCTGCACATCGGTGAGAAGTATCAATTTTTCAGCCTTTAAAGCTGCTGCAATCTTTCCTGCTACGGTATCGGCATTTATATTATATGTTTTGCCGTCATCGCCAACGCCAACAGGGGCTATAACAGGTATAAACTTATCGCGGTCAAGGGTTTCTATGACTTTGGGATTAACAGACTTAACCTCTCCCACCATGCCCATATCTTCGCCCTTGGTCTTCATCTTCTTGGCCTTTATCAAACCGCCGTCCTTGCCGCTTAAACCCACGGCCTTTCCGCCGTAATGATTGATGAGCGCAACTATCTCCTTATTCACCTTGCCGACCAGAACCATTTCCACCACATCCATAGTCTCCTCATCGGTAACACGGATGCCTTTTACAAAACGGGATTCTTTGCCGAGCTTTTTTAAAAGCTCTCCAATCTGCGGGCCGCCGCCGTGGACAATCACAGGATTCAGGCCCACATACTTCATAAGGATTATATCTTTGGCAAAGCTCTGCTTAAGCCTCTCCTCTACCATTGCATGGCCGCCGTATTTTATGACAATGGTCTTGCCATAAAACTGCCGTATATACGGTAATGCCTCTAAAAGCGTTTCAACTTTTTGTATGTATTTTTGCATAAAAACTCGTGACCATATTCCGTGTCTGTGTCCATGAGCATTACACGGATAACCGGCACGGACACGGCTTCTACTTCTTTATATACTCATGCCACTGCGAAGCATCAGGATTAGTAGTGTGCATCCAATGGGCCAGGTCAGGCAGCCAGTAGCTGGCAAGATAGATAATGCCCCAGATGATAAATAGACCCCACATAACCTTTATCCAGAGAGGGACTGGATTTTCTTGCGGTTCTAATTTAATCTTTTCTTCCATGTTACGCTCCCCTTTCCATCTCCTGAGCCTTTTCTTCCATTTCTAAAACCCTGTATTTCACCTTTTCTATATCCTTAAAATCTCCTTTCAGAAAACTCCAGATAAAGAGTAAAAAGAAACCAACAGCAACCAAGAGATAGGTAATAACCTGAATAACGGCAAAGCCTGCTACCTCACCCATAGGAATTGTTCGCATTATCTCCAACAGTTTGTATACAAAAGTTACACCAGCAAAGGTAACGCCAAAGATAACCCATGCCCCGACTATAAACGTAGCCCATTCCTTTTTACCTATACTCATAGCTTACCTCCTGTGCCAACTTCCCAGCCACTGCACATAGGCAGTTATGGCAAGGCCTTTTTTATTCGGCCTTCCATTCTCATCATAGAACCACTTGTAAGAAGGCATAACAGAGCCGGGCTGGACTGACGGCGGGTCATAGAAATGGGCAACATGCCAGTCATTGCTATGCACCATTGACTCTCTTATAAGATCAGGGCCAACCCTTCTGGTGCCGAACAGCACTGGCATCTCAAGTTCATTCTGATACTCTGATGCAACCGAAACAGCGCCGTATCTTACAGGTTCATTGGCAATAGGCCGTACATATTGTGAATGACAGTGCCAGCATGCCTCTTTTATATATATGTCTCTTCCAAGCCGAAGGGCAGCAGCATAAGCAGCAGCCGTTGGCTCTCCAAAGGCCTTTTGAAACTCATCAGGATAATCCTCAGCCAATTGATAAAATTCAGCATCCACATCTTCCTGAACAAGCTCTTCTACGCTTTTCATTGGTATATTTCTCAAAAAAAATAGAGGACCCAGCATCTGAAAGATAAAACCGGTTATAAAGAATCCTATCCCAGCTACCAAGAATACAAAAATAAATCTTTCCTTCATAGCGCTTTTCATTTCACCCCCTGCTTTCAGGCCTTTCAGGCTATGACTGGCCTGGCCTCATAGGCATTTTCAGCCCTAACTGTCATATAGAGGTTATAGACAAGACACAATATGCCTGCAATTATCATCAGGCCAGACAAGGTTCTTACAAACCAGAATGGAACTGAAAACCGTATAGAATCTATAAATGGATTCAACCCCCACCAGGTAAACCCCTGCATAACGCCTGCAATGGCCAAATCAATAAACATAATAGTAAGACCAAGCGTAACCAGCCAATATGCCCAGCCGTGCAGGCTCTGGGAATACCATTCCTTTCCTGTAAGCCTCGGCCACAGCTCAGTAATAATGCCAATGAGCCAGAAACTAAAGACGCCAAACATCACAAGGTGCGCATGACCAACAACCCAGTCAGTAAAGTGAATAAGCTTTTGCACAGTAAGTGTTACTTGAATAGCGCATTGAAAACAGGTAACCCAGTAGAATATCATGCCGGTATACATCCATCGAATGGGATAATTATTTATCAGATAATTACCACTGCCCCGGAGTGTCATAATAAAGTTCGCAAGCACACTGGTTACCACTACCTCTATGGCAACGGTTGCCACCACAGCGCTGTATTGAACATGCATGGGAACCGGCGACCACATAAAGTGATGCATACCCTGCATAGGATAGAAAAACGCCAACCCCCAAAAACCAATAAGGCTCAACGAATGACTCCATATCGGCTTTTTGATTATTGTCGGGACAAAGAAATACATAAGCCCCCAGCCGACAGGAGTGACAAGAAGCGCCACCAAATCATGGATAAAATTCCCTGCAATTGCAGCGCCTGCTGCGCCTGGGACAAAAAACTGCGGCAGATAGTTTCCCATAATATAAACCAGAATAACCCATATGGATGCGCCGGTAAAATACCACAAAGACACATAAAGCGGCGCATCCTTGCTCGCCTTCAAAATCGGCGGTATGAGATTAATGGCTAAAAGCGCCAGCCCTAACACAATAAATGGGTCAACAAATATTGGAGTCTCCCCCCATTCAATGCCCTGAGCGTATCCACCAAGGATTCCCACCGCTGTTGCCAACACAAGTATCTGAAGCACCCAGAAGATGAGCCAGCTTAAGGTTTTGCTTAAAACAGTATAGCCTGACATCCTGGGGATAACCCAATACATACCGGCAATAAGGCCGTTTAAAAGCCAACCGTAGGCAATGGCATTTGTGTGCACCATCCTTACACGGCCAGGCGAGAAAAACTCAATTCCAGAAAGTGGATAATGACCAAGAAACTGCAGAGAATATAAAAACCCTGCTGTAAGCGCCACAACAAGAAAAGTGAGAGCTGCTATGAAATGGGCGGTAACAAGATTATAATCAACAAGACTCTGTCTGTTGTTCATTTCTTGCCTCCCTTGAAACTTAACACATACGATATTAAATGCCACCTGTCATTTTCAGGTATCTGCGCAAATGCAGGCATGGGTGTACCTTCTATGCCTGTTGTAATGGTTCTAAAAAGGTCGCCCGGCGCAGAGCCGCCTTCATATATGCCCCTCCTAAAATTTCTCGGCTTGTCTGGATTGCCCCACATATCTTTCAATATCGCAGCAGCAGGTCCTTTGCCGTCTCCTTTATCGCCGTGACAGCCGGAGCACCCATTTACTTCATATGTACCCCTTCCTTTAGTTACAGATTCAGGCGAGCCTACATATTCAGGCACAGGGGGAATAACGATTGGCTGGCCTGGTTTTTCCTTTTTCCATTTTTCAGAGAATGTCTTAATATACTCTATGACTGCCAATCTTTCTTTTTCAGGCACAAGCACAAATGCAGGCATAGAGTTTCCAGGCAGCCCTTTTGTAATAGTGCGCATAAGGTCTTCATCTAAAGGAAGTGAACCTTGCGACGTTGATTTAAATTCAAATATGCCTTTTGTGAAATCTCTTGGCTTGGTAACAAGAAGAGATGCTGCCTTACCCTTGCCGTCACCTTTTTCTCCGTGGCAGCCTACGCAGTATTTGAGATAAACATCTTGGCCGACATTGATTACATCATCTGCAAAAACAAAGACAGGGGCAAAAAAGAAGAGTATAGAAACGATTAGTTTTCTCAATTTGGATACTCCCTTCTTATTGAGGTCTTATAAGATATATTTACTGAGGTCTTCATCTTTTATAATATCAGAGAGCCTTTCCCTCACATATTTTGCATCTATGGCAATTTTTTTTATCTCGCCTGTGGCGACCATGTCAGGCGCATCAAAGGATATGATATCCAATATCCGCTCCATGATGGTATGCAAACGCCTTGCGCCGATATTCTCCATCCTGTCATTTACGATAGTTGCCATCTCTGAAATCTCTGCTATGGCATCCTCAGTAAATTTTAATTTTATGCCCTCTGTTTCCATAAGCGCTGCATATTGCTTTGTAAGTGCATTCTCAGGTTCTTTTAAAATCCTTATAAAATCCTCTTTGCCGAGGGATCTGAGTTCCACACGGATAGGGAATCTTCCCTGAAATTCTGGAATCAGGTCAGATGGCTTTGAAACATGAAATGCGCCGGATGCAATAAATAAGATGTGGTCTGTCTTTACCATGCCATATTTGGTGTTAATCGTTGACCCTTCAACAATAGGAAGCAAGTCCCTTTGCACACCTTCCCTTGATACATCAGGCCCGTGACCGGATTCCCTGCCTGCAATCTTGTCTATCTCATCTATGAACACAATGCCTGATTGCTCAACCCTTTCCACAGCCTGCTTAACAACCTTATCCATATCAATAAGCCTTTGAGCCTCTTCCTGATTCAAAATCTTTATAGCCTCAGGCACTTTTACATTCCGCCTCTTGGTCTTTTTGGGGAAGATATTGGAAAACATATCCTTTATATTCATATCCATCTCTTCCACACCACTGGTTGAAAATATCTCTACCATCGGCAGTTTCTGTTCTGTTATCTCTATTTCTACAACCCTGTCATCCAGTTTGCCTCCTTTAAAAAGGGTGCGGAGCTTTTCCCGCGTGCCTTTCTGCAACTCCCTTTCCTGCATAATCCTTGTCGGGTCTTGCTGCGGCCCTACAGAAGTTGCTATAGAAGTTACCGGCGGCAGAAGCAAATCCAGAAGCCTTTCCTCTGCCATCTCTTGGGCCTTTTCCTGAACCTTGATGCGCTCCTCATCTTTGGCCATCTTAACTGCAAGGTCTGTTAAATCACGGATGATGCTTTCCACATCCCGTCCCACATAGCCAACCTCGGTAAATTTTGATGCCTCCACTTTTATAAACGGCGCCTGCGCAAGCTTTGCAAGCCTTCGGGATATTTCTGTCTTGCCCACGCCGGTTGGACCAATCATAATAATATTCTTAGGCGCAATCTCATCCCGCAAATCAGGCGGCACCTGCTGCCGCCGCCATCGGTTTCTCAATGCAATGGCAACCGCCCTCTTTGCCTCTTTCTGGCCGATGATATATTTATCAAGCTCGGATACGATTTCTTTTGGGGTAAATGTTTTCATAATAATTATCGTGTCCGTTATCCGTGACCGTGACCGTAAAAAAACTACGGACACGGAAAACGGTCACGGTTCACGGTCTTTACAGCTCCTCCACCGTTATATTTTCATTCGTATAAATGCAAATCTCTGCTGCAATCTTCATTGCCTCTTGAGCAATTGTCTTTGCGTCAAGATTTGAATACTGCAGGAGCGCCCTCGCAGCAGAGAGGGCAAACGAACCGCCAGAGCCTATGGCTGCTGCACCGCCCTCTGGCTCTATCACATCGCCGCTGCCTGACAATACGAATGAATGCTCTTTATCAACAACCAGCAGGAGCGCCTCAAGTCTTCTCAGTATCTTATCTGTGCGCCAATCCTTTGCAAGCTCAACAGCAGCCCTGGCAATGTTGCCGTGATACTTCTCAAGTTTTGATTCAAACTTTTCAAAAAGCGTGAACGCATCCGCAGTAGAACCGGCAAAACCGGCAAGCACCTTGCCATCGCCCATGCGTCTGACCTTGACCGCACCCTTTTTCATCACCGTGCTGCCGAGCGTAACCTGACCGTCGCCGGCAATGGCAACCTTGCCGTCCCTGCGCACTGCTATTATTGTTGTTCCGTGTAGTTGGTTCATAGCGTTTATTGCGTTATAGCGTTATTGGGTTTTTCGCTACAAACCCTATGAACCCTACAACGCTATTAACCCCTTTTCTTCGCCCTCGGATGCGCCTTATCATAAACTTCTAAAAGCCTCTGCACACTCACCTTTGTATATTTTTGCGTTGTAGAGAGGCTGGCATGGCCGAGCATCTCCTGTATTGCCCTCAAATCCACCCCTGCGTCCAAAAGATGGGTTGCAAAGGTATGCCGCAATGAATGAGGCGTGGGATGTTTTGAAATACCGCTTATATCTGCGCTATCCCTTACAAGCCTCTGCACAGCCCGCGGCGTAATCCTCTCTCCCCGTGTTCCTAAAAAAACAGGCTCGCCTTCTTGACCCTTGACCCTTGACCCTTCTTCCAAATACGCCTTCAATGCCTCTCTGGCCTTTTCGCCGAGTATCGCAACTCTTTCTTTATTACCTTTTCCAATGACCTTGATTATTCCCGAAACAATATCAACATCCTTCATGTTAAGCCCAGCCAGTTCGCTCACTCGTATACCTGCTGAATAAAGAACTTCAAGGATAGCCTTATCTCTTTTTTGTAACTTTTGACCCTTGACCCCTGACCCTTGACCCTTGTTTGTTTCCACCAGTGCCGCAGCCTCATCCACGGTCAAAACCGTGGGCAGATATTTTTCTATCTTGGGACTGGAGAGAAGCTCAGCAGGATTTTTTGCCAAAAATCCCTTTTTCATCAAAAACCTGAAAAATGCCTTTATGGATGCAAGCTTTCTTGCAATAGATGCCTTCTTATGGCTTTTATACAGGTGGCCTAAAAACAGCTTTATCTCATTTTCACCTATCTTGTCTGCATCTACATCGCCATTATTATTAAGGCAAAATCCTCTATCTTTTAAAAAAAACTCCAGTTGCGTTACATCTCTTAGATAATTCTCCCTCGTATATTTTGAGGCATTTTTTTCTACGGACAGATAGGTGTCAAACGCCCTTTTATATTCTTCCATAGAAAAGTTTTATAGCATAGGTAAATGGACAATACAATAAAAAGGCTGAAGGTTTTTTATATTTGCGTTCCTTGCTTGATATGATAGCTAATTTTATTTCTCTTGCAAAAATCAATAACAGATAAGGCAAGCTCATTATAGAATCCCTTGGAATATTTGAATTCAGATGATTTAACGTTATAATTCAACCTGCCGAAGATAATTTTATCCACAAAAGAGACTGCTTCTAAAATTTCCATCAAATCCTGCTTAATCAGATTTGGCGTGGGATACGGCTCCATACTCACCCATGTTTTAAATCCTTTTTTGTGTAAATATTTTAGAGAGTTTACCCTGTCTTTAAATTTAGCCGAATCCGGCTCGAATTCTTTCCTGAATTTTTCACTTAAAGAAACCAATGTAATGCCATATTCGTTTTTATTGCTATAGCCATTTCTACTGCCGAGTTCTTTTGGGAAAACTCCTTTTGTTAATACAGTGCAATGGATATTATTTGCATTGAGCGTATCTATAATTTTCAAACTCAAATCACACACCTGTTCCTGCTCATACATAAATGGGTCTGTGGAAAAACACAGGTGAACATGCTTTATTTTGTTCTTGTATTTCGGTATTTCTTTGTCCAGAAGTTCTAAAGCATTGGAAACTATTTTGGGCTTGCACCATTCTTCATAGGTTTTAACAATGCCGCACCTTCTTTTCATCATATAGGCATAACATGGGTATTTGCACCCATGAGAACAACCCTCCACATGATTCAAACAAAAATCTGCATATTCGACTTCGCTTTTATAAAGTAAGGATTTTCTCTGAATGGTTTGCATCTTAAAATAATTCCTTCTGCCCTTGAGGGTCTATTTTGATGACACTATTCCATATTTTTTGTGCGAGAGAATGTTTTGACGCAAGTATCAGAACATACAATTCAACTTCTTTAGTATTTTTTACAGGCACGGTTGGTAATCCGGCATAAATATCTCTGTCCGAAGAAACCATCCTCAATCCATCATCAGGATAACCAATAGATTTTAGCTGTTCTGCAAAGACATCAATTAAAACCTTAAAGATTTTATCGCTTGTTAAGCCGTTAATTCTTTTCCGCCATTCGTCTGTCCCTAAGAAATCATCAAGTATAGTATTTTTGCTTTTTCGCCATGTCTCTAAATTTCTTTTTATAGCCCCAATGGGGAAATGAAGCAAGATATCCATTCGTTGCAATTTTGCCAAGTTTCTGAGGGTTTCAAATTTTAAGCCCTCAGTACCAAATGGGTCTATAAAGGCAAAATGGTATCTATATGGTTTTTGGAGTAATGTCTTAACCAGATCATCAATTAAACTATTTGAGTCGCCACATCTGAGATTACAATTTGATTTTGAGTTTATTCTTTTTTCTAATGCCTTCGTATTGTCACTGTTAATGTCAAAATAAAAATACTCGTTAAAGGGCGCCTCGTCTCTTTTAAATGCCAGAATTCCACCACTATCAATTTCTCTTTTTTCATTTTTGATAATACATTTACCCGGACCTGCAAATAAATCTATGAAGACAGCATTGTTTTTATCGGCAAACCTTCTTCTTGCTTCACAGGAAGCATTGAGATATTTTTCCAAGAAAAAATAATTGTCTTCAACCCATTGGCCTACGCATTGCACAGGCAAGTCATCTGCACCATGCAATAGGCAGTTGCCATTTTCATTTTTACAATTTTGCTTTTGACAGTTTCTTATACTCATATTGTTCCCTCATTTTTCCCCTCCACCACCCCAATCTCCTCATCTGTCAATCCATAGAGCTTGTAAACAATCTCATCTATCAACTCATCAGTAGCTTTAATTTTTCCTTTCAATGGCTCAAGAAGTACCATGCTTTTTGCAAAATGTTTTTCAAGAAGTTCTTGTTTTTTGCGGTCTGATGGGGCAATTGAGATTTTGTTTTTGTTCTTTTTGAGGATATCAAGGAGATGCTCAAAACTGTGTTCGTGGTATTCCTTGATTGCGGTTTTATTTGTTAAGGCGTCAATCTCGGCGCCGATTTCCCGCTCAAACCATTTGAGGAAGCCTTTGATTTCTTCGTTCTTCGTTTTATTGAATTCAATCATCTGTCCGGCGAGAAAAGCGAGGATGTCGTGGACGACATCTGACTGATTTTGTTTTAATTGCAAATCAACAAATGAAAGCAGTTCTTGCATCTTTATCATTCCTCTTTTTTCCGTGTAGAGTTTAACAGACGCTCGACCCAAATCCGAATAAGTTCCGACAAATCCCCTTTATCCGCCAAATGCAGGGCTTTGAGATACGCTTCCTTTTCTTTCGGTTCGGTTGACGCGGTCTCAACAGGCGGAAGTCTCAATTTAAAAAGGATTGCCGTCAATAAGACTCTGCCTGCGCGGCCGTTGAAATCTCTAAATGGATGTATCCACTGGAAACGCCAGTCTGCCCATGCAAGAAGCTCTGCTGTTTCTTTTACAGCGTTAGTCTTTTCCGCATGGGAAAGCCTTGCTGCAAGGTCATCGCAATATTGACGCATCTGGATCGGAACTTCATAGAATGGCGAAGGGAAATGCTGCCCTGCCTGAACATTCACATCCCTGAATCTGCCTGCCCAATCAAAGAGCAAGCCCGCAATATTTTTGTGGAGGCTGCAAATCCATTCTGGCGTGATTTTGATTTTTTCCGGCAGGCCGGCAATAATTTCTTGAATTGTCTTTGCAGCAGAAACAGCGATGGTTTCTGCTACTTCAGAATAAGGTTTTATCCCCTGATATGTCTCAAAGTGGCGGGTTGAATCTAACGGCTTGGCGCTGTCTTTTCTTTCTTCAGGAGCTCCTTCAGGCGGTTTATATCCACCGGTTCCCTCTCGAACTCCATAGACTTTACCACCCAGTCCAGAACCTTCTCCTGATATGCCTTCCTCAGAGAGTTTATATCCCTGTGGCTTTCCTGCCATTTTGCCAGACTCTGTTGAAGGTTTTTTATGTTCGTCTGTCTTTTCATGTTTATTATTCTGGCATAAATCGCTCTTTGATGCAAGGGATTCAAGCTGCTTGTAATACATTCCCTTAAACTCTTCTAACCGCTCCTTCCGCACTTTTTCAGGGGTTGTGAAGGAGACCGGAGGCATGGGCATAGAGTCAATCTCATAAGAATTTACATGGTTGTTTGTGCTGGTAAGCCTAAACCGCCATTCCCACAGCGATGAATTCAGCAGGGCAAGAATGGCAAAGAGATTATATTCTTTAGGCGTAATTATGTAGTTTATTGTGTCGGAGCAAAAATTATCTTTTTCAACTATGGTCGCTATTATTCTACGCCAGTTGTCTATTGCCGCTCCTCTCTGGTAACCAATGCGGGTGTTCCTATAATCATACGCCTTTGTATTTTTGCCATGCGCATCAAGAAATCTTTTAACATCAAGATACATGGGCTCGCCCTGCTTTGGCTCTTCTTGAAATTCATAACGGTTTATGTGGCCGCCTCTTAAAACAACTTGCCCTCTTTTTTCGTCCGTCAAAAAATCAGAGTGGGCTGTAAGATTAACCTCGCCCTGCTGCGATGCTGCAAAATGCCCGAGAGTAATTTCGTTAGAAACCTTGTTTAACTTCAATGCAAGTTTAAAATCCTCTCCTGCCATATCGGGATAACTTGGAATACTCAGGTTTTCTTTGTCAAATTCTTCAATCTGGCGCGGTGTAATCAGCAAAGAAGTTGAAGTCTCAAGTATGTTTTTGCCCGGATGTATTCTCACTGAAAATAATGAAGGCTTGTCTTTTTTAAGGATGTAAATACATGTGGAAAGCTTGGCCTCAAAAAATATCCTGTTTGTTGAATCGTCTTTTTGCGGAAAGGCTTCTATTTTCTGAAAAGAATATTTTTTCAGCATATTTTCGCGGAGGGGTTTAGCCTGTTTATCGGCCAGGAGCGCCATCGGAACAATAAATCCATGCACACCTTTGTTTTGGAGTAAATTTAAAGATAACCCGCTAAAGAGACGGTAAAAATTCAGTTTGTTTCCGACAGCATGTTTATATGTTTCACTTTGTGAGAAAAACTCTTTTTCCGATTCTACCTCTCTTCCTTGTTCAAGTTCGGACAAAACATCATACGGCGGATTTCCTATCACGCAGTCAAAGCCGGGATTTTCTTTTTTCTCCACCTTTTGCTCATGCTCGCCCACACGCTCGTAGAAGACTTCCGGAAACTCTATCTCCCAGTGGAAGAACTGTTTTCTTTCGGCAGTCTTTTCAATATCCGCTATAACTTTTTTATCTTTAGCAGGCATTGAATCCATAGATTTTTTGAGACTATTCAGGTCTATCTTTGCCCCCTTGTCCAGAAGGAAACTCTTTGCCTCTTTGATTCCAAAGTGTTCTGATACAAGCATATCAAGGAGCATCCTGTATCCTTCAACACTTGTATCCGCTTCTCTGTATTTGCTTGCCGAGTCCTTTACCTGCTGATAGGTGGCATCGGACAGGCTGGATATAAAAAGCATATCCCGTATACCCCTTTTCAGCGGTTCGATATTTATTTTAAAGAGCTGGTCTTCCGTAACCTTTTCAAGCATCTCAAGATTTGCGCCTATAAGAGAATTCCCGCACTTCAAGTGATGATCAAGAAAACTCAAGGGCGCGCCGAGCGTGAATGAATCAAGCCACAAAGATAGCTTTGCAAGCTCGACCGCCATCTCGTTTAAGTCAACGCCGTAGATGCACCGCTTCATCACCATGCGCTTTATGAGATTTACTTCCGTGAGTTTGCCCTCATCAATCCTGACTCCCTGTCGTTTGACTTCGCCGATAATTTCTTGTTTTAAACCTGCTATCTTTTTTATAACGGGATTTTCGGGATAGGCGGCAAGAAAGGAGATAATTTTGTCTGATATGAAATCCACCGTATGCACAAGGAAGTGTCCGCTTCCCATAGCAGGGTCAAGGACTTTTATGTCAAAGATAGTGTCAAACAGGGCTTCCTCAATCTCTAATATTTTTGACCGATAGCTTCTTATGCTATCCGTTGATTTCTGTTTGCCTGACGCCTTTACGGCCTGCTCAAGCTGCGCCAGAAGTCCGACGGCTGTTTCAAACCCTTTCTCCAGCGCGGGATTCACGGTGTTTCGGACGATATATTCCACAACATAATGAGGCGTGTAATATGAGCCTGTCGCCTTGCGCTCATGTTTTGAGTTCTCTATATAGACCCCGCCTTTTGTTTTTCTCCTGCCGGTTTTTGCGCCTGTTTTTACCTCCGATAGTTTTTTCCATATTGCCCTGCCGCCTTCTCTGACTTCAACCATATCCTCATCTGCAATCTGAATATGAAACTCCAGCAGACCTTCATAAATATCGCCCAGATGCCGGACATTAAGAGAGGAATAATCTATAAACGGAATTGCGCCGGGCATGTATGTATCTTCATGGTCAACGGTCAGCAGATTAACAACTTTTGCAAGATACGGGTCGGGTATTTTATGGGCTGCAAGAAAACTTTCAAATCCCCCTTTTATTCCCCCTTTGTCAAAGGGGGATACAGGGGGATTTAACGGGGGGATGGAGGAATTATTTTCAAATAATCCTCCGTTATAGATAGGGACATTGAGCGCAGGGTCGCCTTTGGCAATAATCTCAAAAAGCCCTTCAAGCCTTGCCCACAAGGCATACGACCTTTTGCTCATTCTATCCGGCTCTGTGGTTTGCAGGTCGCTGTAAATATCCTGTTTGAGTTTTTTAAGGCTTACCCTGCGGTAACTCTCTTCTTCAACAGGGAGGAGATTTCTGCTTTCGGCATACAGCAGAAAAAGCAGGCGGTAAAGGAGCGTCAGGCAGCCTTTGAAGATTTCTTTTTTGCTTTCATCGGTTTCTGCCGGGATGGAAAGTTCAGTCCTCCGGTAATGGATAAATCCCTCTGCAAGCCCTTCAAACACCTCGTCAAAGATGAGTTCCTTGAGTCTGTCGCTGACAGCCTTTGCATAAGCTTCGCTGCCGTCAAGATGCAGGTCAAGCCAGGTCTTGCCGGTTGCCAAATCAGGGATAAAGGCATCCTTTGAGAAAAAGAGATAAAAGTAGAGAAATTTTTCCCTGTCGTTTTCCGCGATGATATTTTCAAGATTTATTTCAAAGAAATTTCCTGATCGGGATTCTGCCCTGTAATAAAAGAGCCTCCACTCTTTGCCGTTGGTGAGAATAGCCCATTGTATGCGGCTTTGCGAGGCATGATAGACGTCGTCAAGATATTTTACGGTTTGGGCTGTAGGGTCGCGGGTATCAAGGGTGTCTTTGGGGTCTGTGTCGTTCAGCCGCCTTCCCCATGATTTGGCCTCGAGTATTGTTAATGGATGGGAATAGAAATGCTGTAGGGGCGTATGGCCATACGCCCCTGCCTTGCCGCTGCGGACTTCCTCAAGAGATGCGCTGTCTCTGAACAGGGCGTAATCAGGCCGCTTTTTTTTATAGCCCCTTTGGGTTCTCGGCTGAACATCAAATTCATAGCCAAGCGTTTTGAGAACAGGCCGTATGAATTTTTCTTCAATGCCGGCCTCTTCACCGGAACCGAGTTTTAACGGTTTAACCGCCACATACAACTTTTTTATCCTATCAAAAACCTCGCCGGCCTTTTCTCCCTGCTCTTTCCACAAAGAGGCTGCCGGCAGGCGATGCTCAAGATAATTGTTTGAGAAAAGATTTTGGTTGTTCAGGAAAAATAACTCTTTTTGTTCAGGCATTTTTTAGCCTCTTCTCTCTTGCCTATCTTATTATATTAGCAAATCTCCTCCACCTAACCCAATGCTCATCCGAATCCCATGACCAGTAGATAATAAACGCCTTGCCCTTTATCTCATTAAGATTAACGCTGCCCCAGTAGCGGCTGTCAAAGCTCCTGTCGCGGTTGTCTCCCATTGCAAACACCGAATCCTTTGGAACTGTATAGGGGCCGAAATTATCCCTTGGCTCAGGTCCGCGCGGATATACATAAGGGTCAACATTAACCCCGCGGTTATTTTCAAGCGGCTTGCCGTTTACATATACATTCTTATCTACTACCTCAACCGTATCACCTTCCACAGCAACAACCCTCTTTATAAAATCCTTGCAGTCATCCGTAATTAACTGCCATGCGCTCCCTTTTTCCACAGTATTCTGAAATCTTTTCCTGATCGTACTTGAAAAACTTTTACAATATTCAGGATTACCCGGAAATTCAAATACAAATACATCTCCTGATTTCGGCTTTTTGAGCGGAAAAACCTTATGTTCAGTAAATGGCAGCGACACGCCGTAGATAAACTTATTGACGAGCAGATGGTCTCCTATCAAAAGCGTAGGCTCCATAGAGCTTGAAGGAATCTTAAAGGCCTGGATAACAAACGACCTTATGATGAGGGCTAAAATCAGCGCAATGACTATAGCCTCAATGGTTTCCCTGATAACTTTCTTTTTTTGCATGTATGGTCTCCTTCTTTATAGAGTCAGAGAGTCAGAGAGTCAAAGAGTTAAAGTAAGAACTTTTTTTCTCTGACCCTCTGACCCTTTGACCCTTAATCCTTTATCTTCAGCACCGCCAAAAATGCCTCCTGCGGTATCTCCACGCTTCCAACCTGCTTCATCCGCTTTTTGCCTTCTTTCTGTTTTTCCAGAAGTTTTCTCTTTCTGGTAATATCGCCGCCGTAGCACTTGGCAGTAACATTTTTCCTGAGCGCCTTCACGGTTTCTCTGGCAATAATTTTACTCCCGATGGATGCCTGAATCACAATTTCAAACATCTGTCTGTGAATAATATCCTTCATCTTCTCCGCCAATTCCTTGCCGCGGTAATATGCCCTCTCCCGCGGGACTATGATGGACAGCGCATCCACCGGCTCGCCGTTCAGCAGGATGTCCATCTTCACCAAATCTGCCTCCCGGTAATCAAGATATTCATAATCCATTGAGGCATACCCCTTGCTCGCAGTTTTCAGTCGGTCATAAAAGTCCAGCACCACCTCATTTAAGGGAATTTCATATTCCACCATAACCCTGGTGGGAGTGATATATTTTATCTCTTTCTGGATGCCGCGTCTTGATTCACACAGGCCGAGGATGGCCCCAAGATATTCATTGGGCAAGTGTAATGTTGCCAGAATATACGGCTCCTCAATCCTCTCTATGTATTGAACTGACGGAAGCTTGGTAGGGGTATCAATTGAAATAATCTCTCCATCGGTCTTGGTAACCCGGTAAATAACCGTCGGCGCTGTTGTTATCAGGTTCAGTTTATATTCTCTCTCAAGCCTCTCCTGGATTATCTCCATGTGAAGTAAGCCTAAAAAGCCGCACCTGAAGCCAAAGCCGAGGGCAAGGGATGTTTCAGGCTCATAGGTAAAAGAGGCGTCGTTTAATTTTAATTTCTCCATAGCCTCCTTGAGATTTTCGTATTCTGCTGAATCAATTGGATAGAGGCCGGAAAAGACCATAGGCTTAACAGCCTTAAACCCGGGCAGCGGACTATCCGTAGGATGGACGGCATCGGTAATTGTATCGCCAATCTTTGTCTCGCCGACTTCTTTTATGCCTGCTATGACAAAGCCGACCTCGCCCGCTGAGAGTTCCCTTTTCTCCACCGGATGCGGGGCAAATACCCCGACCTTATCCACATCAAAAACCTTGCCGGTGGAAACAAATTTCACCTTTACGCCTCTTTTGATTACACCGTCAAAAACCCGCACCAAAACCACAACCCCCAGATAGGTGTCATACCAACTGTCAAAAAGGAGCGCCTTTAAAGGCTTGTTGCTGTCCCCCTCCGGCGGAGGGATTTTTTTAACGATTGCCTCAAGAATCTCTTTTATGCCAATCCCCTCTTTGGCGCTGGCAAGCACGGCATCCGACGCGTCAATGCCCGCCACATCCTCAATCTCCTGCTTAATCCTTTCAGGCTCCGCAGCAGGCAGATCAATCTTATTCAATACCGGAAAAACCTCCAGCCCCACATCCACCGCAGTATAGAGATGGGCAAGGGTCTGGGCCTCAACGCCCTGTGACGCATCCACCACCAGCACCGCACCTTCACATGCCGCAAGGCTCCGTGAAACCTCATAGCTGAAATCCACATGGCCGGGGGTGTCTATGAGATTCAGGACATATTCCTTGCCGTCCAGCGCCTTGTAAAGAAGCCGCGCAGTCTGAGCCTTGATGGTGATGCCGCGCTCCCTTTCCAGTTCCATCTTGTCAAGAAACTGATCCTTCTTTTCACGGGAAGTTATGGTGCCGGTAAGCTCCAGAAGCCTGTCGGAAAGCGTAGATTTCCCGTGGTCTATGTGGGCTATGATGGAAAAATTTCTAATGTTTTCTATTTTCATAATATAACGGTTATAAGTCTAAAGACTCTTTGCTAAAGACTCTTTGCTTTGAGAATAAAGTTTAGCTGTTTATTATAATCAAATCATTCCTGTATTGTCAAAAAATAAAATAAAACCCAAAAATAGACTTTGGATTTTGGGGATAAAAGGCTTATCTCTTTTCTGCAATAATCGTCTTTGCAACACCTGGCAGAAGGAATCTTCCAAAGCTTATACGATAGGATGCCTCTGCCAAAAATCCGAAAAACAATGTTGTAAATCTTGTAACAACTCCAGGCGGTCTGGTAACGCCGCCGATAGATATACAAATATTATCAAAGCCGGCCTTCCGCAAAAGAGCCCTGATTGTTTCTGGAGAAAAGTCGTTTAAATGAAATGGCGGGTCATAGAGATTATTCTTTATGCCTAAGAGCGATAATACCCTGACAATCGGTGTTGTATGAGGCAGCCGCAACAACAATAAACCATTTGGTTTCAATATTCTCCTTATCTCTTTAAGGGCTTTCAATGGGTCAGGCAAGTGTTCAAGCACATAAAACAGTGTAACAACATCAAAAGAATTATCCTTATGTTTGACATCTTCCAGTGTCCCTAACGTTACATCCAGCCCCTGGCCTGACGCATAAGATACAGCTGTCTCTGACACATCCATGCCATGTGTCTGCCATCCCCTCTTCTTCATCTGCAAAAGAAAAAAACCATAACCACAGCCAATGTCCAATACGCTCCCGGCCTTTGGGAATCGTCTTGCCAACATATTCGCAGCCTTTGCAAAGACCTCTTTCATGTATGCATCCCATAGCAATGGGTCTTCTATCTTTTCCGGAAGATAAGAAAGGTACAGCTGCTTGAGAATTTCTACAGTGGGTCTTGGGTTGACATATACAAAACCGCACCCCTTGCATCGGACAATACGATATCCATTCTGTATGACGATTAATCTTTCCTCAGAAGAGCAGCAGATATTGCAGTATACATATTGCATATCCATTGCGGAAGAGGCATTTTGTTTGTAATTATCAGCCATTACAACATCTTCCATATAAGTTTTATAAAACGCACGGTGTCTATAAATTTATTTATATGGCTTGGGGCGCCGTTATAAATGGTCTTTATGGGAATTGATGCTATACTATATCTTCCTCTGCCTGCCTTCATGAGCAGTTCTGACTCTGTATCATAATGCGAAGTTTCAAGAGAGATGCCTTTCAACACCTCAGCGCTTAGCGCCCTGAAACCGCATTGCGTATCTGCTATCGGATGGCCTATAAATCCTGACAGAAGCCGGGACATAAATTTATTGGTAATTTTTCTTACGAAAGGCATTGCGGCAATATCCGCCATCCTTGAGCCAATGATGATATCTTCGCTACCCTTTGACATCGCCTCAATAAATTTACGGACATCCTGCCAATCATGCTGGCCATCGCCATCCATGGTGATTACCCACTCATATCCCTTCTCAACAGCATAGTGAAAGCCTGCCTTGAGAGCAGCGCCTTTGCCTTGATGATTCTGGCTGATTATAGGAATGCCGATACCCTTCACAACCTGATAAGTGGCATCTATTGAACCGTCATCAACAACAAGGATATTTTTTGTGATAGTTGACAGGTTAGCTAAAAGGACTGGGATATATCTTTCTTCGTTATAGGCAGGGATTACTATGAGATAATTCATTTGCTCCTTCTAAAACTGCACATGCCACAGCAATATCCTTTGCATATGAGATGCTTAAAAAAATATTTTTACTCTGCACAATGTCTTTTGCCTTTGAATGCAATCGCACCGCTGGTCTGCCGTCAGGTGTATTTATAACTTCAATATCCCTCCACCCAATCCCTTTATCCCAGCCTGTGCCCAATGCCTTCATAACAGCCTCTTTTGCAGCAAACCTGCCTGCAAGGTGTTTATACGGAATTTTTTTTGTAAAGATATACTCCCTTTCCACGTCAGTCAACAGCCTGTCAAGAAATGCCTCATCATTTATATATTTCACCAACCTCGGGATATATACAATATCTATCCCTGTAGAACAAACCCCGTTAGAAGTTTTCATATAAACGGCGCCTGCCTAACAATGCTATTGCATTTTCTGGTTATTAAGAGAATTCTAACGAGGCAAATCACTCTGTAACCTTAACCTCCAAACGCGGCCTCATGCCTAAGAGATGCCTCCAACTGCAAAATTTTGTGCACGGGAAAGAGAATGTGCCTGCCTTATCTGTTGTAAATTCCAATGTAATTGATTCCTTTTCAGGGATAATCGTATCCTTCAGTCCAAATTCATCTATATGAATGCCATGCGCCACATCAACGGATACAAATTTTATACTGACCTTTTGCCCTTTCTGCACGGTGATTGACGACGGAGTAAAGCCATCTTTTGTAGCCTTAACCTCAAATGAGACATCCTGAGAGCGCACATCGATAGAAAAGAGAAACACCGTTGCCAATAATACCGTTATGTAGAGCGTCTTTCTCATGATAAACCTCCTTTGTTTGACTTGCGAAAATTGCAATTGGTTAGATGTAAACCGTTTTATGCTCTCCTTAATAACTACTTCCTTGTGTTGCTATCACCAGCTCGCCTTCTGCCGCAATATTATCACCTATCAATGCCTTTACAGAAAAATTTGCAAGAGACATAAAATTCTGGTTCACCTCTGCTATAACTTTCAGCTGATCTCCTGCTGTAACAGGCCTTTTAAATTTAATATCTTTCACTTGGGCAAGATAGGCTATCGCTGCTTCTGTCTTGCCAAAATTCATCACAAGCCCGGCCAACTGCGCCATAGCTTCTATTATTAAAACACCTGGCATTATTGGATTTCCTTTAAAATGCCCCTGCAAAAATGCCTCATTCATTGTTACATTCTTAATAGCAATCCCTCTTTCAGCGCTCAATTCAAGGACTTTGTCTAAAAACCGAAATGGATAGCTGTGCGGCAGTCTGCTCAAAGGATTGTCTTTCATAATAGATAGAAGGCTTAAGGCTGAAATACAAAGAAATTATAGAATTTTGATATTGCTTAGGATTTTGAATTTAGAATTTGCCTTACCCTCCAGCCTTTAGCCTATTTTCTGCCTTCAATAAAATCTGCAATGGTATTCACAGAAACTAAAACCTTTTCTGCCACAGCCTTGTCGGTTATAGAAACACCGAATTCCTTCTGCAGCCCGACCACAAGCTCTAACGCATCTATGGAATCAAGGCCAAGCCCGCCTTCTCCAAAAAGCTGTGCATTGTCTTTAATGTCCTGAGTTGTCATCTTGAGCTTTAGTCTTCTGACAAGCATCGCTTTAAGTTTTTCGTTAATGTCTGACACGGTTATCTCTCTCCTCCTGTGAGATATCACCTCTTTTTCCCTCTCCCCTTACAGGAGATGGGGCAAGGGGCGCTTTTACGGCAAGCCCCCGCTCACCACAATCACCTCTCCTGTTATATAACTCGCCTCTGGCGAGGCAAGAAATTTTACAATCCCTGCCACCTCTTCCGGCCTGCCGAATCTCTTTAACGGTATGACGTCCAGATATTTTTTCTTTACAGCCTCCGGAATATCAGCAATCATTTCGGTATCTATAGCGCCTGGCGCAACTGCATTAACCAGTATCCCGAATTGCGCCAGCTCCTTTGCAATGGCCTTTGTGAATGCAATCACCCCGCCCTTTGCCGCAGAATAATCGCTTTGGCTTGCAAGGCCGGTAATCCCAGCAAGGGAAGACACATTGATTATAATACCCTTCTTCTGGCTAATCATATGCCTGCTGACAGCCTTGCAGCAGTTAAAAACTCCTTTGAGGTTTGCATCAATAACGTTGTCCCAATCCTTCTCATCTAAAAGCATTAACATACCGCCTTTTGCCATGCCTGCATTATTAACCAAAATATCAAGCCTGCCGTATCTCTCCGCCACATCATCTACCATCTTGTTGACTTCATCCTGCCTTGCAACATCAGCCTTTATAGCGATAGCCTCGCTGCCGGAGTTTTTAATCTTTGCTACAACCGCATCAGCCCTCTCTTTATTGGAAAGATAATTAATAACAACAATATCTCCGTTTTTAGCAAACGCACAGGATATTGCCTCGCCAATACCGCGGCTTCCGCCTGTTATCAAAACAACACGTTTATCCATCAATTCTTAATAGCAGTAAGTTTGTCGTTATTAAACTCAGCCTGCCACCTGTTAAATCTGTTATAGTAGTATATCCAATTGTCGCTTGCCAAAATCTCTTTAAGCGTAAGGTTAAAGGTCTTTTGCCCTCCATTAATCACAGCAGGACAACCCACTGCCAAAAGCATCTGCTCTTTTGTCATACCCTTCTCGGCAATTCCTCTTCTTATCTTACTTTTAATATCATCAGGATATGCGCCTATCTTTGCATTGATATTTTCTTTAGTAAAAAACTTGCTGTATATTTCATCCGAACCGGTATTGCCTTTTTCCGTGAATGCAAAACTATAAGCCTTGCCGTTGAAGTCAAATTTTATAATATGCCCGTCTATCTTCGTAATTTTAACCTTTTCCCCTGCCTTAATCAGGGTTGCTTTTGCGGTATCGCTATAATTCACCCAGTATATCTCGTTGCCTCTGACTGCATGTAATGCTGTCCTGAGAAAATACCCCTTCCCAACCTCTAAGGCAAACGTCTGCCCGATGAAAAGAAATATAAAAAAGACAAAAGATAAAACAACTTTTTTCATGCTTGCCTCCCATATTCTCATAGAGTATAAAATTACTTTAAATTTTTATCACATTAAATACCTAAAAAGCAACGGAATGCTCATCACGGTAAAATAGCGATTAAAAACCTTGCTATTTATCGCTTTTCTATAAACCCCCATACACCGTTAACGTTTTTATATATCAGAATGTCGCCGTGGTTAAGCTGATTGCTGGCGCCCCCTTCATCTTTAACTAACTTAGGCTCGTCCTGAGACTCTAAAGGATATGAATAATGTCCGGCCTCCTGGACAAAGAGCATTAGGCCCTCGCCCTCATTTTTTCTTAATATCGGCTTTTCATATATATAAACAATAAAGGTATAAGCCTTCCAATCGCTGCCTATCCATTCATATAAGGTCTTGCTTGCCTCTCTGCTCACCCTTATACAGCCGTGGGATTTTTTCTTTCCAAGAAATTTTTCATAACCGGCAAATTTTCCTACAGACTCAAGGCTATGTATTCCCTTTTCCACGCCTGGTTCAATTCCGACCCAGTTCAACATCTTTACATCCTCATCCTTTGACCAGCTCCTGAAAGGTTTTAGCTCCACAATCTTATGAAATCCCGGAAGGGTCTCTGTCTTTTCCCATCCTTCCTCATCTATCCCAGGTTCACCGGTAGACACAAGCGTTTCCAAAAAAAGCTGGGCTTTTTCATCGTATGCCTTTAAGGTCTGGGTGGATTTGTCTATCTCAATGTGCTTTTTATTCGGCGTAAAAACCCTTGCCCTGTTTTCTGAGGTAAGATAGATATCCTGTCCGAGCCTTTTAATCGGCTCAGCGCTGTCAAGTTTGATAGCAATATAATTATCACTGGCGAACGCCAGATGACTAAAGCTGATTGCAATTAATAAAGATAAAAACCAGCTTCTAAGTGTCATGTGATACTTGAAGTTTAATATTTCCATTATACCCGTAAGCAATCCCCCTCACCCTTCCCTCTCCCCACAGTGGAGAGAAGTAAGGTGCGGGGAGATAATATCTACATTTCAAAAACAGATAAATTTAAATACCTTCTTACCATCTTTGGCCCCCTGTCTGCATCGCAGAATGGCAACTCGCCAAATATAGGAAGACCTGTCAGCCGCTTTATCTCTATCTGATTTGCGGAAAGGGATTCATCCATGGAAAACGCGGGATAATTGAGGATAATTCCCTTAACCTCTATGCCAATTGATTGGGCATGCTTAACCGTCAACAATGTATGATTTATTGCGCCAAGCCTTGATCCGGCAATAACTATAAGCGGAAGCTGGAAGAGTTTTATAAGGTCTGCAACCGTTTCGGTCTCATTTAATGGTACGAGCAGCCCGCCAACTCCTTCCACAAGCATTACTTTGTGCTGTGATGCAAGCTTATCATGGCATTCCTTTATATTATTTAATTTTATAGTTTTGTTTTCAAGTCTTGATGCAATGCTTGGGGCAAGAGGCGCTTTAAAGCGATATGGATTTATCAAATCAAGTTCATCGCTGACCCCTGCTGATTTTCTGAGGAAAACCGCATCCTGCGGCAAAAGTTTGCCGTCTTTTTCAATGCATCCTGTTTCAACAGGCTTCATTACGCCGACATTAATGCCCTTTTCTCTTAGAACCGCAGCAATCCCGGCTGTCACAAAGGTCTTGCCGACGCCTGTATCAGTGCCTGTTATAAAAAAACCTTTTGATTCCATGACCCAAATGTAACAGAACAAAAGACTACAGTCAATTGACGAAATACCATTTTAGAGTTAAAATCTATATAAAATGAAGTAGCAGTTCAGGTAGCTTGCCGATTTATCGGCGTTTTTAATACGCCCATAAATGGGCAACTACATAAGAGGAGGCAAATTATGAAAAAGGTTTTAATACCTTTGGCGCAGGGCTTTGAAGAGATAGAGGCCCTTGCAGTTGTGGATATATTAAGAAGGGCAGGGGTGGAAGTAGTCATGGCAGGGACAGTGGATAATCCCATAGAAGGGAGGAACAGGATAAAAGTTTTGGCCGATGCGCCTCTGGAATCTGTCAAAGAACAGGACTTTGACATGATTGTCCTGCCGGGCGGCGCGGTTGGAACAGAAAATCTAAAAAAGGATATGCGGGTAAAAGAAATAGTAGAAAGGCTTTACAAAAAAGGCAGGTTCATCACAGCCATCTGTGCTGCGCCCACAGTGCTTTCTGCCATTGGTGTTACAGCAGGCAGAACCGTTACAAGCCATCCTACGGTAAGAACAAAATTGGAAAAAGAAAAAATCTCAGATGAAAGGATTGTGGTCGACGGTAATATAATCACCAGCCAGGGGCCCGGCACAGCCGTAGAATTTGCATTTAAACTGGTAGAGGTTTTACTCGGAAAAGAAAAAGTTGCGGAAGTAAATAAAGGTGTGCTGGCGAGGATTTAAGTAGTCTGCCGTATGCAGCGATAAATAACATCAATCATTTTTTTTATTTCCGCCATTGTAATGCTTAACGGCGGCATTATGACAATAGTGTCGCCGAGCGGTCTTATGATAAGCCCGTATTTTCTCGCCTCAATGCAAATTTTATGACCAATCCTTTGTTCCGTGAAATACGGCTCTTTTGTTTTTTTATCTTTAACCAGCTCTATGCCTGCAATAAGCCCCTTCTGCCGCACATCGCCTACGTGAGGCAGGTTTTTAAAACCTTCAAGCAACTCCGCCAGCAGTTTAATCTTAGGCCGAAGCATTTGAACGGTCTTTTCATTTTTGAATATCTGCAAATTCCCTATGGCTGCGGCGCAGCCGAGAGGATTCCCTGTATATGTGTGGCCGTGAAAAAATTGTTTCATCTCCGTATATTCACCTAAGAATGCCCTGTAAATCTTGTTTGTCGTAAGCGTGGCGGCAAGCGGCAGATAACCTCCGGTTATACCCTTTGCAAGACAGAGAAAATCAGGCATTACATTCTCATGCTCGCATGCAAAGAGTTTCCCTGTCCTGCCAAAACCTGTTGCCACCTCATCTGCAATGAGTAAGATATTATATCTTGTGCAAAGCCCTTTTACCTTTTTCAAAAACCCATGCGGCGCGACAATCATGCCGGCTGCTCCCTGAACAATTGGCTCAATGATGCACGCAGCAATCTCCCTGTGGTGTTTTTTTAAAATATCTTCAAAGCTTTTTATGCAGGCAATCTTGCATGACGGATATTTCTTGTCTGTTGGACATCTGTAGCAGTATGGATAATCTGCCTTGTATGTTGCGAATAACAGAGGTTTGTGTTTTTCTACAAATACATCAATCTCCCCAACGCTCATGGAGCCTAATGTATCTCCGTGATAAGCGCCGGTGAAAGATATAAATTTTGTCTTTTTTACTTCTGACTTCTGACTTCTGACTCCTGACTGCTGCTCCCAGTATTGGTATGCCATTTTCAAAGCTATCTCCACAGCAGTAGAGCCGTTATCCGAATAAAAGACCTTTGTCAAACCCTTTGGCGCAATCTGGACAAGTTTTTCGGCTAATTCAATTGAAGGCACATTGCCAAGCCCCAAAAGTGTTGAGTGGCTTATTTTATCAATCTGTTTTTTTATCGCATCATTTATTTCTTTTTTCCTGTGGCCATGCACATTGACCCAGAGAGATGAAACACCATCCAGATATTTTTTACCATTGGTATCAATCAGGTAATTCCCTTCACCCCTTTCAATAATAAGAAGTGTTTCTTTCTCCCACTCCCTCATCTGCGTAAATGGATGCCAGAGATGTTTTTTGTCAATTTTTTCAAGCCTTTTATTTCTTTTTGTTTTCATAGCGGCCTGATTTTAGCACTTTTGAAATGGCTTGACAACATAAAGGGGGTAAGCGCTGTGGTGCGTGTTTTTATTTAGAAGTGCCCTGTCAAAGGGAAGGTTATGAACAAACTTTTTAAAGAAAGAGATAAAGAAAAATTATGGCTGGCGTTTTTGATGCTGAGGTCTGGGAAGTTTTGAAGGGGATGTCTATCCCCTCTTTGCAGCGCGCATTAACAAATACAAGAACCTTTTTCTAAATTCCCTATCATCAATAATCCTGAAACAAGTTATAAGCTCCTTTTCATCAGGCGAAAGCCCATTTATTTTATCGTACGCTTCTGCTTCTTCCTGTGTTTCCTCAGATACAGGTTTTTTATAAAAATAGCTTACATTAATATTCAGGGCAGAAGCGATATCACGAAGCTTGTCAGCGCTTACCCTGTTTACCCCGCTTTCATATTTCTGTATCTGCTGATACGAAACATTTATCATCTCACCGAGTTTTTCCTGCGATATCTTAAGTTCCCTCCGCCTTTTCCTAACCAGCGACCCAATAAAGGATGACCTATTGTGGACAATAAAGGGGACGGTTCTCTTTAATTGACAAAGGACAATAAAGGGGACGGTTCTCTTTAATTGACAAAGGCAGCAGAAGGTGATAGATTTAAAACATGCCAAGGACAGCAAGAGTAGCTCCAAGCGAGCATGTATATCATGTTCTGACAAGAGGCAATAACCGTCAGGGTGTATTTGAAGACGAAGAAGATTTCAGGAAATATCTGTATCTGCTTCTTCGCTACAAAGAGAAATACCAGTTCAAGATATATCACTATGTTCTGATGACAAACCATGTCCATTTAGTAATTGAGCCGTCAGAAAGCGGAGGGAGTTTATCCGAGATAATGAAGGGAATCAACCTTGCCTATGCCCAGCATTTTAAACGCAGGTATAACCATACCGGACACTTCTGGCAGGACAGATACAAGAGCATCATCATTTCAAAAGACGAATATCTGCTTGCCTGCGGCAGCTATGTTGAACTGAATCCGGTACGGGCAAAGATAGCGGCAGACCCGAAGGACTATACATGGAGCAGTTACAGGGTCTATGCCTACGGAAAAAGGGATATGCTTGTTGATGAGCATCCGGTCTACCTTCAGTTATCGGAAGATGAAGTGAAGCGAAAGAGGAAATATAGAGAATTTGTAAGAGGTATGAACAAAGAAAAAGAGGCAATGAAAGGTGAGATGGACAGGCGGATAGTGTATGGCAGTGAGAGTTTTGTGCAGGAGATGTCAGCAGTATATAAGATTTCTGAAAAGATAAGACAAATGGGGAGACAAAAGGGTTGGAGGAAGAATAAAGAGAACCGTCCCCTTTAGTTGCTTTTTAGTTGTTTTTAGTTGTCCAATTATTAGGAGGAAAAGTGAGACAACATAGATACAGTGATTTTGCTCCAGCAAAGCCTCATGCTTCCCTTACCACGGGCGAGGTAATCCAAATGCTTCGTGAACTAAAGGGCCGGACTCAAAATGAGTTGGCCAGACGTTCAGGAATAAGCGCTACCAATATTAGTCTATTGGAAAATGGCAAAGTTGAAATTGGGAAAAAACGTGTTGAACAGTTGGCTAAAGCCTTTGATGTTCATCCAGCTATTATAATGTTTCCTGAGTACGAGGGCATAGAAATTAAGAGGGTAGCTTAGTTTTGGCGCTATAATTTTAAAGCCCTCACAAACATTACCTCATAAGTGGCATAAATACAATTGCGATGCGGGGTTTTAACTCCAAACTTTTGTTCATACGTTTCTGCCATCTTCTTTAACAAAGAGCCTCTGGTAAGGCTTTTATCGCCCTCTTTTAATGGATTCCCCGCGCCGATGGATTTCATGGTCTTTAATAGCGTCCACATATCAGGATAGGTCTTTATCATCCTCGTTGTTTCAATGGATATGTTTTTAAAACCCACTCTTTCAAGAACGGATTGGATAATCTGCTTTTCAGAAAATACCATAAATGGCGGCAGGCCGTCTTTATTAAATTTTGCTGATGCCTCAGCATAACAATGCCTTAACTCCTTCAATGTCTCCAAGCCAAGCGTAGAGAAGACGAATATACCGCCAGGTTTTAAAACCCTACGTGCCTCTGAAAATGCAGTTTTTATATCACGAATCCATTGGTAAACAAGATTTGACGCAGCCATGTCAAAGGCTTTATCCTTGTAAGGCAATACTCCGCCATCGGCAGTAAGAAGGTATATTTTATTGCCACTTGCCTGCCCCTTGCTTCTTGTAACATCTATCATTTCATGGGCAATATCACAGCCAAAAATATTCGCTTGGGGAAGCAGTCTCGCCAGACCGTGTGTCAGAAAGCCGGTTCCGCAGCCAATGTCAAGAATAGTGGTGAGAGGTGAGTGGTGAGTGGTAAGTGGTAAGACAAAACTATTCAATAGTTCTTCAGCCATTTCTTTCTGGAAAAGAGCAAGGGCGTCGTAATTGTTTGCTGCTCTTGAAAAGGCGAATTTAATCCCGTCTTTATTATTCAATACTTCACTGATTGGCTTCATGAATCACACCTTTTAGAAATCCTTTAACCAGAGAATTGAATTTCTTATGTTTTGTCAGGAACGGGGCATGTCCTGAGTCTTTGAATATCTCAAGTCTTGCATCAGGCAAATTCTCTGCAAGATATTTTCCTGTCTCAACAGGACAAACATTGTCTTTTTCGCCGTGTATGATAAGCACAGGAATCTTTATATCAGGAATAATATCCCTTAAATCAATTGCCAAAAGCGCCTCAAGGGATGTAACAGCGCTGTCACGAAAGGGTTTTGCGCGAGGTTTTTTATAAAGCTCTATAAAACATCTTACCTTATGGTTTGAAATTTCATCCTCTGTAAAATTCAGCGGATAAAACCTCTCCATTGTTCCTGTAAAGTCCTTCTTCATATCTTTGAGCATCCGTTTTGCAACGCCTGCAGATTGCCCCCAAGGGAAATCTCTTTTTGCAACAAAGCATGGCGATACTCCGATGAGCACGAGTGCTTTAAAATAGCCGGGCAATTTTGCTGCTGCATCTAAAAGCGCCTGACCTCCAAGAGACCAGCCGATGGCAACTCCCCCCAGCCCCCCCTTTAACAAAGGGGGGGAGAGAGGGGGGGGTCGTGGTGCGTGATGCGCGATGCGTAAAACTTTTTCTATCGCAGGTTGCAATGTGGGGACATCCCATGTATCTTTTTTACTATGCCCGGGTAGGTCAAGGGCAACAACCTCATAATCCTTGGAAAATTCTTCAACTTGATATTTCCATACGCTTGAATCAGTTGCCCAGCCGTGAACAAAAAGCAGCGAACTGCGAACTGTGGACTGCGAACAGTTTTTATCTACCGGCATGTTGTTACCGCCTGCCGTATAGTGTCAATGGCATACTTTAAATCATCCAAAGAGTGGTTCGCCATCAGGGTAATCCTTAGTCTGCTTGTGCCTTCAGGGACTGTCGGAGGCCTTATGGCCTGGACAAATATGCCTTTGTCCAGAAGATCCTTGCTTATCCGGACTGCCTTATCAGCCTTGCCAATGAATATGGGAATAATCTGTGTTTCTGAATTCATAATATCAATGCCTGCCTTTTTAATGCCCTCTCTGAAAAACTTAACCCTATTCCATAAATCCTGTCTTATTTGCGGTTCATTTTCCACAATGTCAATTGCGACGATGCTCGCCGCGCACACAGATGGGGGAAGGCTCGTTGTGTAGATAAAAGAGCGGGCTTTATTTATAAGATAGTCTATAAGTTTTTTACTGCCTGCTGCATAAGCTCCAAAACACCCCAGACCTTTACCTAGGGTTCCCATCTGGATTATGTTCGGATTATCTATGCCAAAATGCTCCGGTGTCCCTTTGCCATTTGCGCCCAAAACCCCGGTTGCATGAGCGTCGTCTATCATAAGCATACAGCCGTATCTTTCTGAGAGTTCTGACAGTTCCTTCAACGGGGCAATATCGCCGTCCATGCTGAAAATGCCGTCGGTAATAATCAGCGAGGTGTGAGGTGTGAGGTGTGAGATGTGTTTTTTCAAAAGGCCTTCAAGCACATTCATGTCTTTATGGGGGTATCGCTTAATCTCTGCCCTGCTCAAGATGCAGGCGTCTACAATGGAGGCGTGATTGAGTTTGTCGGAAAAAACCACATCTCCTCTTCCAATAAGGGCTGAAATGATTCCAATATTTGCATGATAGCCTGAGTTGAATACAAGCGCAGCCTCTGAGCCTTTGAATTTTGCAAGCCGCTCCTCCAATCCCCTGTGCGGCTCCATATTTCCTGACACAAGCCTTGACGCGCCGGAACCAAAGCCATATTTTTCAATGGCCGAAATTGCGGCCTCTTTGACTTTTGGATGATTGGCAAGCCCGAGGTAATTGTTTGAGCAGAGGAGAATGGTTTCTTTGCCGTTTATTTTGACTCTCGGCTCTTGAGGGCTGTCAATAAAAGATAGTTGGCGGTATAGGCCTGTATCTTGAAGCCGAGATAGTTCTTGTTCTATGAAATCCATCATCTTATCAGTAGGGTAGGCTATGCCCACCATCTCACAAATTGCCGATACTTTTCGGTGGGCGCAGCCCACCCTACAGCCTTTTTATAAACGGCACAGAAAAAGCTCCAGATGCAAGGCATTGTAGTCTGCCGATTTATAGGCGCTTTTAAAAAACGCCCATGAATGGGCAAACTACAAGTATATTGAGCAAAGAAGCCGCAGCGACAACGTGGCAGATGGGCTTTTTACGAAGCCGTCATTTCCTCGGCCTTAACCCCAAATCTTCTATCATCTTTAAATCCTCTTCCGGCGGCCTTCCCAAGGTTGTAAGATAATTTCCTATCAACATGCCGTTTGCGCCTGCTGCAAATATCAGACACTGCATGTCTCTGAGATTAACCTGTCTTCCGCCGCAGATGACGATATCCTTTGCCGGAAGCATAAAACGGTAGAGCGCAATTATCTTAAGACATTCTATTGGGGTTAGATTGTTTGCTTTTTCTAAGGGTGTTCCCGGCCTTGGATTTAAAAAGTTTATAGGTATGGAATCTACATCCAACTCTCTAAGGGTTTGTGCCAGCTCTACCCTCTGCTCCCTTGATTCACCAAGGCCAAACACCCCGCCGCAGCAAGTATAAAACCCAAGCCTTTTGGCTATTCTTACGGTTTTTACATCTTCTTCATAAGCATGGCTTGTGCAAATATTGGGGAAAAAACTTCCGGCTGTTTCAAGATTGTGGTGATAACTCTGAAGACCTGCGTCTTTGAGTTTCTGCAGGGTTTCAACATTCATAATGCCCAGCGAGGCGCACCTTTCCATAGGTGTTTCAATTTTCATATTTTGAAGCGCTTCCACAAGCACAGAAACATCACTATCTTTGTTCACAGACGTGCCGCTCGTAACAATAGAAAACTCCCTTGCGCCATTCAGGGAAGCAGCCTTTGCAGTCTCAACAATTTTTTGAGGCTCAACCATTGGATATGTCTTAACATCCGTATCATAATGCGCAGACTGGCTGCAGAAGGCGCAATCCTCATGACAAAGCCCTGATTTGGCATTTATGATGGAGCATAGATTTACCTCATAGCCTTTAAAAAACCGGCGAACCTTTTCACTTGAGGCAAGGATGTCAAAGAGATGAGTGTCCGGCAGATTTATAAGCTCACATCCTTCTTCATAAGAAAGGCCCGCCCCTTTCAAGGCCTTTCCTTCAAATTCCAGCAGCATTGTTTTAATCATGGCGAGTTTTATTAACATATATGCGCCTGCATTGTCAACCACATATGTTGATAGAAGTTGACAATTGCGCCATTGACATTTTTCCAAGAATGTCTTACGCTTTTGAGCATGGAAATCAAGTCAGACTTTCTTGTCATAGGAAGTGGAGTTGCCGGCATAAGTTTTGCGCTCAAAGCGGCAAAATTCGGGACTGTATCCATAGTTACAAAACGAGAAAAAAGAGAATCTGCCACCTTCTATGCCCAGGGTGGTATAGCCTCTGTGCTGAGCGTAGATGACAGCTTTGATGCCCATGTAAAGGACACCATTGAGGCAGGCGCGGGCCTGTGCCATCAAAATATAGTTGAGATGGTGGTAAAAGACGGGCCCAACAGGATACAAGAGCTCATGGAGCTTGGCGCACGGTTTACCAAAAGGATGGTGAACAACATAGAAGAATTAGACCTCGGAAAAGAGGGCGGCCATTCAAAACGACGGATAGTTCATGCGCAGGATATGACAGGTCAAGAGATAGAGGAGGCTCTGTTAAAAGCTGTTGAAGCTGAGAAGAATATTACTATTTATGAAAATCATATTGCAGTAGATCTGATAACCCATTCCAAGTTCGTAAAAAACATGTCCTTGCAGGCTTTAAGCAGGGAACAGAATGGCGATACCTGCTGGGGCGCTTACATCCTGAACAAGAAGACAGGCGAGGTTCGCACATTTTTAGCCAAGGCTACAATCCTCGCCACTGGCGGCGCAGGCAAGGTTTATCTGTTTACCAGCAACCCGGACGTTGCCACAGGGGACGGCATTGCCCTGGCATACAGGGCAGGCGCAACTATAGCAAATATGGAATTCATCCAATTCCATCCAACCTGTTTGTATCATTCAAAGGCAAAAAGCTTTCTCATCTCTGAGGCAGTCAGGGGAGAAGGCGGCATTTTAAGGCTAAAAAACGGAACACCATTTATGGCAAATTATCACCCCATGAAAGACCTGGCCCCGCGGGATATTGTTGCAAGGGCTATAGACTTTGAGCTTAAAAAAAGCGGCGCTGATTGCGTATATCTTGACATTACGCACAAAGATCCTGCATTTATAAAAACACGATTCCCCAACATATATGAAAAGTGTCTTTCCTTTGGCTTTGACATGACCAAAGAACCTATCCCTGTAGTTCCTGCTGCTCATTACACATGCGGCGGGGCCATGACAAACGATTATGGCGAAAGCTCTATTAAAAGACTTTTCACTATCGGTGAGGCAGCCTGCACAGGTCTTCACGGGGCTAATCGTCTGGCATCCAACTCTTTGCTGGAAGCCCTTGTATTTGCAAACAGGGCATACATGAGGGCAAAAGAATTTATAAACAAATCGGATTTTACAATTCCGCAAATACCTGCATGGGAAACCGGCGGAGCGGTCAACAGCGACGAGGCGGTTATCATCTCGCAAAACTGGGATGAGGTAAGGCGGTTTATGTGGAATTATGTCGGCATTGTCCGTTCAAATAAAAGATTAGAGAGGGCGCACAGAAGGATAGAAAACCTCAAGGCCGAAATAAACGAATACTACTGGAATTTTACTGTAACAAGCGACCTTCTGGAACTCAGGAATATTGCCACAGTGGCAGAGCTTATTATAAAATGTGCTATGATGAGAAAAGAGAGTAGAGGGCTTCATTGCAATATAGACTACCCGAAAACAGATGACAAAAACTGGAAAAGGGACACAATTATATGAAAGTATTTACAGAATATCTATTTTTTGAAACAAAGAAAAAACGGGAGTATGTCAATATCACAAATGAAGTGGAGGAAATAGTAAAAAAGAGCGAGATTGAAGACGGGATGGCGCTTGTATCTGCTATGCACATAACAGCTGGGATTTATGTGAATGATGCGGAATCAGGGCTTATACAGGATATAGACGAATGGCTTCAAAGGCTTGCCCCGGAGGGGCCGGATTATAGACATCACAGGACAGGCGAAACAAACGGCGATGCGCATTTGAAAAATCTTCTTATCGGCCATCAAGTGATTCTACCAATCACAAAAGGGCGGCTTGATTTAGGCCCCTGGCAGCAAGTATATTATGCAGAGTTTGATGGGCGGAGGAGAAAGAGGATTGTTGTAAAGGTTATGGGTAAATAGGTCGGGCTTCCAGCCTGACATCAATGCTATTCCACTACTACATTAGTCAGTGTCTTCCTCACCCCTGCAACACCTTGTATCTTTTTAATCACCACATCACCCAATACCTTAAAATTAGAGGCTGTAACATTGGCAATCACATCATACGGGCCTGTTACAGCATGCGCCTCTCTTACACCTGCGATACTGCTTACCTTATCTGCCACTGCCATTGACTTGCCATGCTCACATTCTATAAACACATACGCTGAAACTGACATATTGCCTCCCATGAAAAGACAGGTTTAGGTTAAGGCTGAGGCTGAGGCTGAAAAAACTATTATTTGTCTTTCCTTAACCTTAACCTCAACCTGTTTTTACTTCTTATTTGGCGCCCCCGAGACGATTCGAACGTCCGGCCAACAGATTAGGAATCTGCTGCTCTATCCATCTGAGCTACGGGGGCAGAAAAACAGTGAACAGTGATCAGTGAATAGTTAAAAACTCCAATACTCCAATACTTAGTAAGGATTTATTATTATCCATTAAATGCTTTTTTGTCAATGGTTTTTCAACGTCTAATTAAGAGAATGCCTTTACCCCCAGCACATGACCGGCTATGATTAACTTCTGTATCTCTGATGTCCCCTCATAGATGGTTGCCACCTTTGCATCTCTGAAATATCTCTCAACAGGATATTCATTTGAATATCCGTATGCGCCGAATATCTGAACAGCGTCTGATGCAGCCCTGTTTGCCGCCTCGCTGGCAAAGTATTTTGCAATGGAGGTCTCTACAGTATTTTTTGCACCTTTATTTTTAAGATGCCCTGCCCGGTATACAAGAAACCTCGCCGCATCGCAGTCAACCACCATCCTTGCAATCTTATCCTGAATCAATTGAAACCCGGCAATGGGTTTGCCAAACTGATGCCTCTCCTTTGCATATTTTGTGCAAGCATCTATGCATCCCTGTATAATACCAACGCATCCTGATGCAACACCGTATCTCCCGTTATCAAGGGCGCTCATGGCAACAGCAAAACCATTGCCCATACCGCCTAAAACAGCATCCTTTGGAATCCTGCAATCCTCAAAGATAAGCTCCGCAGTATTGGATGCCTTTAAGCCCAGCTTTCCCTTTATGTCTTTTGTAGAAAAACCCGGGCTTTCCTTTTCCACAATAAACGCTGTTATGCCGTGATGGCCTTTGGTTTTATCCGTCACTGCAAAGACAATGGCGATGTCTGCAATACTGCCGCTGCTTATCCATGTCTTTGTGCCGTTCAATACCCATTCGTTGCCTTTCAAAACTGCGCTGGCCATAATGCTTGCGGCGTCGCTCCCTGCGCCCGGCTCAGTAAGGGCAAAGCATCCTATGAATTCGCCTTTGCAAAGTCTTGGAAGATATCTCTGCTTTTGCTCCTCGCTCCCCCAGTTTAAAATAGTAAGCCCTACAATGGATACCTGCACAGATAATGCTGTTCTGAGAGAAGAATCCGCCCTGCCAATCTCTTCAAAGATTATCGCATCGCTTATAAAGTCAAGACCTGCGCCGCCGTATTTTTCAGGAATCGGACCGCCTAAAAAACCCAGCTCCGCCATCTTTTTAAATATCTCTATGGGAAAATGCTCCTTTACATCATTTTCTCTGGCATACGGCATTATCTCTGCATCAGCAAATTTTCTTGCCGTATCCTTTACCATCTTTTGTTCTTCTGTGAGGTCAAAGTTCATGTGTTACCTCCCTTCATACTTGATGAGCTTATACAACTCCTGCCTTGTCTGCATCTTTTTCAGCAAATCCTTTTGCGTCCCCTTGTTCTTTAATTCAAAAAGTGCATTTTCCATTGCCTTCATACCAATCCTAAAAGCTGTCATGGGAAAGATTACTATTGCATAACCCATTGCCCCAAATTCTTTCACTGTAATATACGGCGTCTTTCCAAACTCTGTCATATTTGCCATAAGTGGCGCATTTACCCTTTTTGCAAATTCCTTAAACTCATTCTTTGATTCAAGCGCCTCTGGAAAAATCATATCAGCCCCAGCATCCAGATATATCTTTGCCCTTTCTATTGCATCATCCAATCCTTTTACACTTCTTGCATCAGTCCTTGCTATGATAAGAAAATCCTTATTCTTTCTTGCGCCGCATGCAACCTTAATCTTTTCTGCCATTGCCTTTGCAGATATGACTTCCTTGCCTGAAACATGGCCGCATCTTTTCGCCTCAGGTTTTTGGTCCTCTATCTGAATACCGGCAACACCTGCCTTTTCAAATGCCTGTACGGTTTTCTTTACTTCCAATGGCCCGCCAAAACCAGTATCAGCGTCAGCAATCACAGGTATATTCACAGCATTAGCAATATATTCTGCTTGCTGAACAAATTCATCTCTTGTTAAAATTCCTATATCAGGAAGACCAACGCTATTTGATATACCGGCACCGGACATATACACTGCCTTAAATCCACATTTTTCTATAAGCAGAGCAGAGACTGCGTTAAATGCGCCTGGTATGACCAGTGTGTCTTTTTTAAGGAGTTTTCTGAGTAGAGCGGGTTGTGAAACGGTTTTCGTCATTTTGTTAATTTCTCCAGCGCCTTTTTATACGCCTCAAAATCTCTGTCTGAAAAGAGCACAAACCTCACAAGGGAGAGTTCTTTATTCGCCTTGACAAAATCTATAACAGTCTTGAGTGCAATCTCTGCTGCCTCGTTTATTGGATAGCCATATGCGCCGGTGCTTATGGACGGAAAAGAAATGCTCTTACCATTGTTTTTTATTGCCAGTTCAAGGCTGTTCTTATATGCGTTTGCCAATAACTTCGCTTCATCGTGTTTTCCATCATGATATATTGGGCCTACTGTGTGGATGACATATTTTGCCTTGAGATTGCCGCCTGAGGTAATCACTGCACTACCAGTAGGACATCCGCCTATCTTTCTGCACTCCTCCATTATCTTTGGCCCGCCTGCCCTATGGATGGCGCCGTCAACACCGCCTCCACCTGCAAGCCTTGAATTGGCGGCATTCACAATGGCATCAGTTTCTTCATGCGTAATATCGCCCTTGGTAAGGGATAGTGTTGTGTTGCTAATGGTTATTTGCATATTATCCTCTATAAATACTGATTACACAGAGTAAAAACTACTATTTTGCCTTAATATGTGTAATCCGCCTTTATAATCGGCGTAATCTTTCATATTATCTCCTCTCATACCATAATAAATTAAATGAAGCAATAAGTAGCAATCTCTGGAAATATCAGTTATTATAATTATTCAGTATGTCCGAGCAAGAACAATTTTATCCCAACATGGAAGAGGCAGCACAGCGTGAATCCAGCCAAAGACCAAGACTTCTATTGCCGGCCTTACTCTTTATTCTCACCATAGCCACCACAATTATAGCAGGGGCTTTGCAGAAAGGGGTCAATCCATTTCAAGAGCCTTTACGATTAATAGAAGGCATACCATTTTCACTGACCCTTTTAACCATTCTCCTTACCCATGAACTCGGCCACTTCTTTGCATCAAGGACACATGGTGTGCAAGCAAGCCTCCCCTATTTCATACCTGCGCCGCCGCCATTTCTTGCAGGCACATTCGGCGCAGTAATAAAGACACGGTCGCCTATTATGGATAAAAGGGCGCTTCTGGACATAGGCGCTATCGGCCCGCTTGCAGGCTTTCTTACTTCTATTGTAGTAACTGTCATCGGATTGAACTTCTCAACAATAATCACCATTCCCGAAGAAAAAGAGGTGTTGGGGCTTGGCTCATCCCTCATATTTTCTATCCTGTCTTATCTTGTAATCGGCCCTGTGCCAGAGGGTCAGGATATACTCCTGAATCCTATAGCATTTGCAGGCTGG
>Ga0209211_10001203_pt1 | contig 50115 bp, 52 predicted proteins | sample RifGroA2_FD_183992 | JGI IMG/M metagenome (GOLD analysis project Ga0209211, IMG submission 183992) | Groundwater microbial communities from Rifle, Colorado, USA - Groundwater A2 (SPAdes) (version 2) | ecosystem: Environmental > Aquatic > Deep subsurface > Groundwater | place: Rifle, Colorado...
CGCCCATGCAGTAGCCGAGCACGGACAGCTCGGGGGCGCCGGAGCTCCGGAGCACTTCGCGAGCCACGCGCGGCAGGATCCGCGTCACGCAGTGCTCGACCGTGAGGTCGTTGTCCTCGGGGCCGAACACGCCCCAGTCGAGCAGGTAGAAGTCGAAGCCCTGCCGGGTCATGTACTCGATGAAGCTGCCGTTCGGGAGCAGGTCGAAGATGTACGGGCGGCTGATGCCGAGGTTCGGCACGAACAGCAGCGGTGTCCGGTGGGTGCGCGCGGAGGCGTAGCGGTACAGGCGCGACTTGTTCTTCCGGTAGATCTCCTCGCGCGGCGTCTGCCCGGTCCGGGGCTCGGGACTCGTGAGCAGCGCGTGGAGGTTCCGGAGGCGCCCGAGGTTGCGCTCGAGCTCCTCCCGCCACTGGCGGACCGTCTCCGGCGGGGCCTCGGCCGCGGACGCCGCCGCGCTCGCGTAGCCGCTCGTGAACCGCTCGACCACGTCGGCGAACCGCTCCTGCCCCATCCCGGTCCTTTCGTAATTGCCGTCGGGGCGCCTTCGCAGGGCTCCGGCGCCCGACGTTCGGGCTGACCACGCGTCGTGAGACCTGCGCCGGACCCCGGTGGCCCGGCTCCCCGCGGCCAGTATCGCATCGGCCGCGGGGAGCGCCGGCGGGAATTTGCGCGCCGCGTTACATCTGGAACAGCGAGCCGAGCTTCATGGCCAGGCCCATGTCGCCCTTGATCTTGAGCTTGCCCGACATGAACAGCATCTGGCCGGACTGCTTGCCCGAGAGCATGTCGAGCCAGTCCTGGCCCGCGATCTGCAGGGTGAGATTCGGGTTCGTGGCCGCGCCGGCGCTGACCGTGCAGGCCCCGTCCTTGATGACCGCGTGCCAGGTGCCGCCCCCGTCGCCGCTCACGTCGTACTGGATCGTCGCGTTGGTGCCGGCCGCCTTGTCGGCGCGAAACCGGCCCGCCATCGCCTCGAACGTCTCCTTGACCGTCGGCATGCCCGCCTCCTTCTTGTTTTTGCCGTCGGGGCGCCTTCGCAGGGCGCCGGCGCCCGACGGTCGGCCTCTCAAAACGTGAACAGGTCCATCTCCCTCCGCCGTCGGGGCGCCTTCGCAGGGCGCCGGCGCCCGACGGTCGGCCTCTCAAAACGTGAACAGGTCCATTCCGCCCGTGACCGTCAGCACGGCGCCCGTGATGTACCGGGCGCGCTCGGAGCAGAGGAACGCGATCGCGTTCGCCACGTCCTCGGGCTCGCCCTCCTTCTGCATCGCCACACGCTTGACCATGCGCTCGTAGAGCGGTGAGAGCTGCGCGTTCGGCGCGATGATCCCCGGCGCCACCGCGTTGCACGTCACGTTGTAGCGCGCGCCCTCGAGGGCGACCGACTTCGCGAAGCCGATCACGCCGACCTTGGTCGTCGCGTACGCGGTCTGGCCGAAGCCGCCCATGAGCCCGGCGATCGAGGCCATGCAGACGATCCGCCCCCAGCGCCGCTCGCGCATGCCGGCGAAGACCGCCTTCGTCATCTTGTACGTGCCGGTGAGGTTCACCGCGAGGTTCAGCTCCCAGTCCTCGTCGCGCATGTCCTTGAGCTGGCCGACCGTGTAGATCATGCCCGCGTTGTTCACGAGGATGTCCACGGGGCCGAGGTCTCCCCCGATGCGCCCGACCGCGTCCGCGACCTGCGCCGCGTCGCGGATGTCGCAGGCGTAGCCGCGCGCCCGGCCGCCCCCCTTCTCGATCTCCCCCGCGGTCTCGGCGGCGCCCTCGGCGTTGAGGTCCACGATCGCCACCTTGCAGCCCTCGGCGGCGAGGGCCAGCGCGTCGGCCTTCCCGAGGCTCCGGGCGCCGCCCGTGACCACCGCCACGCGGTCGCGGATTCCGAGGTCCATCGCTACCTCCCCTTGAAGTCGGGTGCGCGCTTCGCGAAGAACGCCTGGATGCCCTCGGCGGCGTCCTCGGTCCGGAGCGTCTCGAGGAAGGCCCGCACCTCGACGTCGATCGCCTTGTCGATGGGCGCGTCGAGCCCCTCGTCCACGGCCTCGATGAGGAGCCGCGTCGCGATCGGCGGGCGCGGGCCGAGCTGGCGGGCGAGCGCCCGGGCGTCGTCGAGGGTCGCCCCCTCCTTGGAGAGCCGGGTGACGAGGCCGAGCGCGAGCGCCTCGGGGGCCGTGATCAGGCTGCCGAGGATCAGCATCTCGAGCGCCTTCGTCCGGCCGATCAGGCGCGGCAGGCGTTGCGTGCCGCCGAAGCCCGGGATGATGCCCAGGTTCGACTCGGTCTGGCCGATCCGCGCCGTCTCCTTCATGAGGCGGAGGTGGCACGCCATCGCGATCTCGCAGCCGCCGCCGGTCGCGTGGCCGTTGAGCGCCGCGATCACGGGCTTGGGGAAGCGCTCGATCCGGCGCATGACGGTGTTGCCGAAGCGGATGAAAGTGTCCACGCTCCCGCCCGCGAACGCCGAGCCGAGGTCGGCGCCCCCGCAGAAGATGCGGTCGCCCGCGCCGGTGACGATGACCGAGCGCACCGTGTCGTCGTGCTCGACCGAGGCGAGCGCGTCGTTCAGCTCGTAGACGAGCTTCTCGTTGATCGCGTTCGCCGGCGGGCGGTTCAGCGTGATGACGGCGAAGGTCTCCTCGCGCGCGAACAACAGGGTCTCAAACGCCATCGGGACAGACTCCTTTGAGGAAGATGGTGGCGACCGGCTCCGCCGCGTCGCTCAGGCAGTGCTCCCGCTTGCCGAGCACCCAGGAGGTCGCGAGCTGGTCCATCGCGCCGAAGAGCACCTTCGTCGCGACCTTCACCGGCAGCTCCTTGCGGATCTGGCCGGCGAGCACGCCATCCTCCAGCACGTCGGCGATCACGTCGAAGTACGCGGAGACCTCCTGTGCCGAGGCGCCGCGGAAGAACTTGTGGCCCTGGCGCAGCTCCACCTGGAGCACCTCGGCCAGCGCGGGGTTCCCCTCGATCATCCGGAAGTGGAGCGCCACGATCTTGCGGATCTTCGCGAGCGAGTCGGGCTCGCCCGCGATCGCCTCGCGCACGAGCGCCACCCACTCGGCCATCTTCTCGCGGAAGAGCGTGACGAGGATCTCGTCCTTCGTCCTGAAGTAGAGGTAGATCGTGCCGGCGGCGATGCCGGCCTCGCGCGCGATGTCCGACACGCGCGAGTTGTAGTAGCCGCTTCGCGCGAACACGCGGATCGCGGCCTCGATGATCTGCTGCGGCTTGTCGGGGTCACGCATCACAAGTGACTGAACCGCCATTCATTCTACAAGCTGCCCGCCATCGAGATCAACCCCCGCGAGACTCCGGCGCGTATCGGGCGGCGCGCGGTCGCGAGGGGATGCGGCCTAGAGGTTCGCGAGCCAGCCGATGAGGCCGCCGGCCAGGACGACGACGATCGGCGGGAGCGAGAAGGCCCAGAGCAGGGCCGTCGCCGCGGCGGCGAGGCCCCCCGTGGCCCAGTCGTGGATCGCCGAGCGCGCGAGCGTGTAGACCCCCGCGGCCATGAGGCCGATCCCCACGGGGGCGAGCGCCCGCTCCGCCGCGGCGGCCCAGGGCCGCTCGCGCAGCAGGCTCCAGCGGCGCGAGACGAACGCGGCGAGCAGCGAGGTCGGCAGGAACATCGCAACGCCCGCCACTGCCGCGCCGAGGACGCCGTGGGCGCGGTACCCGACGAAGACGGCGATCAGCATGTTGGGCCCGGGGGTGAGCTGCGAGAGCGTGTAGCCGTCCACGAACTGCTGCGCGGTCACCCAGCCGAAGCGGCCGACGACCTGGCGCTGCATCTCCGGGATCACCGCGAGCCCGCCCCCGACGGCGAGGAAGCTGAGCCAGAGGAACGTCCAGGCCAGTGAGAGCAGGTCGAGCGTCATCGCGGGCGGTGCAGCCACAGGCTCGCGGGGACGACCACCGCGATCGCCAGCACGGTGTTGACGCGTAGCACGCCGACGAGGACGAAGACGAGCGCCGCGATCAGCGCGGCCCGGACGGTCCGCACCGAGGCGTGCACCATGCGGGTCGTCGTCACGACGAGGAGCCCGATGACCGCCGCGGCCATGCCGTGCATGAGGTGCGCCGTGGTCGGCGCGAACCCGATGCGGAAGTAGACGGCGGCGAGCGCGGCGAGGATGAGCGCGCCAGGGCCCACGACGGCGGCGAGCGCCCAGGCGCCGCCCCGCCAGCCGGCGAGCCGGCAGCCGAGCGCGACCGCGAGGTTGGAGAAGTTCGGCCCCGGCAGGAGTTGGGCGAGCGTCAGGTCCTGGACGAACTCGGCGGTCCTGACCCACGGCCGCCGCGTGACCACCGCGTCGAAGAAGTAGGCGCTCCGCCCGCCACCGAGACTCGTGAGCCCCGTCCAGAAGAAGACGCGGACCAGCGAGGCCAAGCGTACGCGATTCATCCTCACCTCCGGATCGCCCCACGGTATCATCCGCGCGTGACGATCAAGTACCGGATCGGCGCGATGCCCGGCCCGTGGCCGGCGGGGCCCGAGGGGCGCGACCTGCTCTACCGCCTCATCGACCTCTGCGAGGGCGGCGGCATCGACTCGCTCTGGTTCTCCGAGCGCCTCTCCTCGCCCTCGCCGGTCCTCGAGCCCCTGACGACGATGGCGGTCGTCGCGGCGCGCACGCGGCGGCTCAAGTTCGGGCCGAGCGTGCTGGTCGCGCCGTTCCGCTCGCCCGTGCTCGCCGCGCGCGAGCTGGCGATGCTCGACTACCTCTCGGGCGGCCGCTGCCTGCCCGCCGTCGGCGTCGGCGTCGAGCAGGAGCGCGAGTTCCGCGCCGCGGGCGTGCCGTTCCGCGAGCGCGGCCGGCGCACCGACGAGGCGATCCGCATCATGCGCCGCTGCTGGGCGGAGGACGAGGTCACGCACGCGGGCGAGTTCTGGACGCTCGACCGGATCACGGTCCTGCCCCGCCCCGTGCAGCAGCCGCTGCCCCTCTGGATCGGCGGGGGCAGCGAGGCCGCGATGCGCCGCGCCGGGCGCCTCGGGGACGGCTGGATCCCCTCGTTCATCGCGCCCGACCGCTTCCGCGCGGGCATCGAGCGGACGCTCGCCTTCGCCGCCGAGGCCGGGCGCAGCGTCCCCGGCGACCACTTCGGCGCGCTCGTCTACTTCTGCTTCGACCCCGACCCGGCGCGGGCGCGCGCGCTCGCGGCGCCGTTCATCCCGAAGGGGCGCGTGGACGAGGCGACGCTCGCCCGCTGCACCGCCTTCGGCCCGCCCGCGGTGCTCGCCGAGCGCCTGGAGGAGTACGTGCGCGGCGGCGGCTCGAAGTTCATCGCCCGCCCGATGTGTCCGCCCGAGATGATGCTCGAGCAGGTCGCGCGGCTGGCCGCCGAGGTCGTCCCCGCCTTCCACGCCCGCTAGCCGCCGCGGCCGGCGCGCGCGGGGCTCCCGGCTCACGTGCGGCCAGGGGGGGTCGCGGCGACCACGCGGCCCGCGTCCGCTGCCCGGTCGCGGCTGGGCTCCATCCGGGCGCGCGCGGCCCGCGGCTCACATGGCGGGAACGGGTCTCCGCGACCCCCCCCTGGCCGCACGTGAGCCGAGCGCCTCGGGCCCGCGAGCGCGCACCCAGGCGCGGAATACTACCCGGCGCGGGCAGGACCGAGGATCCGGTACGCCTGGACGCCCTCCGGCACACGCGGGAGCGTGGCCGTCTCCGGCACCTCGACCGCGTAGCGGTCGGCGGCGCGCAGGATCGTCTCCGGGCCGACGAAGAGCTGGTTCGGCCCGGCGGCCGCCGCCAGGCGCGCGGCCAGGATCGTGACGACGCCGCTCGCGGTGAAGGTCCAGCGGGCCCCGTGGGCGCCCTCGAACCGCGTCGCGCCCACGAGCGCCGGGCCCGAATTGATCCCCGTGTGGATCGCGAGGGGCGCGGGGCCAGCCTCCCGGTTCAGGCGCTGCACCCGCGCGAGCAGGTCGAGCGCGGTGTCGATCGCGCGCACGGCGTGGGCGCGGGGATCCCGGTCCTCGAAGATCGCCATGAAGCCGTCGCCCGCGGTCTCGTTGACGTCGCCGCCGCCCTCCTGGATCCCGTCGAGGAAGCTCGAGAAGTAGCGCTCGACGAGCCCGTTCAGCGCCTCCGGGGCGAGCAGCTCGCTCAGCGTCATGTAGCCGCTCAGGTCCACGAACAGCACCGAGACGTCGCGCTCGCGCTTGGCGAGCGCGGGCGCCGTCGGGTCCGACGCCACGAGCCGCCGGACGGCCTCCGGCACGAACCGCGCGAAGTGGTCGCGGATCCGCCGCAGCTCGCCGAGCTGCCGGTCCACGGCGTGCTTGAGCTTGAGCGCCGTCTGCACCCGCGCGAGCAGCTGGCGCTCGTTCAGGGGCTTCGTGAGGAAGTCGTCGGCGCCCGCCTCGATCCCCTTGATCCGGCTGTCGATCCCGTCGAGCGCGGTCACGATGATCACGGGGATCAGCCGTGTCTCCTCGCTGGCCTTGAGCCGCCGGCACACCTCGAGGCCGTCCATGACCGGCATCACCCAGTCGAGCAGGATCAGGTCGGGCGCCTCCGCGGCGACCTGCGCGAGCGCCTGCTGGCCGTCGCGCGCGGTCAGCGTCGCGTAGCCGCGCTCCGCGAGCTGCGTCACGAGGTAATCCACGATGTCCGGCTCGTCGTCGACGACCAGGATCTTGAAGCTCATGCCGCCCGGAGGATCTCGCCGAGGAGCGCCGGATCGACGTTGCCGCCCGAGAGCACCACGCCCACGCGCGCGCCCCGCGGCGCCGGGAGCCGGCCCGCCAGCACCGCCGCGAGCGCCACGGCGCCCGTCGGCTCGACGACGAGGTGGGCGCGGAGCGCCAGCACCCGGAGCGCGGCGAGGATCTCGTCGTCGCTCACGAGCAGCACGTCGGCGAGGTTCGCCCGGAGGACCGGGAAGGTCAGCGCGCCAGGCGTCTGGATGCGGATGCCGTCGGCGATCGTCGGGGGCGGGGGGATCGTGACGCGCTCGCCCTTCCTGAGCGACAGGTAGGTGTCGTTCGCGGTATCGGCCTCCACGCCGTAGATCGCGATGCCGGGCCGCCGCGCCCGCGCCACCGTGCTCACCCCGGCCATGAGCCCGCCGCCGCCGACGGGCGCCAGCAGCGCGTCGAGGTCCGGCGCGTCCTCCAGGAGCTCGAGCGCGGCGGTTCCCTGCCCGGCCATGATCGCGGGGTCGTCGTAGGGAGGCACGAGCACGCGTCCCGTCTCGGCCACGAGGCGCGCGGCGACCGCGGCGCGATCGTCCGTCAACCGGTCGTAGAAGACGACCTCGGCGCCGAGCGCGCGCGTGGCCTGGAGCTTCCCCGCGGGCGCGTCCCTGGGCATGCAGATGATCGCGCGCGTGCCGAGCATGCGGGCGGCGAGCGCGACGCCCTGGGCGTGGTTGCCCGACGAGTACGCGACGACGCCGCGCGCCCGCTCGGCGTCGTCGAGCGTGAGCAGCTTGTTCAGGGCGCCGCGGATCTTGAACGAGCCCGCGCGCTGGAGGCTCTCGCACTTGAGGAAGACGCGGAAGCCGGACAGCTCGTCCAGCGCGTCGGAGCGGACCGTGGGCGTGCGGTGGATCCGGCCGGCGAGCCGCCGCGCGGCGGCCTCCACGTCGTCGAGGGTGAGCGTTGCGGGCGGCGTCACGGGCACACCGAGTATAGCGCCCCGTGTCCACCATCGCGCCTCCGGTATACTCGTGCCATGCGGACGGCGCTCGTGCTCGCGCTCGCGGCCGCCCTCGCGGGCTGCTCGCTCATCACGCTCGACCTCACGCCCCGCCTCCAGCCGCTCGAGGAGGAGGTCGTCGAGGGCAGCGGCGCCGCGAAGGTCCTGCTCCTCGACGTCTCCGGCTTCCTCGCCGACGAGGGGCTCCGCCCGAGCCTCACGATCGGCACCCCGCCGCCGCGCGTCCCGCTGCTCGCGCGCGTGCGCGAGGAGCTGAAGAAGGCCGCGGCGGACGACGACGTGCGCGCGCTCGTCGTGCGCGTGAACAGCCCGGGCGGGACCGTGACCGCCTCCGACGTCCTCTACCGCGAGATCAGCGAGTGGCGCCAGCAGACGAAGCGCCCGGTCGTGGCCGTGATGCTGGACGTCGCCGCCTCGGGCGGCTACTACGTGGCGCTCGCCGCGGACACGATCGTCGCCCACCCGACGAGCGTCACGGGCTCGATCGGCGTCATCATGGTGAGCCTGAACGCCGAGGGGCTCATGCAGAAGCTCGGGCTCTCGACGGTGGCGATCAAGTCGGGCGAGCGCAAGGACATGGGCAGCCCCTTCCGCCCGCTCACCGACGACGAGCGGCGGATCTTCCAGGGCGTGATTGACGCGCTCCATCGCCAGTTCGTCGCCAAGCTCGTCGAGCGCCGCGGGCTCCCGCCGGCGGAGGCCCTGGCCCTCGCCGACGGCCGCATCTACACGGCCGAGCAGGCGCTCGCGAGCCGCCTGATCGACCGCGTCGGCTACATGCCCGACGCGATCGCCGCCGCCCGGCGGGCCGCCGGCGTCGACGCGGCGCGCGTGATCGTCTATCACCGCCCGCGCGAGTACCGCGCGACCTACTACGCGCGCGCCGACGCGCCGCCGGCCGCGCTCGACGCCGCCCTCGAGCGCTTCGCCGCGCTCGCCGGTACGGGCCCGAAGTTCCTCTATCTCTGGTGGCCCTGAGCCGCCGGGCCTGAGTTCATCGGGGGCCTCGAAGGGCCCCCGATGCCCCCGACGCTCGGAGCGCCCCGGGGAACCCGTGGCGCTCCTCGATCACACGATTCGTTCACGGGCTCGAAGTCGGGTCGCCCGCCCGGCCCTGGCCACAGCCTGACCAAGCTGACGCGGCGCGTGTCACGCGCCGACGCCGGAAGCGCGCGCGGCCTGGTCCCTTCGCCCCGGAACCTGGGTCGTTTCGCCCACCCGGGGACCGGCCTTCGGGTGGCGCCCTCCTTGCACCCGCCTCTCCCCGGAAAACCATGGCATTGACGGGACGCGAGATCGCGCTGGGGGCGGACGACCCGCTGACGGGCTTCACTGCAAACGCCTTCTGCCGCCGCGTGCGCACCGCGCTCGACGCCGCGCCCGGGCGCCTCTGGCTCGACCTCGAGGGGGTGAAGGCCGCCGACGTCGTGGGACTCGCGGCCGTCCTGCAGGCCGTGCGCCGGGCCCAGGCGGCGGGCGTCCCGGTCTCCGTGCTTCCGAGCGCCGGGCTCTGGCGCGCCCTCCTCACGGCCGGGCTCCTCGACGAGCTGCCGCTCGACGGACCCGGCGCCGCCCCCGCCTCGGCCGCGCCGCCGGCCCCGGAGCCGGCGTCCGCGCCGGCGGCCGTCGTGGCCAGGACGGCGCGCCTGCTCCTGCGCCCGCCGGCGTGGGACGAGCTCGAGATCTTCGAGCGCTGGGCGAGCGATCCGCTGCTCGACCAGATGGTGGGGAGCCCGCTCCTGCAGCTCGGCCGCCACATCCGCGCCCACGACCCGGAGTTCGTCGCCCGCGCGCTCTACGATCCCACCGCGCTCACGCTCCTCGTGCAGCCGGCGACCGAGGGCGCCGCGCCCGTCGGCTTCGTGCGGCTCTACGGCGTGAACCTCGTCGAGGGGTTCGCGTTCCTCGAGACCGCGGTCGCGACCGTCCGCGGCCTCCGGGCGGGCTGGGGCATCGAGGCCTCGCGCCTCGCGCTCGCCTACGCGATGGACGCGCTCGAGATCCGCCGCGTCGAGGCGAAGGTGTACCGGTACAACGTCCTGAGCGTCAACGCCCTGCGCCGCAACGGCTTCCGGCTCGAGGGCCGCCTGCGCGAGGCGCGGACCTACGCGGGGCAGCGCTGGGACATCCTCGTCTTCGCGATCCTGGAGCAGGAGATGCTGGCGCAGCGCGCGCGGGACGCCTTCCCATATCTCGGCCTCTGGGAGCCCGGTGCTCGTCCATAAGCTCGTGCCGCTCCTCGCGCTCGGCCTCAACCTGCTGCTCCTCGGCAGCGCGCTCGTGTCCGACCGCCGCAGCCACCGGAACCTCCTCTTCGTGTACCTCACCGCGGGGCTCGCCGTCTGGAACCTCGGCGTCTTCGGCCTGCGCGCGGCGACGAGCGTCGAGACCGCGGTGGCGTGGGAGCAGTTCCTCCACCTCGGCGTGATCCCGATCCCGGTCCTCTTCTACCACTACGTGCTCGCCTTCCTCGACGTCCGGCGCTCGCGGCCGACCCTCGTCGCCGGGTACGCGCTCGCCGCCGTGTTCCTCGCCGTGAGCCCGACCCGCTGGTTCCTGCGCGGCGTGGACGGTTCGATGTGGGGCTTCATGCCCGCCGCCGGCCCGCTGTACGCCCCGTTCTTCGTCTACTTCCAGAGCTACCTCGGCCTCGGCCTGGTCCACCTCCTCCGCGCCTACCGCCGGCAGGCCTCGAGCTTCCGGCGCAACCGCACGATGCTCGTCATCCTCGGGGTCAGCGTGAGCCTCCTCGGCGGCCTCGTGGACTTCCTGCGCTTCATCCTGAGCTGGGACTGGCTCTACCCGATCGGCATCCCGGCGAACGCGATCTTCGCCCTGGCCCTCGGCGTCGCGATCGTCCGCTACCGCCTCATGGACGTGAGCCTCCTCGTCAAGCGCACCCTGCTCTACCTCCTCGCCTCGGCCGCCCTCGCGCCGCTCCTCTTCGTCGCGCGCTGGGCGCTCGACCAGCTCTTCGCCGGGCGCGGGGGCGCGTCGGTGCCGGTCGCGGAGCTCGAGCCGCTCGCGCGCGACACGCTCGTCCTGCTGCTCGCGTTCACCGTGGCGCTGCCCCTGCTGGGCAAGCTCGAGGCCGGGCTCGAGCGCGTCATGTTCCGCCGCCGGCACGGGGTGCGGGACACCCTCGTCGCGCTCAACCGCGAGCTCGGCTCCCAGCTCGAGCTGGGGGCGCTCGGCCGGACGCTCGCGGACGGGCTCGTGCGCCGCGTCCCGGTGCTGCACGCGAGCCTGCACGCGTACGACGCGACGACCGGGGCGTTCCTGCCGGTCGCCGGCGCGGCGGCGGAGGCGGGGGACGCGGCCGGTGCCGGGCCCGCCATCGACGGCACGCTCGCGCTCTGGCTGCGCGCGACCGCCCGCGTCCTCGTCGTGGAGGAGACGACGTTCCACGGCACGGCGCACCAGCGGCTGCGCCCGGCGATCGCCCGCCTGGAGCACGGGCGCGTGGCGCTCGTCGTGCCCGTCGTGGTCGCGGGCGAGGTCGCGGCCCTCCTCGCCGTCGGCGAGAAGCTCTCGGGCGAGATCTTCGACGGTCACGAAATCGAGCTGCTCGAGATGCTCGCGGGCCAGACGGCGATCGCGCTCGAGAACTCGCACCTCTACGAGGACCTGAAGCTCCGGATGGAGGACCTGCGGCGCGCCCAGGAGTCGCTGGTGCAGTCGGCCAAGCTCGTGGCGATCGGCGAGCTGTCGGCGAGCGTCGCCCACGAGATCAACAACCCCCTCATGGTCATCCTCGGCCAGAGTGGCCTCCTTCTGAGAGAGGCGGCGGCCGGCTCGCCGGCGCACGCGCGCCTCGCGGCGATCGAGACCGAGGCCAACCGCGCGGGCAAGATCGTCCGCGACCTGCTCGACTTCGCGCGGCGCCGGGAGCCCGCGCGGGTGCCGCTGTCGCTGCACGAGACGATCGAGCGCGCGCTCGACCTGCTCGCCGCGCGGATCGCGCGCGCCGGCCTCGAGGTGGAGCGGATCCTCGACCCCGCGCTCCCCGCGATCCTGGGCGACCGCGACCAGCTCACCCAGGTGTTCCTCAACGTGCTCGCGAACGCGATCGACGCCATGGAGGAGCGCGGCGGCCTGCTGCTCGTCCAGACGCAGCTCACGCACGACGACGAGGGACGTCCCGTCGCCGTCGCGGCCGTGGTCGACGCGGGCCCCGGCATCCCGCCGGAGCGGCTCGAGCGGATCTTCGAGCCCTTCTACACGACCAAGCCCGAGGGGCGCGGCACCGGCCTCGGCCTGCCGGTGAGCCTCGGCATCGCGCGCATGCACGGCGGGACGCTCGAGGCCGAGAGCAAGCCGGGCCGCGGCACGACGGTGCGCCTGCGCCTGCCCGTGGGCTGAAGTCATGGGGGCTCCGGGCGCCCCAAGCCCCCCAAACGCTCGGAGCGCCCCGGGGAACCCGTGGCGCTCCTCGATCACGCGATTCGTTCAGGGGCTCTGAGCCGGGCTACCGGCCGGTCCAGCGCGGGGGGCGCTTCTCGAAGAACGCCGCGATCCCCTCCCTCGCGTCGTCGGAGAGGAACACGAGCGTCGTCAGCTCGCGCAGGTACCGGAGCGAGCCCGCGTAGTCCATATCTTGAAGGCTGAACGCGGCCTCCTTCGCGAGCGCCAGCGCGGTCGGGCTCAGCCCCGCGAGCCGGGCCGCGAGCGCGTCGGTCCGCGCGGCGAGCTCGGCGCGCGGCACGACGAGGCTCGCGAGCCCCATCTCGAACGCCTCCTGCGCCGTGACCGGCTCGCCCGAGAGCACCATCAGCATGCCGCGCTTGCGGCCGACGGCGCGCAGGATGGGCGCCATCACGATCAGCGGGAGCAGGCCCACCGTGATCTCGGGCAGGCCGAAGCGCGCGTCGTCGGAGGCGACGACGAGGTCGCAGCCGACGGCGAGGCCGCAGCCGCCGGCGAGGGCCCAGCCGTGCACCTGCGCGATCACCGGCGTGCGCATCCGCGCCATCCGCTCGAGGATCCGGGGCAGGGCGCTGAACGACTCGCGCGCCTCGAGCGTCGAGCCGCGGTCGCCCGCGCCCTTGAGGTCGGCGCCGGCGCAGAACGCCTTGTCGCCGGCGCCCGAGAGCACGATGACCCGCGCGGCCGGGTCGGCCTCCGAGGCGCCGAGCGCGGCCTCAAGCTCGGCGACCATCGTCCGCGAGAGCGCGTTGCGCACGTCGGGCCGGTTCAGGGTGATGCGCGCCACGCCGTCCTGGCGCGAGGTCAGCAGCGTCTCATAGCTCATCGGCTCGCCTCGCCTTCGGCTGCGGCTCGCACGGCCGCACTCATCGGCTCGCCTCGCTTCCGGCTGCGGCTCGCACGGCCGCACTCATCGGGCGTCCTCGAGGAGGTCGAGGTAGCCCTTGAGGATCCGGGCCGTCGCCCCCCAGATCGTCTCGCCCTGGTGCTCGAAGAAGTAGACCGGCCGGACCACGCCGTCGCGCTCCCACTGCTCGACGCGGAAGCTCGCGGGCGCGGTGAGCGCCGCGAACGGCACCTCGATCACCTTCTCGATCTCCGCGCCGTCCGGCTGCCAGACGACGCGCTCGCGGACCACGCCGACCCACGGCGTGATCACGAACTGCGTCGCGAACGTCTCCTGGTCATCGAGGGCGCCGAGCGTCTCGACCGCCGCCCGGGGCAGCCCCACCTCCTCCTCGCACTCACGCAGCGCCGCGTCGAGGAGCGAGGGGTCGGTCGGGTCGAGCGTGCCGCCGGGGAACGAGATCTGGCCCTTGTGGGTGCCGACCTGGTCCGTCCGCTTGGCGAACACGACGCAGGGCTCGCCCCGGTCCACGAGCGGCACCAGCACCGACGCCCGGACGAGCGGCCCCGGCGGCACCACCCGCCGCGCGCGCGCGGCGAGCCGCGCCCGCGTCAGCCCGACCAGCTCATCGAGCGTCATGCCCATCCCGTCACCGCGCCCTGAACCCGGGCTTCCGCTTCTCCGCGAAGGCGCGCGGGCCCTCCACCGCGTCCTCCGTGCCGCGGAGCGTCCCCGAGAGGAACGCCTCGAGCCGGAGCCCGTCGGCGAGCGGCATCGTGAGCCCGCGCACCACCGCCTCCTTCGCCGCGCGCACCGCGAGCGGCCCGCGCTCGCACAGCTCCTGCGCCCACGCGCGCGCCGTCGGCAGGAGCTCCGCCGGCGGGACAACCGCGTTGACGAGCCCCCAGCGCAGCGCCTCCTCCGCGGTGAGCGTCCGCGCCATCAGGATCATCTCGAGGGCCTTCGCGAGCGGCAGCGCCCGCGGGAGCCGCTGCGTGCCGCCGGCGCCGGGCATGATCGCCCAGCGCACCTCCGTGAGGCCGAAGGTGGCGCTCGGCGTGGCGATGCGCAGGTCGCACGCGAGCGCCTGCTCGAGGCCGCCCGCGAGGCAGAAGCCGTTGATCGCGGCGATCATCGGCTTCCAGATCTCGAGCCCGCGCGTGATCCCGCCGAGCCCGTCGGCGTTGTGGGGCGCCGCGCCGCCCCGGGCGAACAGGCCGGGGACGAGCTTCTTGAGGTCGGCGCCCGCGGAGAAGGCGCGCTCCCCCGCCCCGGTGAGGATGGCGACCCAGGCCGAGTCGTCGTCGCGGAACCGGGTCCACGCGGAGACGAGCGCTTCCTGCGTCTCCGGGTCGACCGCATTCATCGCCTCGGGCCGGTTGATGGTGATCGTCACGATCCGGTCCTGCTGCTCATAGAGTACCGTGCTCATGCTCGCTCGCTCCTCCGGCTTGGCGGGCGCCCGGAGCCCCCCATGACCTCAGGACATCAGGAAGCCGCCGTCCACGTTCAGCGCCTGGCCGGTGATCCCGGCCGACTCGGGCAGCGCGAGGAAGAGCGCCGCGTGCGCGATCTCCTCGGCCTCCAGCATGCGCCGCTGCGGCACCAGGCGACGGTAGTGGCGCTCGAAGATCTCCGCGCCCGGCACGGGGCCCTGGGGCGTCGCCTGGAGCGCGACGCCCATCCCCGCGCGCGTGTAGCCCGGGCAGACGGCGTTGACCGTGATGCCCGGGCAGCCCTGCGCGCCCACCTCGGCGGCGAGGGCGCGCGTGAGCCCGAGCACGCCGTGCTTGGAGGCGGCGTAGGCGGTGACGAAGCCGAATCCGCCCCAGCGCCCGAGGACCGAGGCGATCGTCACGATGCGCCCCTGGCCGCGCGCCAGCATCCGGGGCAGCACGGCCCGGACCGCGCGGTAGGTGCCGCCGAGGTTCACGTCGATCACCCTGAGCCAGGCGCGCTCGTCCTGCTCGGCGAGGAGCCCGGCGTCGCCGACGCCCGCGCACGTCACGAGCACGTCGATCGCGCCGCCCTCGGCCGCGGCCCGCGCCGCGAGCGCCTCCATGTCCGCGCCGCGCGTCACGTCGCCGCGCAGCGCCACCGCGCGGGCGCCGGCACGGCCGAGCGCCTCGGCCACGTCGCCCACCGCCTCGCTCGCGTCGCCGAGCACGAGCGCCGCGCCCTCCGCGGCGAGCGCGCGGGCCACCGCGCGCCCGAGCCCGCCGGCCGCGCCGGTGACCACCGCGGTACGGCCGCGCAGGCGCTCGCCGGGCGGCGCCATCAGGCGAACCGCGCCGAGACCGAGCCGAGGCGGGTGAACTGGGCGCGCACGGTGTCGCCGGCCTTCGGGCGCAGCAGGAGCGAGACGGAGCCCGACATGACGAGGTCGCCCGCGGCGAGGCCGAGCCCGCGCGCGCCCAGGTGGTTGGCGACCCAGGCGAGCGCGTTCAGCGGGTCGCCCATCACCTCGGCCGCCGTGTTCGTGGCGGCCACCGCGCCGTTCAGCTCGTACACGAGGCCCTCGAGGGCGAGGTCGAGCGGCGCCACGTCGGTGAGCGGCGCCCCGAGCACGACGGCGTGGCTCGCGACGTCGTCGGCGATCAGGTCGGTGCCCGTCGGCTTGCCCGCGTAGCGGACGTCGATCAGCTCGAGGGCCGGCAGGGCGCCGGCGACCGCGCCGCGCGCCGCGGCGGCGGTCACGCCGGGGCCCGCGAGGTCGCGGGCCAGGACGAAGCAGACCTCCGCCTCCACGGCGAGCCCGACGAAGCGCGCCGCCTCCACCTCGCTCCGGTTCGGCAGGATCCCGGAGGCGAGGAGGAAGCCGCACACGGGCGCGTCGTAGCCGAAGGCGGCCTGCGCGGCCTTGCTCGTCAGACCGGCCTTCCAGCCGACGACCCGCTCGCCCCCGGCCACCAGCGCCTCGCGCAGCCGGTCCTGCACCGCGTAGGCCCGGGCGGCGTCGAGCGGGTGCGTGGCGCTCGGCGGCGGGAGCGCCCGGCGCTCGGCGCGGGCGGCGAGCAGCTCGTGGACGAGAGCGTCAAGCACGGGCGGGGCGCCGGCGGCGCCCCCGCCGCGGCTCACGGCTGCGACAGGACGGCGACGGCGGACACGGCGCCGGGCCCGCCGAGGTTGTGCGCGAGGCCCAGCGTCGCGCCCTTGACCTGCATCCGGCCCGCGCGCCCGAGGAGCTGGTCGTGGATGTTCGCGATCATCCTGATGCCCGACGACCCGATCGGGTGGCCGCACGACTTGAGCCCGCCCGACGTGTTGACGGGCAGGTCGCCGCCGAGCCGCGTCACGCCGCCGGTCGCCCACTTCCAGCCCTCGCCCGGCCGCGCGAAGCCGAGGTCCTCGTAGTTGACGATCTCGGTGATCGTGAAGCAGTCGTGGCACTCGGCGACCTTGATCTCCTTCGCCGGGTTCGTGACGCCCGCCATCCGGTACGCCGCCTTCGCGGCCTCCTGGGTCGAGCGGAACGAGGTGAACGACCACGAGGGGTCGAACTGCGTGTTCCAGTAGCCGGCGGTCACCGCGAACGCGATGCCCCGGAGGATCGTGTACGTGTCGGTGAGCTGCGGCGCGAGGTCGGCCCGCGCCAGGATGACCGCGGCCGCGCCGTCCGTCGTCGGGCAGCAGTCGAAGAGCCCGAGGGGCTCGGCGACCTTCGGGGCGCGCCGGTACTGCTCCGGCGTGATCTCCTTCTGGAAGTGCGCCTTCGGGTTCAGCGAGCCGTGGTAGTGGTTCTTCACCGCGACGGCGCAGAGCGCCTCCTCGTCGGCCCCGTACTCCTTGAAATAGCGCGTCGCGAGGAGCGCGAACATGCCGGGCGCCGTCCGGCCCTTCGAGAGCACCGGGTGGCCGCGGTTCACCGCCTGGGCGACCAGGGAGCCGCGGGAGGGCACCTCGCGCATCTTCTCGGCGCCCACCGCGAGCACCACGTCGTACTCGCCCGAGGCCACGGCGAGCGCGGCGTTGCGCACCGCCTCGATGCCGGTGGCGCAGTAGGCCGCCACGCGCGTGACCGGGATCGGGAACAGGTTCAGCGGGTCCGAGACGAACGTGCCGGAGTTGCCCTCGAAGCCGTAGAGCATCGGCTCGTAGCAGCCGAGCCACGCCGCCTGCAGGCGCTGGCGCTCGAGGCGCGCGTCGGCGAGTGCCTGCGTGACGGCCTCGTAGATCATGTCCGTGAGGCTCTGGTGGAAGTTCTCGCCGTACTTGATCACGCCGCTGCCGACGATCGCGACCTTCCCGCCGAGGCTCATGGAACCCTCCTTATCCCCACGTGCCGTCAACACTATAGCGCCGGGGCGGTGCGGCGCAACCACGCGATGCAGCCGACGAACACGAGCCCGCTCGCCGCGAGCAGCGCCGCGTTGGCGCCGGCGCCCTCGACCGCGCCGAACAGCGCGGTGAGCAGGGTGAAGAGCGCGTTGTTGATCACGTGGCAGGCGATCGCCGGAAGCGCGCTCCCCGACAGCTCGGTGATCCAGCCGAGGTAGAGGCCGAGCAGGAACGCCAGGAGCGCGTGCAGCCACTCGAGGTGCAGGAGCCCAAACGCCGCGCTCGTCAGCACCACGGCCGCCGCGGGGCGGAGGCGCGCGGCGAGGCGCGTCTGCATGTAGCCGCGGAAGAACGCCTCCTCCGCCGTCCCGGCCAGCACCCCGATGACGAGCACCGCGAGGAACAGCTCGGGCCCCACCGCGCCCTCGAGCGCCCGGCGGATCGCCACCAGCGTCCCCTGCTGGCCGAGGCCCGCGAGCATCGTGAGCGAGTCGAGCGCCTGGCCGAGCGCCAGCATCCCCGCCACCATCACGGCGAGCGCGGGCCCGGTCTCCCGGCCCGGCAGGAGCCGGAGCGTCGCCGGCGCGAGAGGCCGGGTCACCAGCGCCACGGTCAGCGCGAGCCCGGCCGAGGAGGCCAGGCCGCCGGCGATGAGCCCCGGCAGGCCGACGAGGACCAGCCGCGTGGGTTCTTCGGGATAGAGGTCACGCACGATCGCGCCGGCCAGCAGCGAGAACAGGACGATCGTCGCAAAGGCGAGCAGGTACGCCCCCAGCACCGCCCACGGCCGCGGCGGCGGGCGCGGCGGCTCGGTGCTCGGCGGGTGCGCGGGGTCCGTCATGCGTCTCCGGAGGCGTCTCCGGACGCGGAATGATAGCATTGCCGCGTGACCCGCGCCCCCGCCGCCCCCCGCGTCCCCAACATCGGCCCGCGCGGCTGCGCGCATCGCCGGCTCATCGGCATCGTCGCCCTCGCCCTCGGCGTCCTGGCGCTCGCCCTCCTCTGGGCGCTCGACGCGGGGCGCGCGCCGCGGCTCGCGCTCTTCCTGCCCGCGTGGCTCGGCGCGCTCGGCCTCGGGCAGGCGCGCCACCGCACCTGAGTGCGCCTCGCGGCGCGCGGGCGGCGCGATCTCGACGGCGGGGAGGAGGTTGTGAAGGATCCCTTCCTCCTGGCCCAGCTCCGCCGGCAGGCGCGCGAGGTCCACGTCGAGGCGCTGCTCGCCGGCGCGGCGCTGACCGGCCTCGCCCTCCTCATCCCCGGCTGATCCTCCGTCCGCGTGCCCGGCACCCCGCGGGCACGTGGCGGCGGGGAGTCCCGGGACCACGCGGCACGCGTCCGTTTGCCCCGTTGCGGCTGGGCTCCATCCGGGCGCGCGGGGCTCGCTCTCCACGCGGAGGGAACGGGTCCCCGGGGACCCCCCGCCGCCACGTGCCCGCGGGGTGCCGGGCGATCGGCAACGTGACGTCGCGGGCGGTGAACTACGCGCGCCGGAAAGCCGCGGGCGCCGGGCTTTCGAAGACCACGCGCCGGCCGTCGGGATGCACGAAGCCGAGCCGCGTCGCGTGCAGGCACACGCGCCGGAGCGGGTCGCGCCGGCTCCCGTAGGCGCGGTCGCCGACGATCGGGTGGCCGAGCGCCGCGAGCTGGGCACGGAGCTGACCCCGCCGCCCGGTCACGAGCCGGAGCTCCGCGAGCGTCGAGTCCCGCCCGCGCGCGAGCACGCGCCAGCGCGTGATCGCCTCGCGTCCCTGCTGCCCGCGCGCGGGGCGCACGCGCAGGGCCCGGTCCTCCGCGAGCCGCCCGGCCAGCGTGCCCTCGTCCCCGCGAAGCGCGCCCTCGACGCGGGCCACGTAGACGCGCTCCGGCGTCCGCGCCCGGAACTGGGCCTGGAGCGCCGCCTTCGCCGCCGGGGACCGCGCGAAGACGAGCAGGCCGCTCGTCTCCCGGTCGAGCCGGTGGACGACGAAGATCCGTCCCCGCCCCCCGGCCGCGACCCAGTCGCGGAGCAGCCGGTGCGCCGTGCGCCCGCGCTCGGACGCGGTCGCGATCGTCAGGAGCCCCGCCGGCTTGTCCACGACGACGACGTGCGCGTCCTCGTGCACGAGCCGGAGCGGCGCGGGGAACGCGGGAGGCGGCGGCGGCCCGAGCTCGACGCGGTCGCCGGGGCCCACGCTCACGTCGCCCCGGCGCACGACCACGCCGTTCACGCGGACGCGGGAGGCCTCGATCCACACCTTGACGCGACGGCCCGAGGCGCCCGGGAAGAGCGCGCGCAGCCGCTCGCGGAGCGTCAGGTCCTGTGAACGCATCGCATCGTCGAGCCGCGCCCCGGGTCCCCCGGGGCGTGTGCGAGCGGTGGGGGGCATGGGGGGCGCCCGGAGCCCCCCATCAAGTCAGGTCCGCTCGCCCGGCCGGGGGAACCGGACGCCGCGGAAGCTCTCGGAGGCGAGGAAGAAGCGCTGGACGGCGGCCAGGATGTCCTTGATCTCGAAGGGCTTGCGCAGCGTGGGCGTGCGGACGGTGGCGAGAATCTCCGCCGTTTCCGGATCCACCGCGGCGCCCGTCATGAACATCACCCGGCGCGCCAGGTCCGGGTCGCGGCGCACCAGCTCCCGGTAGAGGCCCGGCCCGTCGAGCCTGGGCATCCGCACGTCGACCAGGATGAGGTCGGCCGGCCGCCGCTCGAGCGCCGCGAGCGCCTCGGCCCCGTTCGCGGCGATCACGACTTCGTAGCCCCCCTCGCCCAGGACGTCACGGAGCACGTCCGCAAAGCGGGCGTCGTCGTCCACGACCAGGATCACGCGGGGCGGCGCCTCTGGCATCCCGTCCCACGCTAAACCGCGCCGGGGCGGTCGTCAACGATAGTTCACGCCGCGCCGGTCACTCGAAGATGTCGTGATGCCCGCAGGGACACTTGGCGACCGCGTTCGGGTTCTCGAGCTTGAACCCGGCTTCCTCCCGGGTCTCCACGTAGTCCAGCGCCGCGCCCTTGAGGTAGCCGGAGGTGGCCCGGTCGATGTACACGGTGACCCCGCTGTCCTCGAAGACCTCGTCGTTCGCCGAGGGGAGGTCGTCCAGGGCGAGGTGATAGGTGAAGCCCCTGCCGCCCATGCAGTGGGTCCGCACCAGCGCGATCCTCAAGCTGCGAGCGCGCTCGTCTCCCGCGCCGATGAGGTCCCGGAGCCTGGACGCAGCCTTCTCCGTGAGCGTGACCGTCGTGTCACCCGGACTCATGCGCGTGTCCTCCCGGCCGCGCGGCCGGCGCGGCCTCCCGAATGTCGGACGGCTCAATACCCTCGCCGGGTATCCAAGAACCGCGCCAACACCCCTGGGCGGCGAAGACAGGAGGACTTGCGGCCGTCCGGGGGGAGGGCGGCGCCGGGCTGGCTGCCATCTTGTCGGCGGCCGGGCCCCCTCCCCGGATCGCGCTGACTTTTCGTCAGTGGGCGTGAAGGAATCGGGCGCACGGCCCGCCGCGGAGCGCCTCGCCCGAGCGTCGCCCGCGACCGGGCGCGCCCCGACGAGTTGCCGCGCCCCGTGCGCCATGCTAGCGTCACCGGTGATGGGTCACCCGACGGCGCGCGCGCTCGGCCTGCTGCTGATCCTGGTGGTGCTGGGCCTCTGCGCGCCCGAGCGACCCGCGGCCGACGCGACCACGTCACCGCCCCGCATCACCGACGCCGATCACGCGCGGGCGATGCCGGCGTGTGGTGCGGCGACCGGCGACGGGCTCGGGTTGCCGACGTCGAAGACCACCCAGCCGGCGGTCACCGTCGCCCGGGCGGTGGTCCCCGCCGTCGATCGCACCCCCGTCGGCGACGCGGCCTCGCCGCCCGTGCGCGCCTCGGGTCGGATTCCCCAGGACGTCCCCGTCCCGCGCGCGCCGCCGCTGACCTAGCCCGACCCAGCCCCGTTTCGAAGCATCCACGAACGTCTGATCGCTGATCGTCCGCTCGGCGTCGGCCCTGCCGATGCGAGCCGGTGGGAGGGTGCGCGTGATGATTGCTCGTCGGCCGGTGCGTCCGGGGGCTCGCCTGTGACCGCGCTCGTCGGGCACGGGAGTCTCCTCCTGGCGTTGCTCTTCGCAGCCTCGGGCATGGTGGCCCCCGCGCTCTGGGCGCGGACGGGCCGCGACCGTTTCTTCACCGCGACGCTCGGCGCGATCCTCGCCCAGTTCGCGCTGGTCACGCTGGCCGGACTGGCGCTCGTCGGGGCGCTCGTGACCACCGACTTCAGCATCCGGTACGTTGCGATGAACACCACGCGCGCGACGCCGATCTACTACCGGGTCACCGGGCTTTGGGGCGCGCTCGAGGGCTCGCTGCTCCTGTGGGAGTGGCTCCTCGTCATCCTCGCCGCCCTCGTGGCCTGGCAGTACCGGACCCGTCAGCGCGAGCTCCTCCCCTGGGTCCTCTTCGTCTTCTCGGCGGTCTCGGTCTTCTTCCTGGGCGTGATGTCCTTCGCCTCGAACCCCTTCGAGGCGCTGAGCCCGGTGCCCGCCGACGGCCGCGGGCTCAACCCGCTGCTCGAAGACGCCAACATGCTGACCCACCCGCCCCTCCTCTACACGGGGTTCGTCGCGCTGACGGTGCCGTACGCCTTCGCCATCGCGGCGCTCGTCACCGGGAAGCTCGACGACGGCTGGGTCGTGGCCACCCGGAAGTGGACGCTGACCGGGTGGTTCTTCCTGTCGCTCGGCAATCTCGTCGGGGCCTGGTGGAGCTACCACGTGCTCGGCTGGGGCGGCTACTGGGCCTGGGACCCGGTCGAGAACGCCGCGTTCATGCCGTGGCTCCCCGCGACGGCCTTCCTGCACTCGATCCAGATCCAGGAGCGCCGCGGGATGCTCAAGACGTGGAACCTCGCCCTCGTCATGCTCGCCTTCGCGCTGACGATCTTCGGGACCTTCCTCACCCGGAGCGGCATCCTCTCGTCGATCCACGCCTTCAGCAGCGGGCCCGTCGGCTGGGCCTTCCTCGGCTTTCTCGCGCTCGTCGTCCTCGCCTCCGGCGGGCTGCTCGCCTGGCGGGCGGGCCGCCTCCGCGACCAGCCCGCGCTCGACTCGCTCGTCTCGCGCGAGTCGGCCTTCCTGTTCGGCAACGTCGTGCTCGTCGCCGCGCTCTTCACGATCTTCCTCGGCACCGTCTTCCCCCTGCTGTCCGAGGCGATCGCCGGGCTGAAGGTGAGCGTCGGCGCCCCGTACTTCAACGGCGTGATGGGGCCCCTCTTCCTCGTCCTCGTGTTCCTGATGGGCGTCGGCCCGCTCGTCGCGTGGCGGCGCGCCTCCTGGGACAACCTGCGGCGCAACTTCCTCTGGCCGGCTGCCGTCGCGCTCGGCGCGGGGACCGGCCTCGCGGCCTGGGGCCTCCGCGACGCCTACCCGCTGCTGGCCCTGACGCTCTGCGTGCTCGTGGCCGCGGGGATCGCCTTCGACACCGCCCGCGCCGTCCGCGCGCGCCGCGCGCTCGCGGGCGAGCCCCCCTGGCGCGCGCTCGCGACCATCACGCGGCGGAACCAGCGCCGCTACGGCGGCTACGTCGTGCACCTCGGCGTCGTGCTCATGGTCGTCGGGCTCACCGTGTCCATGAGCTACAGCGTCGAGACGGAAGCCACGCTCGATCCCGGCGAGTCCGTCGAGCTCGGACGGTACCGCGTGACCTTCGAGGGGCTCCGGGCGTCCGAGCAGCCGACGCACCTCCGGGTCGAGGGCGTCTTCCGCGCCACGAGGGCCGGCGCCGACCTCGGGCGCCTCACTCCCGCGCTCAAGTACTACCCGACCCAGCAGTCGCCGATCGGGCGGGCCGAGATGCGCGTGAGCCTCGTCGAGGACGTGTACGTGATCCTCTCGGGGTTCAGCGACGTCGGCCGCCGACAGGCGACGCTCAAGCTCCTCGTCCGCCCGATGGTCGCCTGGATCTGGCTCGGCGGCCTGGTGCTGGCGCTCGGCACGCTCGTCACGGTCTGGCCGCTCCGCCTCGCGGTGGCGTCCCGCGCGGGCGCCGCCGAGGTGACGCGGAGCCCGCTCGAGCCCGCGAGGGACTGACATGCGCCAGCGCATCGGCGTCTTCGTCGTCGCCGCCGTCACGCTCCTGGCGCTCCTGGCCTCCGGCGTCGCGCTGGCGGCGCGGGACGCTCCCTCCGTCGACGATCGGATGCGCGAGATCGCCGCCGGGCTCCGCTGCCCCGTCTGCCAGAACCTGTCGGTCGCGGACTCGCCGTCCCAGCTCGCGCAGCAGATGCGCGCGCTGATCCGCGAGCGCCTGGTCGCGGGAGAGTCGCGCGAGCAGATCGAGGCGTACTTCGTCTCCAAGTACGGCGAGTGGGTCCTGCTCTCACCGCGCCGACGCGGCCTGAACCTGCTGCTCTGGGTGGGTCCGCTCGCCGGCGCCGCGCTCGGCCTGCTCCTCGCGGCGCGCTACGTGCGGCGCTGGGCGCGCCGGCCCGCCGCCGCGCCGGCGCGCGCCCCGGAGCCCGCCCTCCTCGAGCGCGTGCGCGCGGAGGTGGCGCGCGAGCCGGCCCCCGCGTCGCCCGAGGCCGCGGCTGGAGCCTCGCCGCTCGAGCGCGAGCTCCTCCGGCTCTACGAGGCGCTCCGCGAGCTCGCGTTCGACCACCACGCCGGGAAGCTCTCGCCCGAGGACTACGAGGCGATGCGCGCCGACTACGAGGCGCGCGCGGCGGCCGTGCTCCGCGAGCGCGACGTCGAGGCCAGGCCCGCGCCGGCGCCGCGCGCGCCCGCCCGCGGCCGCAAGCCCCTGCGCGTGGCGCTCACCGCCGCGTCCCTGCTCGTCTTCGGCGTGGCGCTTGGGGTCTTCCTCGCCCAGGGCCTCCGGCCCCGCGGAAGCTCGATGGACAGCATCACCGGGGACTTCCTGACCGGGACCGGCCCGGGCGGGATCTCCGGGACGCTCTCCTTCCGCGGAAACACGGTCGAGCGGAACCTGGCCGAGGGGCGGGCCGCGTTCGAGCGCGGGGACTACCGCATGGCCATCGACCACTTCAAGAGCATGCTCGAGGTCGACCCGAACGACCCGACCGCCCTGAGTTACCTGGGGATGATCCTCGCCCGGGGCGGCCACGCGGACGCCGGCCTCCAGGCCATCGACCGCGCGCTCCGCACCGCGCCCGACCACCCGCTCGCGCTCTGGACCAGGGGCCTCGTGCTCTACGAGGCGAAGGGCGATCCCGACGGCGCGATCCGGGCCTGGGAGACGCTGCTGCGCCGGCCGCTCGCGTCGCCCGACGCCGACGCCGTCGCCCGGATGCTCGCCGAGGCGCGCCGGCAACTCGCCACACCGGCCACCGGGCTCTCGTCCAGGGCTGCGCCGCCTGCGCCCGCCGCCGAGCGCCGCCTGATCGCCGGCGCGGTCACGCTGTCCGAGGGCATCCGGGGCGAAGCGCCCGTCACCGGCACCCTCTTCGTGATCGCCCGCCGGGGCGCGGGCGCGCCCGTGGCCGTCAAGCGGATCGTCGATCCGAAGTTCCCCGTCAGCTTCGTGCTGGGCCCCGAGGACGTCATGCAGCCGGGGGCGGAGCTCGCGGGCGAGGTCACGCTCGTCGCCCGGCTCAAGCGCGACGGACGGGCGGGCCCCGCGGTGCGCGGCGACCTCGAAGGCGCGGCGCCGGGGCCGGTGGCGGTCGGCACGACGAACGCCCGCATCACGCTCGAGGCCGTGCGATGAGAGCCGTCATCGCGGCCTGGCGCGCCCGCCCTCTGACGTGGATGCTCGCCGTCGGGGCGCTCGCCGCCGGCGCATACACCCTCGTCTACTCCGGCGGCGCCGCGGGAGCCGGCGTGCTGCGGGGCCGCGTGCTCCTCGCGGCCGGCCTCGGCGGCTGGGCGCTGGCCTTCACGCCCCCGCTCCTCGTCCTGCTCGTCCCGCTGGCGACGACCGTCTGGCTGGGGGCCCCCGAGCGCCCCTCCGGTCCTCGGTGGCCCTGGGCCCCGCCGGCGCTGTTTCTCGCCGGCTTCTCACTGACGTTCGTGGTCGCGATCGGCGGCGTCCCGGACCCGCTCGCTCGCGCCATATACCGCGCCCACCACCCGCTCGGCGAGGTCACGCTGGGCGGCCTGCTGCTCCTCTGGGGCCTCGCCGTGACCGTGCGAGTCCCCTCGCACGTCCGGGCGCGAGCCGGCTCGTATGCGGCCGGACTCGGCGTCGCCATGGGGCTCGTGCGCTACCACGAGCTCGATCCGTCGTTCGACTCGGTTTTCTTCGCGACGGGCAACGCCGTCGCCAGCTCCCACGCGCCCCTCACCGTGGCGGTATTCTCGACGGCGCTCTCGGTCCTCCACTTCGTCGTCGCCGCGACGGCGAGCCGGTGGCGGCTTCCCGCCGCTCGGGCGCTCGCGGGGGCCGGGACCGTCGTCCTCGGCGCGGCGGTCGCCGGAAGCGGACTCGGGACCGCGGGCGCGATCCTCCCGCGATGAGACACGCTGACGAGGAGGATCGCATGAGCGACACCCCTGGCACCGTCCACGACCGTGCGTCCCGCAACGAGCGCCGCCGGCTGCGGGTGCAGCAGCAGGAGACGGCGCAGCGCCGCCCCGCGCGGCTCCGGAGGATTCGCGCGGGTCTCCGCTGGGGTGTCCTCGGCCTGGTCGCCGCCCTGGGCCTGGGCTGGCTCGGCTACTCCGTGGCGACCGCCAAGCGCCTGCCTCCCACGTCGATGACCGGTCACGTCGAGGCGGCGCCGGGCGCTCACATCCTGACCGAGCCGATGCCGCTCGAGATCCAGAAACAGATGCTGGAGCACGCCGACGGCGGGGGCCCGCCGGGCGTGATCATCAATTACAATTGTGCGAAGTTCGGGTGCCCGGAGGGGTTGATCGACCGCCTCGCGGCGGTCGCGCGCGCCTACCCGACGTTCGTCTATCTGGCGCCCTACCCGGAGATGGACGTCAGGATCGCCGTGACCAGGCTCGGAAGGATCCTGGTCCTCGACGAGCTGGACGAGGGCCGGATCCGCCGGTTCATCGAAGGGTAGGACCGAGCCAGGAGCTCTCGCGCCGTCAGCGTCGCCCGAGCACGGCCGCGAGCGTGAAGCCCGCGACGAACAGGAGCGCGAAGATCGCCAGTCCGCCGAGCATCGGCGTCACCCAGCCGTGGCCGGCCCAGGCCACGCCCGGCACGAACGAAGCTGCGAGACCGGCGCCAGCCGCCACGAGCCGAGTCATACGCGAGCCAGCGTACCGCATTCGACCGCCGAAGGGCGTGCCTCCCCGCGCGGGGCAGTCGGTATAATCATTCGGAGGATCAGGAGTGACCCTTCCTGAGCGCCTGCGCGATCTCCGCCGGCTTCCGCTCCGCGCGCCGGCCCTGGTGGCGATGGCCATCGCCGCGCTCGTCTACTTCCCCGGGCTGGGCGCGATGCCCTTCATCGATCCGCCCGAAGGGTTCCACGCGGAGATCGCCCGGGAGATGGTGAGCAGCGGGGACTGGGTGCTGCCGCGCCTCAACGGCGTGCGCTACTTCAGCAAGCCGCCGGTGCCGTACTGGCTCATGGCGCTCTCGTTCACGGTCGGCGGCCCCACGCCCTTCGCCGCCCGCGTCTGGTCCGCCCTCGCCGCGGTCGCCCTCGCCGGCCTCACCGCGCGGATCGGCGCGTTCCTCGGCGGCCCCCGCCTCGGGCTCCTCGCGGGCGTGCTGGTCTCGGCGAACCTCGGCGTGTTCGTCTTCGGCCGTCTCCTCAAGCCGGATCTCCTGTTCATCCTCGCGATCGCGCTCGCCTTCACCGGCTTCGGGCTGGCCTACGCGGCGGGGCGGCGATGGGGCCTCGCGCTGTTCTACGCGGGGCTCGGCGCGGCGGCGATCACCAAGGACGTCCTCGGCGCCCTCGGTCCGGCCGCCGCCGTCGCGGCCTTCCTCTGGTGGTCGGGCGAGCGCGACGTCCGGCGGTGGGTCCCCTGGTGGGGCGTGGGCCTCTTCGCCGCCGTCGCCGTGCCCTGGTACGTCGCGATGGAGGTGCGAAGCCCGGGGTTCCTCTGGTTCACCGTCGCCGACGTCCATCTCCTGAACTTCACGCGGCGCCGCAGCTTCCCGGACGAGGACGTGCCGCTCTCCACGCTCGAGTTCCTCGGCGTGACGGCGCTGGCCTTCCTGCCGTGGGCCCTGATGGTTCCGGCCGCGATCGCCCGCGTCGTGCGCACGGCGGCGCAGAGCGTCCAGGATCGGCTGTGGCAGCTCGTCGCGGTGTGGGCGGTCGGCGTCATCGCGCTCTTCGCGGTCTCCCCCTTCAGGCTCCCTCACTACGGCCTGCCGGCCTTCCCGGCCCTCGCCCTGCTCGCCGCCCGCGCCTGGAGCGAGGCGACGGACGGGGCGGCGCGCGCTCGGCCGGGGGCACGGCGGCTCGCCCCCGTGCTCGCGGCCTTCGCCCTCGGCGCGGTGCTCTTCGCGGTGGCCAGGGCGGGGATGCTTCCCGACACCCGCGCCGCCTGGCAAGCGGTCGACCTCGCCGCGCGGAACGCCGCGGCCCGAGGACAGGCCGCGGAGTCCCTCCTCGAACGGTTCCGGCCCCTCCTCGGCGGCATCGGGCTCACGCTCGGCGTGGGCACGCTCCTCGCGGCGCTCGCCCTCGCGCGACGCCGCGCGGGCGCGGCGATGGCGGTCGCCGTGGCCACGATGCTCGCCTTCCTGCTCCTGGCCGGGCGCGGCGTGGCGCGCTTCGCCGAGGCGCGCTCGGTGCGCCCGATCGCCGAGGCGCTGGCCCGGCAGGTCCGGCCGGGCGACGTCGTCATCCACGAGGGGCCCCTCGAGAACAGCGCGTCGCTGCTGCTCGGCCTGCGCGCACCCATGCCGGTCGTCGGCGGCACCGCCTCGAACCTGGCCTACGGCGCGACCTTCGCCGACGGGCGGGAGCGCTTCTGGAGCCCCGAGCGGCTCGGACGGGAGTGGGAGGCCGGGCGCCGGTTCCTCGTCTCCGCCGTCGCGCCGGATCGGAGCGTGGTCGGCGCGCTTCCCGCGGGGAGCGCGCGGTTGCTCGTCGCCGCCGGCGGTCGGCGTCTCTACGCCAACGCGAAGGCGGCCGGGAGTGCGCCATGAGGGCCACGGTCGACTTCTCGGTGATCGTGCCCGTCTTCGACGAGGTGGCAAGCCTCCTGCCCTTCTGGACGACGCTCGAGCCGGTCCTGGGGGCCCTGCCCGGCGAGACCGAGGTCGTCTTCGTGGACGACGGCTCGACCGACGGGAGCACCGAGGTGATCCGCGGCCTGGTCCACCGCGACGCGCGCGTCCGGCTCGTGCGCCTCGCGGCCAACGCCGGCCTCAGCGCCGCGTTCCACGCCGGGTTCGCGGCCGCGCGCGGACGGATCCTCATGACGCTCGACAGCGATCTCCAGAACGACCCGGCCGATCTCCCGCGACTGCTCGCCCACCTCGACCGCTGGGACGCGGTCGTCGGCGCCCGGGACGCGCGCCACGACCCGTGGCTCAAGCGCGCCTCCTCGCGCCTCGCGAACGCCGTGCGACGCCGGGTGACGGGCGACGAGTTCCGGGACTCCGCCTGCAGCCTGCGGATCATGCGCCGGGAATGCGCCGCCGCGATTCCGCCCCTCGACGGCATGCACCGGTTCCTGCCCTTGCTCCTGCAGCTCGCCGGCTACCGGGTCGTCGAGGTTCCCGTCCGCCATCACCCGCGGCCGTTCGGGCGCTCGAAGTACGGCGTGCGCAACCGGCTCGCCCGCGCGTCGCTCGATCTCCTGGCGGTGCGCTGGATGATGGGCCGCCGGTTCCGGTTCGAGATCGCGGAGGTCGCGGAGGAGGGCGAACGTCGCGCGCCGACCGGCGCCCCCCCGGCGACCCGGCCGGCGGGCTGAGGTCTCGCCCGGCGCGCCGCTGACAAAATGTCGGAGGCCGCCGGCTCCGGCGCGCCGCGTTCGACGTTCGGTCAGCCGCCACGCGCCGGCCTCCCCGGCGCCGTCCTCCCAATCGGCTGAGCCCGCGCGTGGTTCTGCGCCTCGGGGGACGTGGCACTTCGCTTGCTGCTGAACGGGCGAGTCGCGCAACCGGTCTCCGAGGCGGGGCGGCCGTGACGACTGCCTTCGGCGGCCCGCTGTCATCGGCACCCAGGGAACGAGGTCAGACATGACGCAGCGAATCTTCTCCCCAGCGTGGAACCGCTGGCTGCTCGTCGCGAGTCTCTCGCTCGCCGCGTCGGCCCTGCCCGTCCCCGGACAGGCGGCGGAGCCGAAGGACCGACCCGAGCGCGCCATCGCCGTCTCCACGGAGTACTCCGAGATCGCCGTGCCCGTCGGCGAGACGGTGCGGATGGACCTCACGGTGGAGAACCGGGGCCGCCGTGACGAGAACGTCCTGCTCAGGCTCTCGCAGATCCCGAAGGGCTGGAAGGTGACGATCAAGGGCGGGCAGTTCCTGGTGACGGGGGTGCCGGTCGCCCCCGAGAAATCCCGCGTCCTTACCGTGTCGGCCGAGCCGGACAAGGGCGCGCGGCCAGGCGCGTACAGCTTCGAGATCCAGGGATCGACGGCGGACGGCGCGCTCCGCGTGACCCGGACCCTCACGGTGACGCTCGAGGAGCGGCGGGGCGGCGCCACGGTCGAGCTCGGGATCTCCACGTCGTATCCGGTGCTGCGCGGCCCCACGGACTCGAGCTTCGAGTTCTCGCTCGAGCTCAGCAACAAGGCCGACGCCGACCGCGTCGTGAACGTCGCGGCCGAGGCCCCGAAGGGCTGGGACGTCACGATCAAGCCCGGCTACGAGGCCAAGCAGATCACGAGCCTCAAGGTCCGGGCGGGCGCGAGCGAGCGGGTCACGCTCGAGCTCAAGCCGCCGCGTGAGGCGCAGGCCGGCGAGTACCCGATCCTCTTCCGGGCGTCGACGGACCGGGCGCAGGCCGACTCGCGGCTCCGGGTGGTCCTGACGGGCATCTACCGGCTCGACGCGACGACCCCCACCGGCCGGCTCTCGCTCGACGCCGTCGCCGGGAGGTCCGCGACGGCGACCTTCATCGTCCGCAACAGCGGCTCGGCGATCAACCGCGGGGTCAAGCTCTCGAGCTTCGCGCCCGAGAACTGGAAGGTCGAGTTCAGTCCCGAGCGGCTCGAGGGGCTCGAGCCCGGCGCGCTCCGTCCGGTGGAGGTGAAGATCGTCCCGGCCGCCCAGGCGCTGGTGGGCGATTACTCAGTGACGCTCACCGCCGACGGCGAGAAGGCCTCGAAGTCCGTCGAGCTGCGGGTGACGGTGAGCGCGCCCGCGACGTGGGGCTGGATCGGCGTCGGCGTGATCGCGGCGGTCATCGGCGGCCTCGGCGGGCTCTTCGCGTGGTTCGGGCGGCGCTGACCGGCGCCCGCCGCGCGCCCCGTCCGGTGCCCGCGCCCGGGGATCGCGATGGCTGAGCCGGTCGTCCAGACCATCGAGCTGACCAAGCGGTACGGGGCGCAGGTCGCCGTCGACCGCCTGACGCTCGAGGTGAGCGAGGGCGAGGTCTTCGGCTTCCTCGGCCCCAACGGGGCCGGCAAGACGACCACGATCCTGATGCTCCTCGGGCTCTCCGAGCCCAGCAGCGGCACCGCGCGCGTGTGCGGACTCGATCCCACCCGCGCGCCGGTCCCGGTCAAGCGTCTGGTCGGCTACCTGCCCGAGAACGTCGGCTTCTACGAGGACATGACGGGCTACGACAACCTCCAGTACGTCACGCGCCTGAACGGTGTCCGGGACCGCGACGCCCGGCCACGCATCGAGGGCGCGCTCGAGACGGTGGGCCTGGCGGGCGAGCGGCGCAAGCGCGTCGGCGCGTACTCGAAGGGGATGCGGCAGCGGCTGGGGATCGCCGAGGTGCTGGTCCGGCAGCCGCGTGTGGTCTTCCTGGACGAACCCACCGTTGGCCTGGATCCGGACGCGACGCAGCGGATGCTCGAGCTGATCCGCTCGCTCAGCCGCGACCAGGGCATGACGGTCTTCCTCTCCTCCCACCTGCTCGACCAGGTCCAGCGGGTCTCGGACCGCGTCGGGATCATGCTCGCGGGGCGGCTCGTGGCCGCCGGCCCCATCGACGAGCTGGCGCGCCGGTCGCTCGGGGTGGACCAGGCGCGCTACACGCTCGAGGAGATCTTCATGCGGTACTTCCGGCAGGAGCAGCCGGCGGCCGCCCCGGCGGGGCGGTGATCGCCGTGCGTGGGTTGTCGGCGATCTACCGCAAGGAACTGGAGGACCACTTCAGCAGTACGCGCTTCACCCTGGTGCTCACCGTCGTCCTGATGGTCAGCCTGCTCATGTCGTGGATGACCGCGACGAGCGTGCGGAAGGAGCTCGAGGGGTTCGCCAAGCCCTCGCTCGTGTTCCTGGTGCTCTTCACCTCGAGCGGGGCGATGTTCTCGTTCGCGCAGTTCGTGGCGTTCTTCGGCCCGCTGATCGGGCTCGTCCTCGGATTCGACGCGATCAACCGCGAGCGCGCGCTCCGCACGCTGCCCAAGCTCGTCTCCCAACCCGTCCACCGTGACGCCGTCATCAACGGGAAGTTCCTGGCGGGCCTGACGACGGTCGGGGTGCTGCTCACCGCGCTCGTCGCGATGATCGCGGGGCTCGGGCTTCGCGTGCTCGGCGTGGTGCCGGGCTGGGAGGAGATCGGTCGCCTCGCGCTCTACTTGCTCGTCAGCGCGATTTACGTCGGCTTCTGGCTCGGCCTGGCGATCCTCGGCTCCGTCGTCTTCCGCGGCATGGCGACCTCCGCCCTGGCCGTGCTGGCGCTCTGGATCTTCCTCGCGTTCTTCGTGCCGGTCGTCGCGAGCCTGGCCGCCGACGCGCTGGCGCCCGTGCCCCCGACTCCCACCATGGAGGACATCCCGGTCGTGCTCCAGAACGAGCAGATCAAGCGGGCCGTCTCGTACGTCTCGCCGATGACGCTCTACAGCGACGCGACCGCCGTGCTGCTCGACCCGATGCGCAAGACGACCCGCTCGCTCGTCCTGCTCGGGCCCATGGAGCGGCTGTCGCTCACGCGCTTCCAGAACCCGTTGCCGCTCGCGCAGAGCGCCCTGGTGGCGGCGCCCCACCTGCTCCTGCTCGTCGCCGGCACCTTCGTCGTCTTCGCGCTCTGCTACGCCACGTTCATGCGTCAGGAGATCCGCGCCTGACCCAGAGCCTCGCACCGTCGCCGCACGAGGAGGACCTCGTATGAGCCGTCAGCGCCTCACCGCGATCGTGGGCATCACACTCGCGTCGATCCTCCTGGTCGACGCGGGGGAACTCTGGGCCCGGGCCAGGGGCGGCGGGAGCCGAGGCGCTCGCAGCTACTCGGCACCGGTGAGACGCTCGCCGTCCCCCGGGGCGCCGACGACCCCGTCGCGCTCGTGGACTCAACCCGCCGCCCCGGCGGCGCAGGCGCCGCAGCGGCCCGGCCTCTTCGGCGGGCTCATGGGCGGGCTCGCCGGCCTGGCGCTCGGCGGGCTGCTCGGCAGCATGCTCTTCGGCGGCGGATTCGGGGGCGGGTCCGGCATCGGGCTCATGGAGCTCCTGCTGATCGGCGGCGGGCTCTTCTTCCTCTGGAGCCTCCTCAAGCGCCGGCGCGAGGCCGAGCAGCCCGCCTATGCGGCGGCGGCCGGGTACGGCGGCGGCGCGCACCACGGAGCGGGTGCCACGACGAGCGATGGCGCCGACGACCGCCATGCCGGGCATGCCGGCGCCGCGTCGGCGGAGGTGCCGGCCGTCGAAGACCGCTCGGATCTCGAGCGGGGGCTCGCGCATGTCCGCCAGATGGACCCGGGCTTCGACCCGGCAGCCTTTGCCGACTGGGCGCGTGGCCAGTTCGCCCCGGTGCAGCACGCGCTCACCGCGCGGGACGCCGGCCCGATCCGGGACCGCCTGACGCCCGAGATGTACGGCGTGCTGCTGACCCAGTGCGACGAGCTGCGCTCCGCCGGCCGGACGAACCGCGTCGAGGACGCGACCATCGCGCGCGCCGAGGTGACCGAGGCGTGGCAGGAGACGGGACGCGACTTCGTGACCGTCTGTCTCGCGGGCTCGCTGGTCGACTACACGATGGACGATCGCACGGGTCGCGTGGTGGACGGCTCCACGACCGAGGCGCAGCGGTTCGAAGAGTACTGGACGTTCACGCGACCGGTCGGTGCGAATCCCTGGAGGCTGTCCGCGATCCAGACCTGAGGACGCAGCGCCGGGCGCCGAGCCCGGCGGCCGACGCCGTCAGCGACGCACGCCCGGGGCCAGCGTCGCGACGTGCAGGGCGCTCGAGAAGAGGGCCGCCGAGACCGCGACCGCGAGGTGCAGGTCCCCTCCGGCGCCTCCGCGCTGCGCCACGACCCCGAGCCCCACGCCGACGACGATCGCGACGACGGCCAGGAAGTCCCAGCCGCCGCCACGCCGGACGTGGCTCCCGATGGCCAGCACCGCCGCGACGAACGCCACGATGCCGTGGAGGTTCGGGTCCGCCTCGCCCTTGGACGCCTGGAAGCCCAGCCAGACGCTGGCGAGCAGCAGGCCCGCGACGACGACGGCCCAGACAGCCTCGGTCCACTGGACGTGGCGCACGCGCTTGGCTCCCGGATCGGTCGCACGCAATTGTCCGGCCAGACGCGGTGGAGGACGATCGCCTTGCTCCAGCCGGAGTTACGCGCGGCGGGGGGATCCGGCCTGGCCGGAGGACCGGACTTTTTGTCGAAATCGCTCCCGCGGCGCGAGACGCGGCTGACGTCTTGTCGCGCGGCCGGTCGCGCGCGGACGCGGTTTCAGGACGTCGGCGCCGGCCGGAACTTCCAGAAGTAGGGCGAGGGGATCTGAAGGGTCGTGAAGTTGGAGGTCACGGCCTTGCAGAACGCGGCAAACGATGGCACCCGCTGCAACCCCCGCGCAACCGAAACCCGTCAGCAGAAGACATCGCGCCCCGACCTCACCGACCTTCCGGCACTCACGGCCAGACGCTGAGAAAAGGGGCAAGACGTGAGATGGGTGATGACCGCGAATGAGGGGGTTGTCCCACCCGTTGTTGAACTTGGCTGAGCGCGGCGGCAGGGCATCATACCCTCAGTTCACTGCAGTGCGGGGGATGTCGACATAGCGACCCCCCTCGAGAAGATCGATCCTGAGCCAACTGTGGCCCTCGCTCTCTGGCCGACGGTGGCCACGCGGGCTCACGCGGCGCGCTCCGAGGCGGTCGCGGCGGCGAGCGCGGTCACGAGCGCCCCCAGCTCACCATGCCGCTTGATGCGCCGGAAGCGCTCGGCGGCACGCAGCAGGCCGAGCCCGATCCACCGCCGCCGCATGTCGCCATCGCGCCAGCGCTTGATGTTCCGCGTGACGTGCCGCAGCGTGCCGATCAGATTCTCGATGCAGTTCGTCGTCGCGAAGAAGCGGCGCAGCCCCGGCGGCAGCCCCAGCTTCAGTACCGTGAGGGTTTCCTCCAGCCCCTCGCGCAGACTCGCCGCGGCATCGGCCTGGCCGTTCCGCTCCAGCCATGTCGCGAGCGCCGTCAGCTGCCGCCGCGCCGCCGCGGCACTCGAGGCCCGATACGCGCGGCGCAGCATCGCCCGCACGTACGCGTGGCGCGCCTTCGGCACGAGGGCGTCGAGGTTTCGGCCCTTGTGCAGTTGACAGCGTTGCACGATGGCGGCGTCGCCGAGGACGTCGCCGAGGGCCTTGCGCAGCCCCTTGCCCCCGTCGATCACGCACAGCACGCGGCCGTCGAGCGCGAGGCCGCGCGTCAGCAGGTCCTGCAAGAGGTCGGTGCACACCACGGCGTTCTCCGTCGAGCCCAGGCGCAGCCCCAGGGGCTCCTTGTGCCCGTCGCGCGTGATCCCCACGACCACGATCACCGTCTGCTGGGCGACCACGAGGCCGTCCATGAACAGCGCCACGACCTCCAGTCCCTCCAGGCGTCGCGTGAGCTGCTCCTGCAGCCGCTGGCGGGTCCGCCGCACCACGGCGCGACTGACGGCACTCTTGCTACTGCTCCGCGTGCGCCGGCCGAGGGGCCGCGCTTCGAGACTCCCCTCGTACTCCCGCATCGACACCCCGGCAAGGAGTTGCTGCATCATCCGCGCGGTCAGCGGGTCCCGGTCCCGAAACGCCGCGACCGACGGCAGGAGCGCTTCCCCGCCTGCCGTCCGCCGGACCCGGGGCCGGCGCACCTGCACCCGCCGGCCGCCGAAGGTGAGTTCCGTCGGCGCCGTGCCCCAGTGGTAATGGGTGCGCTGGGCCTGATGCCGGCCCTTGGCCCCGGCCAAGACCATCGCCTCGTCGCGAAACACCGCGTCCAGGGCGGCCAGCCCGTGCGCATGGACCCACGCGAGCAAGTGCTGGCGCGTGGTCGTCATCCCCGCGAGCATCGGCTCCACCAGGTGCGCCAGCGCCGGGCCCGCCCCATTCTCTGCTTGCGTTCGCTGCGCTTCCGCTGTTCTCTTCGTCATTGGCGGCTCCTTGGTCCCGGGTGTGGGGACCGTTTGTCTTGGTCGACGCGATTCTCACGCCGACCCGGGAGCCGTCGCTACTCAGTTCTCAACTTCAACAGGGCCCGGGACATCCCCCGAATGAGCGCAGTCGATTCTTGCGGCTCATGGGCCAGATTCTTCAAGAAGATCTCGAGCGCGCTTCGCGAAGTATGCGTTCATTCGATCAAAAGCCTCCTTCTGGACACTCTCGTGATTCTCACGGAGCCACTCGGCAATCTCGGTTTCGAGATGCTCCGCTGGCACGTCGAGTCGGCGAGAGACGACAGCGACAAGGCCGCGGTAACGCCCCCAATGCGACGAGTAGATGAATTGAAGCAGTTCGCGAAGGACTGCGGCGTCATCTCGTTCCATGGCCCTGTCCCCCTCGATAGGTGGGCCGATCCTAGGCGCCGAGTTCGCTTCTGTCTACAGGCCGTGATGTCGGCGCGGTTCCGGACCTCGCTGCACGGCACCTGCCTCCTCGACGGGAAGCACCCGCCGGGCTCCAAGTACGCCCGCGAGTGCCCGGTGCTCCGGCGGCAGCGAAAGGTCCAGACGCCGCAGGACGATGCAAAAAGCGGGAGCCAAGGGGTAGATAGCGGGTCGCCCACCCAACCGCCCGCGAGCCCGCATCAGTCCGGTCACATTGGACAGGTTGATGTCACCCTGCACCGGGGCGGAAGGCCTCGGAAGCATCCCGATGCTCGCACTGCGCATGTGGCTGCTCAGCGGGCCTATCGCGCGCGCCAGAAGGCGGAGCGCTGATCGTGGGCGACATGACGGGCGGCTCGGCGGCCCAGGTGACGCCGCGCCTTCGTCGTCCGCCACCGCGCCGGCGAGCCCAGCCGGCACGCCACACCGCTCGGGGCGCTCTGGGACGCCACGCGCCGCGTCCTGGCGGGCGCTTCCGGCGTCGAGGTCGAGGATCGGGCGCGCGGGATCGTTTGGTCGGCGCGGAGGATCACCCCTCGGGCGGCGCCGGCCACTCGTCCTCGTCCTGCTCGGGTACCTGGCTCACCGTCGCGATCGTGTTGAGCACGTCCGCCGGCACCAAGAACTCCCGGTAAAGCTTGCCCTCCTCGATCCACTCGTATCTCGTGATGCGGTTGGCCGGGACCTCGACCTCGAGCACGACATTGCCCCCCGCTACTTCGTTCACGTCAAACGGATGCGCGCTGTGCGAGGGGGCGCTACCATTCGGCCGGGGGTGATGGCCGATGGCGTGGCTGGTGCTTCTGATCGTCCTGGCGGGTGGCTGTGCGCGCGATCTCGTGTGGACGCGGGCCGACTTCACCCAGGAGCAGTTTCAGCGAGAACGGTACGACTGCATGCGGCAGGCGACGTACACCAGCGTGCTCGGCGCGGGCGGGATTCTGGTTGCCTCGCCTCAAGTGGACGACGAGCTGTACATCGAATGCATGCGGGCGCGCGGGTGGCGGCTCGAGGAACGGGTCAGGTGAGCGGGCGGCGCACGCGGGAGCACACGCGGGCCCGCGGCGGCGAGGTTGTCCACGGCCTGTGCTGTTGACTGCAAAAGTGCTGGCGCGGGGTCGATCCACAAAACGCGCGCGCGCGAATCAAGATCCGGCCCGGTCGTGCAAATTTTGGGGGGTACGCTCACGAGGGGAGGCGGTGACGCTCTCCGCCTCCGTGGAAGTCGAATAGATCACCGTCGTCGCATAAGCGCACCGAGTTGATCCCAGATCCTTGCAATCAGATAGCCGTCTGGCGGCGGGTTCAGGACGATCCACCGAAGGCCCACGAAGGTGAAAAGCCCGAGTACCGCGATCACGGTGAGCCCTGCCCTTTGTGCGCCCCACAGGCCAAACAATCCGCTGAGTGCGAGATACCATCCGACCCAGCGTTTCCACCGTACGGGCTGGACGGCACCACGCGTCAACCTCTTGTGGGTGATCTCGGTTTCAAGCGGCCGCGTCGGACTCCCTCGGCCGCGCCTGGGTCGCGGCGCCAACCACAGGATGAGGAACAGCACCGTCACCGCCACAAGCGTCAGGATCAGCCGCGTGATATCGACGATGGCGAGCCCGCTAGGCGGTTCCCACAATAGGCTGTATGGGTCTGTTCGCCTCAACCCGCGGTCGAGCACGGTAACCCATGGCACGTAAAGCACGCTGGCGAGGACAGCCAGGAGGTAGCTGATGAGAAGCCAGCGCGGCGGACGCAAGGGCCCGTCACCTATCCCGCGAGCCAGCATGCCGCGCCCGCGCGTGTCGGCGTTGCCGGTTGGTGGCGGGCTCGGGGCCATGCTCGGCGTGGGACCGGCAGAGGTTCCCGTGACCGACAGTGACGGCTCCTCCGGCGGTTCCTCTATCGGCAGTCGAACACTCTCCCGCTTGAACTCAGGGGGCACCCCGGGGGGACGTCGAGACTCTCTGCCCTGATCCTCGACCATCGCACCCTCCCCCTCGCGGGCTGGGGCGTCGCAAGCGTAGTCCCCGCCTCGCGCCGATTCAAGGGTCTCCAGCTCTCCTCTCTGTCACTCCCACCCGAACGACAGTTGACGGCGACTATGCCGACGGCGGGCCGCCTTCGGATTCTCCAGCCTGATCAGCGGCGCCCCGCAGAAGCCGCACGCCTCGCGGTCCCACGCCACGTTGCCCTCGGGCCGGGTGTTCGTGTAGGCCCGCGTCGAGCCGCACTTCGAGCACCAGTAGAGCCAGAGCCAGATGGTTCCCATCGCTCACCGTCCTTTCACCAGCGGGAAGGACCGGTCACGCATTACGAGGTCCTTTCTGCGATCGGATGCTCCGGGCAAGGCTTGCTACGCTCGGGTCTCGCGCCAGTGCTCGCTCAACGAACTTCCGGGCCGCCTCCGAACTCTTCCCGGTGTGCTCCTTGACCAGGTCGCGCAGTTGGCGCCGCTCGCGCAACCTCTGAGCGCGAGCAGCCGCATCGAAGCCCGAGGCCCGCCACCGGTAAAGAGTCGCGCGGCCAACGCCAAGCTTCTTCGCGTCGGCCTCTCCCGCGGGCGGTCGCTCGGCCACGGTACCGACAACCCGCGCGAGATACCTCCGGAACTCCTTCCAATGCTCGGGAAACGAGTACCGAAGCCGTAGGGCTTCGAGGACCCGGAGAACAACGTCACCCGTGTCCTTCCGCTCCCGCCGGCGGAGATGGCGCGCGATGATGCCCGTGGCTATGACTCGCCCTGGCCTTCCATCTTCGAAGGGCTCCAACAACCCTGCACGCCAGAGGAAGAGATACAGCGCGAGCGTCGTAACTTCGAGGGGCGTCGTTCGCGGAGTGACGTGCCAGTGCTGCGTACCGTCCAAACGACGCCTTGAGCGGCGCGCGCCTCGAAGCCAGCGCCGCTTTCCCTCGATGTCCCGGATCGAGGTAGTCGTGACGGCGAGACCCTGCCACCAGCCCGGAGCTTCGACACCGACTCTCACGGCCACAACCTGGCGCGGGCGCCCGCGCTTGTGGAAGTAGGCGGTGAGGACTGGTCGATCCGCTCGCCTGGCCCCGTACCGCTGCGACTCAACGCGCGCGATGATGGTGCACCCGATCCAGCGGCCGTGAGGTCGGACTTGGAACGGCCCGTGGCGGCGTGGCCCTGCCTCTGCCACGGCGCGCAAGCACTCAACGGCAGATGTGACCACCTCGTCATCAGCGCGGCAGGTGTCGCGTTCCGGACCGGAAGCGTCGGACTCCTGTCCGTCGGCCGGCGACAAGTTTGTGGATTTGCGACGCAACTTCATGTCCGTTTCGAGACTACCTACGGGGTGAATCGAGCGCAACTGAGATCAGGGGGGGCAACATGAGCGTACAGGTGGAGGAGCTGGTGACTCGGTCCGAGGCTGCTCGGGCCTTGCGAGTGTCGCTCGAAACCCTTCGCCGCTTCACCCGCCGAGGCGAGCTTCGGTCGCTCACGCTCGGGCGGCGCGGCGTCCGATATCGGCGCGCCGACCTCGCCGCCTTCATCGAGCGGACGGCCACTCACGATCGCACGAGCCGCAGCGCCACGTGAGCGTGCCGGCCGCGAAGATCGTCTCGATCTCCCAGGTTGACGCGGCATGGGCGCACGTCGAGGTCCGGTTGCCGCCGCCGCGACCCCGTGTCGAGCCAGGGATCTACCAGGCGATCTCCGTCTCCCTCACCCCGTTCAACGCCTACGACCGCCGGAACCTAGAACTCGGATTCGACGTGTTCCAGGGCGACGCCACCGACGGTGTGCTCCTCGCTCGTCTCCCCATGTTCCTCCGGCTTCCCGGCAAGCGGGGACTTTCACCAAACAGCAAGCTCGCGCGATTGCTGTACGTTCTCGGTGTGAAGCCGACCCGCTGGACCCGGGTCGACCTGAACGTGCTGCGAGGGAAGCTCTGGTCCATCGAGGTCGGTGACGCCGACCGGGACACGACGAACGCCGGGCTTCCCGCCGGGCTCGCCTACAGCGTCGTCAAGCGCGTGATCTCGAGGCTGGCGTGAGGACCACCGTCCTCGTCCTCGTCCTCATCCCCTCAGCATCAGCATCCGCATCCACATCCACATCCCCTCCGGGTTCCCATAGTCAAGTACGCGAGCGGGCGCACGAAATCGTTGAACAGCCAGATCAGGAATTGAGTGGTGCGGGCGGGGCGAACCGAGTGCCCGTAGCCGACGCGGCGGACGCCGCGACCCAGCAGCAGCATCTACTCCGGGCCGACGGCCCAGGTCTCGACGCCAAACGGGCCTGGGCCGCCGGCATCCCCATGGCCCTGTGGCAGACGATACCCCAGAGGGGTATTAGGCGCAATGCCCGCATCGGGGTACGACCCTCTCAAACGTGTCCCCCCGCGCGCGCGCGCGAGACGGCGGCATGAGCGCCCGGCGCCGTGAGGCCGCGCCGTGACCGAGCCGCGCCGACCCCCCTACACCTGGGCCAACATGGTGCTTGGACCGTCGTACTTCTCCGTTCACGACTTGGGCGTGGCGCTTGGTGTGGGCCGCCATGCAGCTCGCTTGGCCCTCGTCCGCTCGGGTCTTCCGGCGAAGTGCCTCAAATTCGTCTGGACCTACCGGGGCCAACACTACCGCCGGTTCGCTTGGCGCATCCCAGGCAGGACGCTCGAGCGGCTCGTGGCGCTTCGGCGGGAGGCGGAGATCGAGCGCATCCGCGCCGCCCTCGGTCGCGGAGGTCATCGAGCGCGGTGGCGGATCAAGTGCCGGATGCGGCACCAGCTGGCCCGCTCCCGACATGGAGAACAGCAGTGAAACGGCCGGGCCGATCGCGCTCCACGCCGGGCTCGCGCGGGAAGCGAACCGCCTCGGCGCCCCCGCGGAGAAGCCCAACAGACGCAGCCCTCCGCGCGACCGCGCGCCGACTGGTCGGGAAAATGCTCGCCGGCGTCCTGGCAGCGAGTCGGCGCCCGGAGGCTGATCTCGCCGTCTACGCGCGACTTGCGCTCGCCCAGGTTCAGCGTGACCTCGAGAACTTCCCGGGTCTCGAAATCGAGCGCCACGTGCTCAGGTTCTTTGTTGGGCTCGGGCTCGTCGCCGGGCGTCGCCTTCGGCGGATGACGGAGCGGCGCCGCGGATGAACGGCCGGAGCGTCGGGCAGGTCCGGGGCGTGCTCGCCGAGCGCGTGGTGGTGAGCACGCCGCTCGATCCCTTCCTGAGCCTGCGTGCGCTGGCCGCCTATGCGGGCCTCTCCGTGCGTAAGCTCCGCGAACACCTGGGCGACGCGACGCGCCCGCTGCCTCACTACCGCGTCGGCGGGCGGGTCGTGGTTCGCCGCTCCGAATTCGACGCCTGGATGACCGCCTTCCGCCAGCACGGGCGCGCCGAGGTGAGCCGGGTGGTAGACGAGGTGCTCCGCAGCCTCACGGGTGGGTCTTGACACGTTCGGCGACTCGTAGCATAAGTGCTACCGTGACCACCCCGGGAACCCGGCGCGTCGCAGCGCGGATCGCCGAGCTCCGCGACCAGCGGGGGCTCAGCCAGGAGGCGCTAGCGCAGAAGGCGCGGATCAACCGCGTCACGCTCGCCCGTCTGGAGCGCGCGATGCACCCGCCGACGCTCGACACGCTGGAGCGGATCGCCCGCGCTCTCGGGGTCAGGCTGGTGGACCTCGTCAGGTAGACGGAAGGAGGGCGTCGTCATGGGCGTTAGGGTCAGGGAGTGGAAAGGGGCGTGGTGGGTGTTCGTCGCGCACAACGGCCAGCGCAAGGCCAAGCGGGTCGGCGATCAGAAGGCGGCGAAGCACGTCGCCTCGCAGATCCGCCGGCGCCTGGCCGCGGGCGACTTCCAGCTCCGGCGCGACGGGCCGAGCTTCGAGGTGCTCGCCCGCGAGTGGCTCGCACGGTACCCCGTCGTGCGGTCCATCCGCGCGGCGACGATCGAGAACTACAAGAGCTTCACGGAGCGCCACCTGCTCCCCTTCTTCGGCAAGCTGCCGGTCTCTGCGATCACGACGGGAGACGTGGAGGCGTTCATCGCGGCGAAGCGCGGCGCGAGCGGCTCGAGCCGGTTCCCGGGCCGGCCGCTGTCGCCTTCGTCGCTCCGCGTCGGGCTCGTGGCGCTCCGGCTGATCCTGGACCGGGCGGTGGCGGCGAAGCACCTCGCCGTGAATCCGGCGGCGCGCCTGGCGCGGTTCCGGCGCGTGGAGGAGGACGCCGTGGATCCGTTCACGCCGGCCGAGCTGCGCGCGATCGTGGAGGCCGCGGAGTCTATGAGCCGCGACCTCGCCACGTGGATTCGGCTGTGGGCGCAGTCGGGGATGCGGGCCGGCGAGGTCACGGCCCTCCAAGTGCAGGACGTCGACATGGAGCGCGGCGTGGCCGTCGTGCGCCACACCTACTCGCGCGAGCGCCTGGGGCCGACCAAGACGGGCCGGGTGCGGGAGGTGTCCTTCCTCCACCCGGTGCTCGAGGACACCGCCGCGTGGCGCCCCGGGGCCACCGCGGGCTCCAGGGCGGTGCTCACGGGTCTGCGGCGCCTCAGCGTGCGGAGTCTCGAGCCCGGGGCGTTCCTGTTCGGTGGCGGCGCGGCGCCGATCAGCTCGGCCGCGCGGATCGCCGACTGGCGGCGCGTGCTCGCCCGGGCCGGCGTCCGGTACCGGCCTCCGCAGCAGCTCCGGCACACGCTGGCCTCGATCCTGCTCAGCCGGAACGCGCCGCTCCTCTATGTCCAGCGGCAAGGCGGGTGGCGGTCGGCCGCCGTGCTGCTCCGGGTCTACGCGCGGTGGATGCCCCAGGACGGCCTGGGCGAGGTGGCACCGATGCAACCGACTGCAACCCCCGCGCAACCGGACATGGTGACGCTCAGCGCAACTGCTCGTTAACCCTGCCCTTCGTCCCCTCGCCCTACGCCGGCCGGAACTTCCAGAAGTAGTTCACGTACTCCTCGCCCTCGTGCAGGCGCCGGAAGCAGAGCTCCACGGGCATCTCGAAGGCGACCGCCGCGGGGTCACAGTCGGTGAGCTGGGCGTAGAAGCGCCCGCCGCCCTCGAGGTCGGCGGAGACCATCACGGTCGGCGGATCCGGGTTCGGCACGAGGTGGTCCTTCGTGAACGTGAAGACGCGCCCGCGGCGCGAGATCCGGTACTCGGCGAGTCGCGACGAGGAGCACTGCCAGCAGAGGTGGCGCCGGGGGTAGCTGACGGCGCCGCACTCCTGGCACCGCTGGCCGTAGAGCCGGAAGTTCTGGCGCTCCTCGCGGACCATCGTGGGCACGCTCGAGAACGCGCGGATCACCTCGGTCTCGACGTGGCGGCGGAACTGGAGGAGCTTGCCGTAGTGCGCGAGGGGCACGCCCCGGGCGAGCTGCGCTGCGACGGGGCGGGCGGGCCGCCACGCCGTGATCGCCTCGGTCGCCTCGAACAGGAGCGCCTCGGCGCCGTTGCCGTAGGAGACCACGAGGATCTGCTCGTGCGGGCGCGCCTCCTCGAGGGCCGCCGCGAGGCCGAGCAGGCACGACGCGGTCCCGGTGTTGCCCGCCCGCGCGATCGGCGGCTCCTTCGGCAGCGCGGCCTCGGGGAGCCGGAGCTGGCGAGCGAGGGCGGCGTAGAGCCGAGCGTCGGGCGCGTAGAGGACGAGCTTCGCGATGTCCTCCGGCTTCCGCCCGGTCGCCCGGAGCAGCCCGTCCACGGCCTCGGCGAGGTGCCGGTCGAGGCCGTACGCCCGCACGAACGTCAGGTCGGGCAGCGACCGGACGTAACGGTCGCCCTGGTTGCGCCAGACGTCGGTGAACTCGTGGCTCACGGCGTGGGCGCCCTCGAACGTCGCGATCGCGCCCTCGGCGCCCACCAGCGCCGCGCCCGCGCCGTCCCCGAGCAGCCCCTCCAGCTCGCTTCCCGGCGCGACCGGGCGCATGTCCGACGCGACCGCGAGCGCCTCCGCCGCCGTGCCCGCCCGCACCGCGTCGAGCGCGAGCCTGAGCGCGGTCGTGCCGCTCCGGAGCGAGCCGCCGACGTCCGCGGTCAGGAGCGCCGTCCCGAGGTCGGCCACGGTGGCGACGAGCGTCGCGTTCGACTTCTCGACGTACGGCGCCGACGTCGAGGCGAGGAAGCAGGCGCCGATCCGGGCGGGGTCCCGGCCGGCGACCGCGTCGAGCGCCGCCTCGCACGCCATGGTCACGGCGTCCTCGTCGTAGTTGGCGACGGCGCGCTCGCCGCCGCCGCTCCCCCACACCTGGGCGAGGAGCTTGCCGGTGAGGCGGTAGCGCGGCACGTAGGCGCCCACGCTCACGAGTCCGAGCTTTCCGTCAGCCATCGAGGCCTCCGATGAAGTAGCGGCGCGGGTCGAACACGCGGACCAGCCGGAGCTCGTCGGCCGTCGGCGCCGGGTGGCGCCGGAGGGCCGGCGCGACGCGGAGCTCCCAGCCGCACGCCTCGCGCGCCGCCCGGACAGCCTCGGCCTCCGGCCGTCCGTCGGGCACGCCGGTAAGGGTCAGCTCGCCGTGCTCGTCGGGCTTCTCGAAGACGCCGAGGTCCGACACGACCGCGCTCACCCGCCGGCCGGGCGCGGTCACGTACGGCACCTTGTCCACGAAGCGGTTTCGGCTCTGGGCGAGCGAGACGACCACCTCGCGCGCGGCGGAGGCGATGTCGTTGGCGCCGCCCGAGCCCGTGATGTACACCGTGCCCGGGATCAGCGTCGAGTTGATGTTGCCGTGCTTGTCGATCTGGCCCGCGGCCAGCGAGCCCAGGCAGCGGTTCTCGCGCCCGCCCATGAAGATGCCCATCACGTGGAAGATGTCGGTCAGCATCTTCGACGACGGGAAGTTCCGGAACGAGAACACGAAGGGCTCGGCGGGGCGCGGCAGGTAGCCGACCATGCCCGTCTCCGCCATCAGCTCGACGTCCACGCCGTCCGCCTTCAGCGTGTACGTGGCGAGCCACGCGGCGAGGTTGGAGTTGCCGACGCCGGCGAGGAAGGTGCGGTAACCCTGCGCCCGGACCTTCTCGCCGAGCAGGCGCGCCGCGGTCACGACCATCCGCTCGCCGGGCGTCACCCGGTCGTCGGGGCCGAGGTTCTCCGCGAGCGACTCCAGCTCGGCGACCCACGCCTCCGTCGCCGCCCGCCCGCGGATCTCCATGAGCCGCGCATAGCCGAGCTTCGCCGTGTACGCGGCCTGGTCGGGGACGTCCAGCATCCACTCGCGGACCCACGCCTCCGCCGTGTCCTCCCGGCGGAAGGCGCGCCGCAGCTCGACGATGAACGGGAGGTCCTCCGCGTAGCCCTCCAGCTCCGGGACGCGCATCCCGTACATCCCCCCGGGGTGGGCCCCGAACGGCGCTTCGACGACCGCGGCGACGTACTGCGCGGGCAGGCGCACGAGGTCCGCGTGCCGCCGGATGAAGTCGGTCGGCACGACCTTCTCGACCGTGACGATCGCGCCGCGGCGCGCCGCCATCGCCGCGTAGAAGTTCTCGTTGAGCGGCGCGGCCGTGAGCACGTTGCCCGCGCGGTCCGCCGCCCAGGCGTGGAAGAGCGCCACGTCGGGCACGAGCGCGCGCACGAGGCCGACGCGCTCGCCGCTCCCGAACGGGTCGTCGAGGGCGACGAAGTCGCCGTCGCGCGCGTTGTCCTCCTCCATGGACGAGCCGAGCAGCGAGCGCGTCGGCATGCCCGGCACGCCCAGCGCGCCCGCCAGCGCCCGGAGCGGCATCGTGAGCATCGACCAGTTCTGCACGCTCACGGCGCCCGAGAGGATCGCCTTGCCGACGATCGGCTGCGGCACCGGGAACGGGTAGCCCTCGCCCACGAACGTCGTGACGAGCCGGCGCACGAGCCCGCCGAGGACCAGCGCGGTCATCGGCGAGCCGAACCCGGTCAGCGCGAGCGTCCAGTCGGGCCGCCGCCCCCACCACTGGCGCACCAGCTCGCGCACGAGCGCGGCCGGGCGGCCGTGCGCGGCGCCGACCCAGAGCGTCTGCCCGGGCTCGACGAGCCGCCGGACGGCGTCCTCGAGCGTCGCGGTCTTGTCCGGGCCCTCGGTGGGCGGGATCGCGAGACGGCTCCGGAGCAGCTCGGCGTACTCGGGCCTCATTGCGGGGTCCCGAACACGCGCGCCTTGAGCCGCCGCGGCACCCAGACCGCGAGCACCCGCGCCGCGCGGCCCACGCGCTCGAGCGCCTCCGGCGTGCCGGGCCAGTAGCGGAGCACGAGCGGGCGATCCACCCAGTTGAGGAGGCCGTCCACGAGAAGGGCGGCGAGGAGCAGGTCGTCCAGGTAGCCGAGCAGCGGAATGAAGTCGGGCACGAGGTCGAGCGGGCTCGCGAGGTAGACGACCGCCGCAGCGAGCGCGATCTTGGCCGCCCGGGGCAGCGCCGGGTCGAGGGCGAGGCCCGCGACGGTGCGCACGATGGCCGGCAGCGCGCGCAGGAGCACCCTCATCGTCATTCCAGGCTGTCGGCGACCAGCTCGGCCACGTCCTTGACGTGCAGGGTCTCCTCGGCTTCCTTCACCTTCCGGCCGAGGTCCACCATCGCGAGGCAGAAGGGACACCCGGTCGCGACCATGTCCACCTTGGCCTCGAGCGCCTCCTCGACGCGGAGGATGTTCACGCGCTTCTGGGACTTCACCTCCATCCACATGTGGCCGCCCCCGCCGCCGCAGCAGAGCCCGCGCTCGCGGTTGCGCGGCAGCTCGACGAGGCGGAGCCCGGGGACCGCGCGCGCCACGTTGCGGGGCGCCTCCATGATGCCGTTGTAGCGGCCGAGGTAGCACGAGTCGTGGAAGGCGATCGTCGCCGCCAGCGGCTTCTTCGGCGTGAGGCGGCCCGCCGCCAGGAGCTGCTCGATGAGCTGGGCGTGGTGGAGCACCTCCCACGTGCCCCCGAACTGCGGGAACTCGTGCTTGAGCGTGTTGAAGCAGTGGGGGCAGTGGGTGACGACCTTCCGGAAGCGGTACCGCTTCAGGGCCGCCACGTTCTCCCGCACGACCGTCTGGTAGAGGTACTCCTCGCCGAGCCGCCGCGCGACTTCGGCGTTGCAGCGCTCCTCCTGGAGCACCGCGAACGACACGCCGGCGGCCTTGAGCACGCGCACCACCGCGCGCGCGATCGACTGGTTGCGCTTGTCGTACGAGGCCGAGCAGCCCACCCAGTAGAGGTACTCGACCTCCCGGTCGGGCTCGAGCACGGGCACGTCGAGCCCCTGGGCCCACGCGAGCCGCTCCCCGGCGGGCAGTCCCCACGGGTTGCCGGCGCGCTGGATGTTCTGCAGCGACTGGGGCGCGGTGGACGGGAGCGCGCCCTCCGAGAGCGCGAGGTAGCGCCTGAGGTCGATGATCGTGTCCACGATGTCGATGAAGGCAGGGCACTCCTGCACGCACGCCATGCAGGTGGTGCAGGCCCACAGCTCGTCCGGCTTGATCAGCTCGCCGTGGATCGGCCCCGGCAGCTCGCCGTGCATGTGGCGCTTGAGCTTCACGATGATCTGCTTGGGCGAGAGCGCCGTGCCGGCCAGGAACGCCGGGCACGCCGCCTGGCAGCGCCCGCACTCCACGCACGCGTCGAAGTCGAGCCGGCGCTTCCACGAGAACTCCTCGAGCTTCGAGACGCCGAGGCTCTCGGCCTCCTCGATGTTCTCGATCGGGCGGATCGCGCCGCGCGGTGTGAGCTTCGCGAAGAAGACGTTCAGCGGCGTGGTGACGAGGTGCATGAAGTACGAGTAGGGCACGAGCGCCACGAAGCCGAGCGAGAGCACCGCGTGGAAGAGCCACACGCCCAGGTGCGTCGCCCGCAGCCCCCGCTCCGACATCCCGAGCCCGAGCATCCCCTGCCCCAGCAGCCAGCCCACCGGCGACCACGGCGCCCAGTCGGGCTTCACCACGGCCAGCCGCGCCGCCTCCATCACGAACCCGCTCACGTTGATGACGAGGAGCAGCGCCAGCACCCACGCGAAGCGCGCCGTCGGGTCCAGGCGGTGCGGCCGGAGCACGAAGCGGCGCCACACGGCCATGCCGAGGCCGACCACGAAAAAGAGGCCGAAGAGGTCGAGGACGGTCTCGTAGGCGAGGTAGAAGGGGCCCTTGAGGAGCTTGTAGCCGAACAGCAGCAGCGTGACGTCCCAGTCGATCGTGGCGAGCACCGTGCCCAGGAACAGGGCGAGGAAGCCCCAGAACATGATCGCGTGCATCACGCCGGGGTAGGCCTGGGAGAGCACACGGACCTGGCCGAGCGCGTGCGTGAGGACGAGCCCGACCCGCTCGGGCAGGCGGTCGAAGCGCGCCTCGGGCCCGCCCTGGCGCCAGAGGCGCACACGCTGGGTAAGCCCCCAGACGAAGATCGCGATCGCCACGAGACCGCCCACGTAGAGGCCGACCTGCGCCCAGCCGGGAACGTTCCAGAACGTGTCGCGGAACGGGACGATCGGGCTCATCGGGACTTCAACCTTAGCACAGGCAGCAGAGCGTGGGCGGCGGTGTACGGGTCGAGCGTGCCGTCCACGACCTCGGCGAGCGCGCCCCCGAGCTCGCCCGCCTGGGCCGCCCGCTCGACCTCGACGCGGAACTCCTCGACGAGCAGGCTCTGGAACTCCTGGAGCCGCCGCGCCCGCCGCCGCGCCGCGAACGCGCCGCCGGCCTCGAGGGCCGCGCGGTGGCGGCGGATCTCGACGAGCAGCGCGTCGATGCCGACGTCGTTCTGCGCCTCCGCCGAGAGCACCGGGATCTCCCAGTCGATGTCCTTCGGCGAGGTGGCGCTCGTGTGGTGCAGGTGCGCGGCGAACTTGAGCTCCGCCATGAGGGCCGGCGCGCCCGCGCGGTCGGCCTTGTTGACGAGGAAGACGTCGGCCGCCTCCATGAGCCCGGCCTTCATCGTCTGGATGGCGTCGCCGGACTCGGGCACGAGCACGACCACCGTGGTGTCGGCGAGCTTCATGATGTCGAGCTCGGTCTGGCCGACGCCGACGGTCTCGATCAGGATCCACTCGAGGCCGAACGCGGCCAGGAGCTTGATCACGTCGCCGGTGGCGCGCGCCAGGCCCCCGAGCGAGCCGCGCGTCGCCATGCTCCGGATGAACACGCCGGAGTCGAGGGCGTGGGACTGCATGCGGATGCGGTCGCCGAGGACGGCGCCGCCCGTGAACGGGCTCGATGGGTCCACCGCGACGACGCCGACCGTGACCCCCTCGCCGCGCAGGCGCGCGGTCAGGCGGTCCACGACCGTGGACTTGCCGGCGCCCGGCGGCCCCGTGATGCCCAGGACGTAGCCGCCCTGCGCGCGGTCGTGCACCGCCTTCATGATCGCGGGGACCGCGTCGGTCCGGTTCTCGACGTGCGTGATCAGGCGCGCCAACGCCAGACGGTCGCCCGTCAGCATGCGCTCGACGAGGCTCGCGGGGTCACGCGTGGGTGTGGCGTCGGCTCCGGCCATCGAGGGTTGGTGTGCGGCCGGATTGTAGCACGCGCCGGGGGCGGGCGGCCCGCGAGGCGCCCGGTCGTGCCCGGGTCCTCGGCGGGGCCGCCGGCCCCCGGGGCGCCGTTACTGCTTGGGCGGGACGCGGAAGGGCGTGTGGCAGGCGCCGCACGCCAGGCGCCCGAAGTCCTTCACCATCGCGAGCGTGGCGGGGCCGTTCTTGCTCTTCGCCGTCTCGCGGAGCTGCTCGGCCCGGGTCGTGAGGTTCTTCGCCGCGGCCTCGAAGTCGGGCCACTTCTGCCAGATCTCCGGCTTCGCGGCCGACTTCGCCGGGGAGAGTGTCCCCTCGGGGAAGAGGCTCGGGATCCTGAGCGAGTGGAGCGCGAGGGCCTCGGCGTTCACGGCGATCGCCTCGATGTTCCCCGCCTTGGCCTTGTTCTGGATGTCGCCCCAGTTGGCGCCGACGTTCTTCATCAGGCGCTGGCGGTCGTCGATCGGGTCGCCGGAGCCCATCACGCCCCGGGTCGTCGCGCACCCCGCGAGCGCGACCAGGCCTGCCGTTACGAGCATCGTCCGCACCGTCGCTCGACGCTTCATCTCGCCTCCTTGTGGTTGAGAGGGCCCTGCGCTCACTTCTTGACCGTGATCCTGTTGCGGACCGGCGGGATCGTCTTGAGGTACTGTGCGATCGCGGT
>Ga0209211_10001204_pt1 | contig 50085 bp, 51 predicted proteins | sample RifGroA2_FD_183992 | JGI IMG/M metagenome (GOLD analysis project Ga0209211, IMG submission 183992) | Groundwater microbial communities from Rifle, Colorado, USA - Groundwater A2 (SPAdes) (version 2) | ecosystem: Environmental > Aquatic > Deep subsurface > Groundwater | place: Rifle, Colorado...
TGATGTCCCTGTTAAGGGTCATGAGGTCATTAGGACAAATGTACTGACAAGCAGTCTTGTCCTGAGCTTTGCAACCATCACACTTCTCGGTAAGTACAAAACTTGGCATAAAAATGAACCTCCTTTGGTTTTAGTATTGATTAATAAACTGTTACTTCCTGCTCTTTACTTCATCCTGCTGAACTGACTTCACACCCCCTTTCGCTTATTTTTGGATTTTTTAGACTTAAAACAAGTCTTTGTTAATTGCCTTTATTTAAGACATAAATTTATTTTTCAAGACTCTGATAGTATTTAATCAGGATCTCAGCCACTTCAGGACGTGAGAATTCTTTAGGTGGTGCAATACCCTTACCTAACATTTCACGGACTTTTGTACCTGAAAGCAGAACAAAGTCTTCTTTTGTATGATCAGGTGCTTCACACATCATCATGACCTTGTTCAGTTTCTTCGAGTATGCAGTGTGGTCAGCTTTGAAGATCTCAATTTTCAGCGCACCTGCAGGGACTTCCTTCTCAAAAATGGTTTGCGCATCGAATGGACCGTAGTGATCACCAACACCTGCATGGTCACGACCAACGATAAAGTGAGTTGCGCCCATGTTCTGACGGAACACAGCGTGCAATACACCTTCGCGTGGACCGGCATAAAGCATATCAAAACCGTAACCGGTAACCATTGCACTGTTTTTGGGGAAGTACAGCTCGACCATCTTACGGATCGCAGCATCACGAACAGGTGCCGGTATGTCTCCTTTTTTCAATTTGCCAAGTAACATATGAATAACCAGGCCATCACAACCTAAACGGTCCATCGCCATATGGCAAAGTTCTTCGTGGGCCAGATGCATCGGGTTACGGGTCTGGAAAGCAACAACTTTCTTCCAGCCGCGCTCAGCAATTTCATTACGGATTTCCACTGCAGTACGGAAAGTGTCAGGGAATTCATCCTGGAAGTAAGAGAAGTTCAATACTTTAATCGGACCTGATATGCAAACTTTACCCTGGGCGTTGAATGCTTCAACTCCTGGATGGGCTTCCTTATCACTAGGACGGTAGACTTCTTTAGACATCATAGCCATATCTGCATCGCTGAATTCTTCAACCGCTTTTACATCCATAACAGCCAGTACAGGATGACCTTCGACATTCGGGTCCTTCAGTGCGATACGGTCACCGGCTTTTATTTTGCCTGCATCCTTAACCAGGTTTAAAACTGGAACAGGCCAGAACAGACCTGAGGTTGTTTTCATGCTTTTAGCAACAGACAGTGCATCAGCTTTATTCATGTAGCCTGTTAATGGATTGAAGTAACCGCCACCCATCATAACTGCATTAGCTGCAGTAGCTGAGCTCACAATAATAGAAGCCAGACCTTCAGCTTCTTTCTGCAGTGCTTCATTTTCAGCTGTGTCATACACAAATAGCGGATTCAGCGTGTCTGAACCATGTGGTTTAATCAAAGACATTATTGATTCCTCCTGTTTAATTTTTTTCTATATTTTCAAGACAATGCTTGAACTATCTATATTTAGGCTATTTAAGACCTAATGCAGCGCAGACGTTCTTGAATATGTCGTCGATACTGCCGGTCCCGGAAACTGATTTAAGTATCCCCTTCTTGCCGTAATAATCAATCAGCGGTGCAGTCTGAGCGGTATAAACCTCAAGCCTCTTTTTTATGGTTGCTTCCTTATCATCGTCCCTCTGGAACAGCTCGCCGCCGCATTTGTCACATATGCCCTCTTTCTTGGGGGCTTTGGAATACACGTTGTACATCTGGCCGCAGGCCTTGCATGTCCTTCTGCCGGTAAGTCTTTTCATCAGGTCTTCAAGAGGCACATCAACGCTGAGTGCTGCAGTCAAAGACATATTAAGCGCGCCGAGCATATTGTCAAGGGCTTCAGCCTGCTTGGTATTTCTTGGAAAACCGTCAAGGATATAGCCTTTTTTGCAGTCATCCTGTTTGAGTCTCTCTTCAACCATTCCCAGCACAACGCTGTCAGGAACGAGTTCGCCCTTATCCATATATGACTTTGCTTCTTTGCCAAGCGCAGTCCCTGCTCCAACTGCCGCCCTTAAAAGATCACCCGTTGAAATCTGGGGCATTGGGTACTTTTCGATAATTATCTTTGCCTGGGTGCCTTTTCCGGCCCCGGGAGCGCCAAGAAGAACTATTCTCATTAGAGAACCTCCATATTGAAGTTATTTAAAAAGACCATATAAATTAAGTTAAAGCCTATAGGTAATTCAATTTTAAAATTATAATCATCACATTAAAATTACTTATATTTTGAATTTGACAGTGTTTTCATGTGTTCCTTAAATTTTTTAAGGGCATTCCCCCTGTGACTGAGTGCATCTTTTTCATCTGCCGTCATCTCGGCAAAGGTTTTTTGATATCCTGAGGGGTAAAATACCGGGTCATATCCGAATCCCTTCCTTCCTGTGGACACTTTCCCTATCCTTCCCTCAACAAAGCCTTGGAATATTACAACTTTGCCGTCGGGAAATGCAAGGGCGATGCAGCATACGAACCTCGCCCCTCTTTTTTCATCAGGAAGCCCCTTCATTTCATTTAATAGTTTCTCCAAATTGGCAGCATCACCGGCATTTTCCCCGGCATATCTGGCGGACAATACACCCGGAGCACCGCCCAACTCGTAAACTTCCAGACCTGAATCATCCGAAACAGCAATTCCCCGGACGCATTTCGCAATTTCAAGGGCTTTTTTTACAGCATTGCCTTCGAAAGTGTCTCTATCCTCTTCTACTTCAGGGCATGATGGGAAATCGTCCAGCGTCCTTATTAATATATCCATATCGCCGAGAATTCTCCGCATTTCACCGATTTTATTCGTATTTCTTGTTGCCAGCACTATTTCCATAATATCCCTTTAAAAAACATTCTGACTTCAGCGTTCAGCTGAAAGCTTTATTTTCTGACTGTCTACGGTAGCATCTTCAGGCGAAAAAATCAATAAATTGGCCCATTGGTTGACAATATTTATGATACTGAGTTATTGTAAAAGTCAGCGGGGTGGAGCAGCCTGGTAGCTCGTCGGGCTCATAACCCGAAGGTCAGAGGTTCAAATCCTCTCCCCGCCACCAAATTTTATTATTATATTTTCAATGAGTTAGAGGCCATCCAGACAAAAGTCCGGATGGCCTTATCATTTTTAAACAAACAGTGAGTTAAAAAAACTATCGCAGCAATCCAGATCAGTCCGGTCACCCCTGTGTACTGTTTTGCTAAGTTTAGATTATTATAATCTATATTTTAATACGTGAAATTCATCGTCGGCATGGTAAGAATAGCTTGACAAGCATAAGCAGAATACGTATTTATATACTATGAATGAATCTGCAGAAGACAAGTTTTTAGCGGAAAAATTCCTGCGGACTGTCCCTGTTTTTGCTGCCCTCTCTGAACAATATCTGAAAACTATTGTCCAAAGCATCCGAATCCAGCATTTCAAGAAAGATACCGCCATATTCTATCAATCCGACAAGAGTAATGATCTATATATAGTCCTCCGTGGAAAGATAAAGGCGTCAATTTTCAATGATGAAGGGGAAGAGCTTGTGTTGGCGATTTTTGAAGAGGGCAGCTTTTTTGGAGAAATGGGGCTGATTGACGGCGCTGACAGGTCTGCCACTTTGATTGCCGACGAAGATTCCATGCTCTCTGTATTGGAGCGCAGGCGGTTTCTTGAACTGATAAAACAGGATGTACTGATCGCGATTGAACTGCTTATCATTCTTGCGGACAGGATAAGAACGGCAAACAGGATGGTAGGGTCCCTGGCATTTTTAGATGTTAATGAACGGCTTGAAAAACTCCTGCTGCAACTTGCGCTGAAAGACGGCAAACAAAACAAAAATGGTCTCTACAAAATCAGGAAAATGCACCAGAGTGAAATGGCCGCAAAGGTGGGCGCTTCAAGGGCAACGGTCTCAAAGGCATTAAAAGTGCTTACCTTTAAAAAGATTTTGACTAAAAAGGAGGGGCATTTCCTTATTAAGCCGAATCCCGCAAGACTGACCTCAGAGTTTTAGCCTGGATTATTTATAAGTTTGTTAAAACAGGCTCTTCATAAACTTCTTGCCGTAAGCCTTTGTCTCGATCCTCTCGTCACATATTATGACCCTGCCGCTGTCTTCCCCTGACCTGATAAGCCTCCCAAACCCCTGCCTGAACTTGATGATCGCCCTCGGCAGCGAATATTCATAGAAGGGGTTCCCACCGTTTCTCTCTATATCTTCGGTACGCGCCATTGTAATTGGCTCTGTGGGCACTTCAAACGGCAGTTTGGTAATGATAAGGCATTTCAGGGAATCACCCTGCACATCCACGCCTTCCCAGAATGAATCCAGGCCAAATATAATGCTGTCCCTGCCTTCCCTCATTATCTCAAGCATCATCCTGTTGGGCATCTCTCCCTGCAGCATTGGTGTCAGACCAATGTCCGACAGAGATTCAACAGAAAGTCCCCATGTCTTGTTCATAACATCCCTTGATGTAAAGAGCACAAGAACCCCGCCGTCTTTCTTTGACGCCTCAGCTATTACAACCTCGGCAAGCCTCTCAATGCTCCCGTCATTATTCTTAAAATCAATCCCTTTTTTGATCTCTATCTCTGTCTGGCCTCTGAGATCAAACGGTGTCGCAACAGTTATTTTTTGGGAATCTTCAAGCCCGAGTGTCTTTACAGTCAACCCGAAATCCCCTGCAACTGAAAGCGTCGCAGAGGTCAAAATCACGGATTCATATTCAGAGACTACGTTGTCCCTCACAAACTCGCGTGGATAAACAGGAGACATGCGAAAGGCGGTCTTTCTCTCCTCTATCTCAGTCCATCTGACATTATCTTCCCGGCCGGATGGGAACACCTCCATCGAATCAGCAAAGGCCGTCAGCTTGAGTATCGCAGCCTTGAGCTCAAGCTCCTCGTCTTCCTGGAAAAGCCCTGTTGCCGACTCGCGAATATTTGCGACCAGCTTATTTATGGAAGCCGAATGGCTCATCATCAGGTTCCCCAGCTTAAAAGCGCCCCTTATGGTCTGCCTGTCCCTGAACTCATTCTTTGCCATGATCCAGAAAAGCCCCATCTCTGTTCTCAGGGACTCAACTGCTAAATACAGGTGAGGGGATTTTGAGAGTATCCCCTTGTAAGCCCCTTTGCCATCAGCCCTCAGTAGTTTATTAAGTATGTAGTCAAAGCCCCTGTTCGAAATATTTATCCCGGCCTGGTCTGAGATAACATTATCAAGGGCATGGCCCTCGTCTATAACAAGCACCTCCGCGCGGGGCAGAATCTTTGAGTCATTCATAAGCATCGAATTGATGACTGTCAGGGCATGGTTCGCCACAACAATATCAGCCTTCTCCCATCTCTGTCTTGCCCTGAAATAAAAGCACTGCTTAAATTTGGCGCATTTCATACCCTTGCATGCATCAGCATCGGAACATACCCTGTCCCAAATAACAGACTTTTTGAAAACATATTTTTCCATGTCTCCGCTGTCAGCGGATGACGCCCACTTGACAAGGCTCCTGATCTCGTATTCCTCCTCGTCATTATCAGCCCTGAACGCGTCCAGCCTCCTGAGGCATAGGTAATTGGACCGTCCCTTTGCTATTGCATAGTCGAATCCATGGAGTGTGGACAGGAATGCAAGGTCCTTTGATACAAGCTGCTCCTGGAGGTTTATTGTCCTTGTCGAAACAATCGTCTTTTTGCCTGAAAGGATAAGAGGAATGAGGTAGGCAAAGGTCTTGCCTGTGCCTGTACCTGCCTCGGCCATGAGTACACCACTGCTCTCAACAATACCGGCGCAGGCAGACATCATCTCTGCCTGGGAAGGCCTGAGTTCATAATTGTCCATCGCAGCAGCGACTTTTTCTTTCAGGAATTTTGATGATTCAGTGGCTAAATTTGAATACATGGTTATAAATTATCGCCGATATGTTGCAGATATATCCAGAGCTTTTCACGGCGGGCGTTGTCATGACAAGGTTCAAAACCAGAATGCCGCTCTTGAGCGCATTGTCAGGCGCTCTATCACTTCTTTGTAAAGGGTTGCAAGGGAGGGGAAAGGCGACTGCCATTCCACTCCCTTGTTTTTCGCTAATAACCTGAGGCCTTTGGCTTTGATGCTTTCTTCAAAGATTTGATATACGTAACCATGTCCTTCATCTGCTCGGATTTCACACCAATGGCCTTTCCCTTATTGGCGTTTATGATGCAGACATTAATGGCCTCTTCAAGACTCCTCTGGGCCTTGCCCATAATCTTGAATTCCTTCTTGTCGCCGGCCTTTTCCACTCCACTGCCGTTAGGGTGGCAGGAACTGCAGGCCTTTGTTCCACCCGCAAATTTCGGGTCATTGAAAAGGGCCTTCCCGCGTTCTTCAGGGGTATGCTTCATTGCAAAAGCAACTGAGAACACCAGGCAGACAATCGCAAAAGACAATAAAACCACTCTTAAGCTCTTCATTCTTTTCACCTCCTCTGTTTTTTCTGTTTTTAGCTGCTCACGCGATTAATTAAAGTCTATTTCAAAAAATCCCGGCTTGCAACTTTTTTATGGAAATTTTATGCAGGATTATTCAAAATAGCAGATGGTGTTAAACTGATGACAGAACCCGGGCTGAAAACAGCAGGCATTATTATTATCGGCAACGAAATCCTTTCAGGGAAAGTGCAGGATTCAAACTCTTTCTTCCTTGCCTCTGCATTGCGTGCCATTGGCGTAAGCGTTATGCGCATTTCCGTTATCCCCGACGATATTGAGCTGATAGGAAAGGAGGCCTTCCTTTTCTCGGAAACCTACGACTATGTATTTACCTCAGGAGGCGTTGGCCCAACCCATGACGATATTACAATGGAGGGGATTGCCAAAGGCTTTAACGCAAAACTGATATGTCATCCTGAGCTGGAAGAGCGTTTCCGCAGGAGATATGGTAACGCTGCCAATGATGCCATTATGAAGATGGCCATGGTGCCTGTATAGATGTGGACGGGTTCCCTGTTATTTCATTCAGGAATATTTTTGTATTCCCGGGGATCCCGGAATTGCTCAGAAGAAAATTCTCTGCCATTAAAGAACGGTTCCGCTCAGCATCTTTTTATCTAAAACGCATATTCCTTAATGCCGAGGAATCAGACATTGCAGCGGCACTCAATAAAATTGTTGCCGGACACAGTGACGTGGTTTTCGGTTCTTACCCGATACTCAACAATCCGGACTACAAGATAATCATCACCGCAGAGTCTAAATCCGAAGTGGCAATGCTTACTGCAGTGAGCGCGTTTATGAGTACCATGCCTAAAGACATAGTATTCAATATTGAATAAGCAGGTTAAATTCCTGTAATCACAAGCCTTATCTGTGCTAAAATGTCGTGGTACAGCCATGAATAACAAAAAGCATGACATGATCAGCCTGGTCGAAAAGATGCCAGCGTTCCCGCGGAGCGTTCATCGGGTGCTGGAGTTGACTTCAGATATAAACTGCAATCCAAAAGACCTTATTGAAGTGATAGAGCACGACCCGGTATTGATCCTTAAAATATTAAAGCTTGTAAACTCCGCGTACTTCGGCCTTTCACAGCCAATCACATCGATAAACCATGCTGTTGTTTACATTGGGATCAACACAGTCAAAAACCTGGCGTTAAGCACTGCTACAATCGGGGTGCTGCCCCGCAAGAACGAAGCAGGTTTCGACATGGACGCCTTCCTTCTCCATTCACTGTCAACAGCAACCGTTGCCAGACTGTTCGCCAGAAAGCTGAAAGTTAAGGACAGGGACCCCTTTGATTTTTTTCTGTCAGGCCTTTTGCATGATTTCGGCAAGATAGTCTTTGCCCACTTCATGCCCCATGAGTTCCATAAAGCTCTGAGCATGGCAAAAGAAAAAGCAATGCATCTTTATGAGGCTGAAAATGAGATATTCGATATAGACCATGCCCAGGTAGGCTCTTTACTTGGAGAGAAATGGCAGCTCCCTTCAAATATTATAGAACCGCTCAGGGGTCACCACTGCCAGGACGGTAACCGTTCAGTACTGACCGAGGTAGTCAACGCGGCAAACCAGATAAGCAAAGAGCTCAAAATGGGGCACAGCGGTGAAAATATCATAGAAAAAATCCCTGACGAGATTACGGCCCTTTTCGGCACTGACATTGACGGGATTGTCGGTGCGCTTGGTGATGTAAAAGCTGAGATAGATAAAGCCATGCTTTTCATAAAGATATAGCTTATGAGGGGTGCGGCTTGAAAATAACATTCAGGGGTGTGCGCGGCTCAATCCCTTCTCCCGGGCCAAATACAGTAAGGTACGGCGGCAACACTACCAGCATAGAACTGGAAACAGACGACGGCAGGATCATAATCCTTGACGCAGGCACCGGAATCTATCCGCTGGGACAAAACCTTCTTAAGCAAATGCCTTTGAAATGCTCGATTTTCATTACGCATACTCATTGGGACCATATTCAGGGCCTGCCTTTTTTTGTTCCGCTATTTGTGCCAAAGAACGAGATAAGCATTTACGGGGCCTTTGACCCTGTCTTCGATCGGTCCATAAAGGATGTCCTCAACAGGCAGATGGAATATTGTTATTTCCCTGTGCGTGAGGCTGAACTGAAAGCAGACATCCAGTACAATACTCTCCGCGAGAGACAGACCATCGAGATCGGCGCAACAAAGATCACCCCTATACTGATGAACCATCCTGTGCTTAACTTCGGATACAGGATTGAGAGTAACGGGAAGAGCCTGTTTTTTACCGGGGACAACGAGCCTCTGTTCAATATATATGGGCCTGATGACGATTACTACCTGGAGTATGAAGTTCTGATCGCCAATAAAAACCGCATGCTTGCGGACTTTATCAAGGGAGTTGATATTCTGATTGCAGACGCGGCGTATACATCTCAGGAGTATCCGGCAAGAAAAGGCTGGGGACACGGCACTTTCGACTCATGCATAGCCCTGGCCAAAGAAGCCGGTGCAAAAGACCTGTACCTCACCCATCATGAGCCCCTCAGAAGTGATAATGATCTTGATAATATTTATTCCAGGTTACAGGAGCAATACTCTTCAGTTCAGGGAATCCCCCAATATACAATAGCCAGCGAAGGACTTGAGGTCAGACTGTAGTAGGTTATAAAATGGCTCCCGAGGAGGGATTCGAACCCCCGACAGGGTGGTTAACAGCCACCTGCTCTGCCAGCTGAGCTACCCGGGAAACCCATAATATTATCAGAAAAACTCACAAGCCGTCAAATTACGATACTTCCACCTTTATTTCCCTGGGCCTTGCCTCTTCCTTTTTTGGAAGCACGATCTCAAGGATACCGTCCTTAAAAAACGCTTTTGCTTTTTCGCTTTGTACAGCAACAGGCAATGAGATGGTCCTTGCAAGGCTCCCGTAATTAATCTCTCTTGTATAGTAGGATTCATCCTTTATATCTTCCTCTTTCCTCATCTCGCCCTTCAATATCAGGGAATCTTCAGCAATGGTGAGATCAATGTCCTCTTTCTTCAGGCCGGGGACCTCTGCCCTTACAACTATCTCATCTTTCCTGTTGTACATTTCTACGTTTGGGACTATTATGCCGGCCTCGGTACCAGGCCAACTCCGTCTCCTCCTTGTGGCAGGGACAAAGAACTCATCAAAAAGTCTGTCCATGTCCCTTCTCATGTCCTCCAGTTCCTTCAAAGGACTCCACTTTACCATCGACATAATTACCTCCATATTGAATTTAATTAAATCCTAGGGTCAAGGCCCTCGCGAAGTCATTTACACTTTTTACGTTACAAGCTCGGCAACCAGTTCCTTGGTGAAAACTATTTTTTTGTCTGCATAATCAACCTTGACGGCTTCCCCTTCCTGGAATGTGCCGTCGAGTATGTGCAGTGAAAGCGGATTCAGTATCTCTTTCTGTATTGCCCTTTTTAACGGCCTTGCGCCGTACACAGGATCATATCCTACCTGGGCTATATACTTTTTTGCGTTATCGGTCAGGACAATATCAAGCTTCTTTTCATGGAGATACTTTTTCATCCTCTCTACCTGGATATCCACTATCTGTACAAGCAGCCTCTCGCTTAAGGGGTTGAATATGATTATTTCGTCAACACGGTTGAGGAATTCAGGTCTGAAAAATGACTTGAGATCTTCCATGACCTTATTTTTAATGTCTCTCCCGTTATTTTCTCCCCAGTATGCAACAGGTCTCTTTGACCTCTCTTCGAGAAGCTCCTGTATGTGAGCGCTCCCTATATTTGAAGTCATGATGACCACAGTATTCCTGAAGTCTACGGTCCTGCCGTGCCCGTCAGTAAGCCTGCCGTCGTCAAGGACCTGCAGCAAGACATTAAAGACCTCTGCATGGGCTTTCTCTATTTCATCAAAAAGCACCACAGAGTAAGGACGCCTCCTGACTGCCTCTGTAAGCTGGCCCCCTTCCTCATATCCCACATAGCCGGGAGGAGCGCCGATAAGCCTGGATACGGTATGCCGCTCCTGGTACTCGGACATATCAACCCTTATCATTGCCCCTTCGTCATCAAACAGAAATTCAGCAAGGGCCTTTGCGAGTTCTGTTTTGCCTACACCAGTAGGCCCCAGGAAAATAAATGACCCGATAGGCCTGTTTGGGTCCTGAAGGCCCGCCCTTGACCTCCTAATGGCGTCTGCTACTGATGATATTGCTTCATCCTGTCCGACAACCCTGAGTCTTAAACGTTCATCCATCTTTATCAGTTTCTGTATCTCGCTCTCGATCATCCTCGTAACAGGGACGCCCGACCATTTTGAAACGACCTTGGCTATATCTTCTTCATCCACTTCCTCTTTCAGCATCTTTCTTCTCGCCTGGGTGCTTTTAAGTTTGGCATTTTCCTCCTCCAGTCCCTTCTGGAGTTCAAGCAGGCGGCCATATCTCAATTCCGCCGCCTTTGTCAGGTCACCTTCCCTCTCTGCCATCTCAGATTCTGTTTTTGTTTTTTCCATCTGCTCTTTTATGTCCCTGATGCGCTGAATCGCCTCTTTCTCACTCAGCCACTGCGCCCTGAGAGAATCCCTGACTGACTGGAGTTCTGCCATTTCCCTGCCCAGCTTTCCGAGCTTTGCCCTTGCATCATCAGAATCGTCCTTTACAAGCGCCTGTTTTTCTATTTCAAGCTGCCTGAGTCTCCTCTCGATCTCATCAAGCTCAGTAGGCATACTGTCTATCTCCATCCTGAGCATGGCAGCGGATTCGTCAATAAGGTCTATCGCCTTGTCAGGCAGGAACCTGTCGGTTATATATCTGTGAGAAAAGGTGACTGCTGCAATAAGGGCGGAATCCTTTATCTTTACTCCGTGATGCACCTCATATTTCTCTTTCAGTCCCCTCAGTATCGAGATCGAGTCCTCAACCGAAGGCTCCTTTATATAAACAGGCTGGAACCTCCGTTCAAGGGCAGGGTCTTTTTCTATATATTTTCTGTATTCATTTATTGTTGTGGCCCCGATGCACCTCAAATCGCCTCTCGCAAGCGCCGGCTTCAGCATGTTCGACGCATCCACAGCGCCTTCGGCAGCTCCTGCACCTACAAGTGTATGGAGCTCATCTATAAAGATTATCACCTTGCCTTCTGACTGCTCTATCTCCTTTAATACCGCCTTCAGCCTCTCTTCAAATTCTCCCCTGAACTTTGCACCGGCTATTATACTGCCGATATCAATACTTATGAGCCGCTTGTCCCTCAAGGTTTCCGGCACATCACCGTCCACGATCCTCTGTGCAAGGCCCTCTGCCATGGCAGTTTTCCCGACACCGGGGTCGCCTATCAATACAGGATTGTTTTTCGTCCTTCTTGAGAGGACCTGTATGGTCCTCCTGATCTCCTCGTCCCTTCCGATAACAGGATCCAGTTTCCCTTTCCTTGCAAAATCGGTCAGGTCTTTGCCGTATTTGGCGAGTGCCTGATACTTTTCTTCAGGATTGGGGTCAGTCACGCTGTGCACCCCGCGGATCTCTGTCATGGCTGATAAAACCTTATCAGCAGTCACGCCGTATCTCTTAAGAGTTTCCGATGCCGCGCCTCGAACCTCAGGGATTGCAAGCAGAATATGTTCAACGCTTATATATTCATCCTTCAGACGGGTAGCTTCTTCAAAAGCCTTCTCCAGCACTGTCTTTAATCCCGGCGCAATATATATCTGCCCGAGCGGAGTTGCTCCGGACACCTTTGGGAACCTATTGATCTCTTTCTCAATGTCCGTCTTCAATGAGGCTATATCCGCCCCAATTCTCTTTAGTATCTGGATAGCAATACCGTCTTCATCTTGGAGAAGGGCATACAACATATGCTCCACATCAAGCTGCTGATTGCCTTTCTTTTCAGCAATGCTCTGGGCCTCCTGTAAGGCCTCCTGGCTCTTTAATGTCAGTTTGTCCAATCTCATATTTCCTCCTACGAACCTAAGAACAGGTAAAGGTAAAGGCAGAGAAAAAAATATTTTTTTAAACTCTTTGCCTTATTACTTTACTCTTACCTCTACCTTTGCCTGTCTTTATCATTCTTCCGTAAATATTTTCTGCAAACGCTTTTCAAAAGTCCGCCTTACATCTGAATCCAGAAAATCCATCATCTCCGCCATTTCATCCTGCATCGCCTGGATTCTTTTTCTCATCCTCAACACTATTTCAACGCCTGCTTTGTTTACTCCCAAGTCCTTGGTAAGTTTTATGACCAGATTCAGGCGTTCCAAATCTTCATCCGAATAAAGCCTTTGCCTGTTTATCCTGTGAGGACAGACAAAGCCTTCTTTTTCGTACATCCTCAAGGTCTGGGGATGGACTTCAAGTATCCTCGAAACAACACTGATCATGTAAACCGGACTTCCTTTTTCCTGCCTTTTTTTCAACATTATCTGTTCACCAGCCCTTTCCTCGGGTTTCCAGAATATAAAGACTCTATTGTCTTAATGGCGTCCTTTGCATTTTCAGAGATGTCCTTGGGTACCGCTATCTTTATGTCCACATATTCGTCCCCCCTGTGTTTCGTCCTTGGGGAGACAAATCCCTTACCCGAAAGCTTTAGTCTCTGCCCTCCCTGGGTCCCTGCCGGCAGCTTCATCATGGTAACCCCGTCAATTGTCGGCACTTCTATTTTTGCGCCAAGGGCCGCCTCTCCGAAAGTTACAGGTAATTGTACATATATGTCATTTCCCTTTCTCTTAAATACAGGATGTTCTTTGACCGAGATCTCCAGCAGAAGGTCGCCGGCCGGCCCGCCGCCTGTTCCGGCATTTCCCCTTCCCTTAAGCTTAACAATAGAACCGTTGTCAACACCTGCCGGGATTTTAATATTTACGGTCTCCTGATGTAATTTACTGCCCCTGCCGCTGCATTTTTTACATACCGTCGTGATTTTTTTCCCTGTTCCGTTACATTCATCACATCCCTGCGCCATCCTGAAAAAACCTTTTGCTGTCTGAATTTGTCCTGTCCCCTTACACTTCTGACACGGCTGAAAAGACTCTGCTCCGCTGCCGCCGCAGGCATCACAAATTACCGTCCTTGTTATATTCAGAGGCCTTGTTATGCCTGTAAAAGCCTCTTCAATGGTGAGTTCAATGCCGTAAAGCATATCTTCACCACTTGAATAATTGAAAGTTGCGCCACCTCCTGCGCCGAAAACGTCACCGAAAAGATCACTGAAATCAAACTTTCCACCAAAATCAAAGCCTCCGGCCCCTCCACCAGTGCCTTCAAAGGCAAATGTACCGCCCCTGTCGTATTCAGCGCGTTTTTTCTCGTCACTTAGAACAGTGTATGCCTCGTTAATTTCTTTAAACTTGTCTTCTGAAGTCTTGTCTCCAGGATTCAGATCAGGATGGTATTTCCTTGCAAGCTTCCTGAAGGCCTTCCTGAGCTCATCCTGGGATGCGTCTTTATTGACCCCGAGCAGTTGATAATAATCTTTTGTTGCTGCAGCCATAGTCGTCACCTCTATCTGCTCTTATAATAATACTTGAGTCGTTTTATGTCAAGATACATGCTACCATTATAATCATAATATTAAGACCTGTCCCATTAGTTAAAACTATACAATATAATCAGACGGAAGACTATCAAAATTCAGGTGGCAATTAATTCCAAACTTGACCTGATACATTTCAAAAATGTTAAATTAATAACGTTAATGATTGCGGATACAACTGTTATTAATTCTGACCTTTGATGAATTTATTAATATTCAGGAGGCTTTTCTATTGAGACTGTTAAATTATCTGGTTGTTGACGATTCCCCGACCATTCTGAAACTGGTGACTAAAACCATTGAAACCAGGTTAGGAGCGACAAAGATCCATCAGGCAAAGGACGGCGTCGAGGCCCTTGCCGTACTTAAGGCACATATAATAGATATCATCATATCAGACTGGGAAATGCCCAACCTCTCCGGCGACCAATTCCTGTACGAAGTCCGTAACAATAAAGAGTGGGGGAATATCCCGTTCATTATGATGACAACCCACGGCGAAAAAGATTTTATCGTTACGGCAATACAATTAGGCGTAACCCAGTATGTTGTTAAGCCCTTTCCCCCTGAAGAGCTCGAAGATAAGATCATGAAATCATGGAACACTGCATGCCAACGCCAGGCCCAGCGTTATGCCCAGATGCCAAGACATGGGTTTATCATTAAAATAGATGGCAAGGCAATTCCAGGAGAAGTTGTGAATATAAGCAGAATGGGTATGCTGGTCAGGCTGACCTATGTCGACAGCATAAAACTATTCGCTACCTATGAGCTTGCGCTTAAAGCAGAAAGCCCGGACCTCAAGAACACATGGATAATTAACCCGCTTGCAGGCAAAGTAATACGTCTTGAGTCTGACAGCTCTTCTCAAAGCTCTGCACAGACATGCCTAGTGGCCCTCTACTTCGACCCCACTACAGTAACCAAAAAGGTTGAAGAAATCCTGCTGAATTTTCTTAAATGGTTAAACAGTCAGGGCCCTGAGATTATTCCAGCGGAGTAGCAAACCAGCTTCAATCAGGTTTTGCCCCGGCCTTCAAAGTAATTTCTGATGTTGTCCCAGCCGGTCCAATACGTGATATTATTGATATATACACAATACAGGGGCTTATCATGAAGATGATCAGTGAAGTAATAAAGGAAACAATAACCAACGCTAAAAATATTGTAATCACCGGCGAAGAGGGCGTCGGCAAACTGAAAAAGACAATCGAGGCGCTTCAGGACCGGGACAATGTCTATTACATCGGGAACCCGTTTGACTATAAAGGCAACTGGAGACCGAAGGGATACGACAAGTATATTTTCAATGTAATGTCGTTGAAGAGGGACCTCTTTATAATTTCAAACGAGATCGAGATATTGTCAATAGACCCCGGCCAGTTGTCAGAAAAAAAGCCGGTCCTCGTAATTGACGAAATATACGGCAGGAATGAGGCACAGCATGAAAAAATTGCCTCCCTGCTTAAAACTCAGCAGATCAAGGTCATCATCATTACAGGTTGCCTGAAAAACATCGGGAGCCTGGCCCAATACCTGGATTTGAGCATCATGCTTTTCGAAGACGACAGCTTTTTGACCGTCGAACGGGAGTTCCTCAATAAAATATGCTCTATCCTGAAGCCAGAACCTCACTGAAGAAAATACACACTTCCTGCATGGAGTTGTATAGCTCAAATCCTATCTATGGACATGTTATTTTGACAGTAAATCATAACGTTTAACATTTAAGTAGAGAGTTTCCTTGCCAATCTTCCTTGCATCAAAAAGACGAAAGAGACGATTACTCCCTCTGCATTTCCCAAAGCTTGACGTACTTCAACAGGGTGTAGAAGCTGTAAAGCAGCGAGAGGACAAGGCCGTGGAAGCCGTCCCTGAACCCCTGTCTGATCAGGAACATCTTAATGAAGGTTGCGAGAGGTTTATAACACAGGAAAGATTTTTTAAAAGTCACCCCATGTTTGTGCAGTTCCTTTGCGGAAAGGGTTGAGTAGTTGTCCATCTTTTTCAGGTTTTCGGAAATGGTGCGGTAGGTGTAATGCTCAAGAGGGTTTTGCAGGACGCCGATATTACCGTTAACCACGATCTTTTCATGCACCTCGCGCTCTTCCATGGAGCCCGACTCTTTTTTGAAGAGTCTCAGAGTGTGGTCGGGCCACCAGCCGCTGTGGCTGATCCATTTGCCGAGGAAGAAATTTTTACGGGGCATGTAATAGCCCTGGTAATCGGGAATCCCTACGGCCTTCTCAATCTCAGTTTTCAGACCTGCAGACACCCTCTCGTCAGCATCGAGGACCAACACCCACGGCAGAGTGGCCTTGTCAATTCCTGTCTGTTTCTGCCTGGCGTAACCCTGCCATTCGACCTGAAAGATCTTGTCAGTATATGCTCCGGCGATCTTTAATGTATTGTCAGTGCTGTAAGCATCAACAATAACAATCTCTGCAAAGCCCCTTACACTTTCCAGCGCATCACCAATATTTTTTTCTTCATTTTTTGTAACTATTACAACAGATACTGGTATCAGTATAGTCCTCCGACAAGGGTCGCTTTTATATTGCCTACAAGCACCTTTGTCTTGATCAGCACCGGGATCCTTTTTTCATCATCCGTCACCCAGATAAGGATGTCTCCTTTTTTGTAGAAAATACCCTCCGACTTCATAATCGGTTTAATAAGGATGGTCTTAAACGTCCCAAGCGGTGTTTCTATGGTCTCTTTCTTCAGGACCTGCACTTCAACCTTATACAATTTTTTACTGTCATAAACATCTATATAAACAGATTTCCCGACTTCCAGCGGAACCGTTCTTGCAAAATAAAAGCTCGAAAGCGCGTCAAATGTCGAATTATTAACTTCAGCTTCTACTGTTTCCTTGTCAATATGGTTTTTATAGGTTACCTTCCTGGCAGCATGGTCAAAGGTAAGCTCCTTGTCCCTGACATGCCTGCCTTCCTTGACTTTCAGGCGGTAGTTGTAAGGCGCGCCAACAAATTTTTCATGGAAATCCTTGCTGCCCCCTTTTTTTAGAGTGCTTACCACTTCATCTTCCACACGATAAAAAACAGAAACCCACTTGGCGGATCTGGCCTTTGAAATAAACTGAATATAGGGGCCATCGTCTTTTACTTCGAGCACGGCCTCACCGGCCTTGACACCCGTCCACGTAAGGTCGTACTGGAGTCTCTCGGGGACATTAAAACCAGAGGCATCACTGAAATAAAATAAAATGCAGAAAACAGAACTGAAGACAGCAAACATCATGACCCTGCCACCCGGTATTTTCATATTTCACTCAATCTCCATGCTTAAGGCACCTGCTTTCAGTTCCTGCAAACCTGAAACGCTTTCTGTTATATTAATACATGATAATAATTCCTGCAATAGACTTAAAGGACGGCTTTTGTGTAAGACTGCTACAGGGAAGAAAAGAAGACGCCACTATTTATTCCGACGATCCGGGCTCGACAGCTATAAAATGGGAAGACTGCGGCGCAAGGCTGCTGCATGTGGTTGACCTTGACGGGGCTTTTACAGGAGACCAGAAAAATATAGAAAGCATAAAAAGGATACGTGAGTCAGTTGCAATGGATATAGAGGTGGGCGGGGGCATAAGAGACATGAACAGGATAGACCTCCTTGCTTCCTTGGGGATCAACAGGATCATCCTCGGCACTATCGCTATTGAAAACCCTGAACTTGTAAAAGAGGCCTGCAAAAAATATCCCGGCAGGATACTGGTCGGAATAGACGCAAAAAACGGTTATGTTGCTGTAAAGGGATGGGTCGAGATGACAGGCGTCAAAGCAAGAGACCTCGCGTTCCGGATGCAGGTCCAGGGAGCTGCCGGCATAATATATACCGACATTTCAAAGGACGGCATGATGAGCGGACCAAATATCGAGGCAACAAGAGAAATGGTCGAGAGTCTCGACATCCCGGTAATAGCCTCCGGCGGCATATCATCTCTGGACGACATCAAAAACCTGCTGAAAATAAAAGGCGTGTGGGGAGCAATCACAGGGAAGGCCTTATATTCAGGCGCAATAGATTTAAAAGAAGCAATCAAAACAGTTATGAGTTACAAGTTATGAATTATGAGTTGATGAATATCTTTTTCATAAACCTGAAACTCATGGCCTGGGATTCATAACTTTAGAGGAATATGCTTGCAAAACGAATAATACCATGCCTTGACGTAAGGGACGGGCGTGTGGTCAAGGGAGTGAACTTCCTGAACATCACAGACGCCGGAGACCCTGTTGAAAACGCGATATTTTATGACGAGCAGGGAGCGGACGAACTTGTATTCCTCGACATAACCGCGTCTCATGAAAAACGTAAGATCATATTAAACGTCGTGGAAAAGACGGCTGATGACGTATTCATGCCACTTACCGTGGGCGGGGGAATAAAGACACTCGATGATATCAGGGACCTGCTTAACGCCGGATGCGACAAGGTCTCTATAAACACCACAGCCGTAAAAGACCCCTACTTTATAAGCCGTGCTGCGGAAAAATTCGGAAGTCAATGCATTGTGGTCGCGATTGATGCAAAGCAGGCAAACACTAACATGACGGATGCAACGGGTGAAGACTGGTTTTCAGACAAATCCCTTGCGGACGTGAAACTTGAACTGCCTGCACTGGCTGCGACATGGGCACTTTCCACTCACGGCGGCAGGAAAATGAAACTGATAAATGCTGTTGCATGGGCCAAAAAGATGGAGAAGCTCGGGGCCGGAGAGATACTGCTTACAAGCATGAACAGGGACGGAACAAAAGACGGCTATGACCTAGAACTTACAAAGACAGTCTCAGAGGCAGTGACAATACCCGTAATCGCCTCAGGCGGTGTCGGGAACCTTGAACACCTTTACGAGGGAGTTGTCATAGGGAAAGCAGATGCTGTTCTTGCTGCATCAATATTTCACTATAGGGAATATACAATAAAAGAGGCCAAGGAATACCTTGATGCAAAGGGAGTGGTGGTCAGACTGTAAAACCTTTTGACGCAACATCAGGCCGCTTTATCATATATTTTTCGATTGTCTCATTTGCAGCAGGCTTAACCTGCATCCTCGATGTCTCTTCATTCCAGGAAACACTGACCTCTACAGAAGGCAGGTTCTTTGCGTCAGAATACCTTGCGCAGATCGAGGCAGCCAGTCCCAGGGCATCATCTGAAGCGGCCCCGCACACAATTGTCATCGGACTGCCAAAGTCCTCTACCCACATTAAATAATCTCCGCTGTCAGCCATGGCCTGAATAACATTATTTTCCTGTTCGTCCCTTCCGACAATGGCCCTGGAACCAGAGGACATCCTGAAATGACGGCCAAGCCTGAGGAGATTAATGTCTTTTACAGACGGGGACGGATTATTGCCAAACAGTTCTTTGAGACGGTGAGAATACAGCGGGTCAGTCAGAAGGCATCCTCCTGCAGGCGCAGGATAATCCGTGAGTCCAAATTCCTCTGCCAGGGCCATTTGGGGTTTTCTCGACCTGCCGTTGAAGTCGTATAGCTTTTCCCTGTCAACAATTCCCGTCTGTTCCGGGACTGTGATCTTCAGCTTTTTAGCACAGAGCGGCCTTAATACGTAGCCTGCAAGACCGGCCTCCCTGTCTATCACAGGAAAGGTGTCCCTTCTCTGGCTCATGGGCCTCTGTCCAATCACTTCTCCGGTGATAATAAAATCAGCGCCTCGCATTTTCATCAGCTCTTTGGCCTCTTTGAGCATCAGTATCCTGCAATCCATACACGGATTCATGTTTTTCCCGTGTCCAAACCTGGGGTTCTTGACAATATCTACGAACTTGTCAGCCAGGTGGCAGAGCTTGACCTCAAACCCAAATTTTCCAGCTGCTGAAAACGGGTCCTTCGAGCATGAAGATTTGTCGGATATGTCACAGCCGAAATTTGTGAGGAACGTGACTGCAGTCACTTCTATCCCCAGCCTCATTGCAACAAGTATGGCCAGGGTACTGTCAAGCCCTCCGGAATATAACGCGATTGCCTTAATGGGGTCAGGTCTTGAATCTTGAATTTCAACCATCGCCCTTACGCAAAACAGAGGGTCAGTGAAAAATTCAAGATTCAAGACCTGACCCCCGATTTTTGAGTGAGCGATTTTTGAGGATTTTTGAGGGATTTTAAAAGCATTTCAGGGGTTGCAACTGCTGTGCCGACCTCGCCTACCACTATGCCTGCCGCATGATTTGCTATTATCGAAGCGTCAACGAGAGAGGCCCCTGAAGTGCGGGCAAGGGCAAGGGTAGCGATGACTGTGTCTCCGGCGCCTGTAACGTCAAAAACCTTTTGCGCCACTGTCGGGATATGCGTTGTCCTGATCTCCCTCGAGGCGTCTTTTTCAAACAGGCTCATGCCGTCTTCCCCCCGTGTAATAAGCACCGCCCGGCAGGAGAGTTTTTTCATCAGCGCCTTGCCGGCCTTTATCAGGCTGGGTTCATCCTTAATTTCAAGACCTGAGCCCTGGGACGCCTCCATAAGATTTGGAGTTATCAAAGAGACATTCTTATAAAAGTGGAAATGGCCCACCTTGGGGTCTACCGCGATAAAAGTATTTTTCGGTTTTGCAAACCTTACAACCGCCTTTATGAGTGACGGGGATATGACCCCTTTTTTGTAATCGGAGATAATAACCGCATCGTGCATGGGGACCGCCTTTTTCAGGTAATCCAGGAGAATTGTGAGTTTCTTGCCTTCCAGTCTTCCGGCGTCCTCCCTGTCAAACCTTACCACCTGCTGGTTGTGGGCAATGACCCGTGATTTAACAGTAGTAGGCCTGTTAGTTTCTACCATCCCCCCTATATTTATGCCCTTATCTATCATCAGCTCACCTAAAACCCTTCCCGCGTTGTCCTTACCGATAATGCCGGCAATGGAAGCCCGCCCGCCGAGGGCCACAATATTGCTCGCCACATTAGTAGCGCCACCCAAAAGGAAGGATTCTTTGACCACCTCGACTACAGGTACTGGGGCCTCAGGCGATATCCTGCTGACCTTTCCAAAAATGTATCGGTCAAGGATCAGGTCACCGATAATCAGTATCTTTTTGTCCTTAAAGGAGTTAATGACCTTTTCAAAACCCATTTAAAAAAATAACCTATCCATTACAGTAAATGCAAACGCAGCCAAAATGAGCAGGGGTTGGCATGCATGACTTAAACGCCTTTTAAAACGCGATTAATACTATTTTTGTCGCTTTCCTGCTCATTCATGTAAATGTAATAGCAAATATCCTTTAATGGTAGTCTGGAGATTAATAAGGTATCGCGTTTAAAAAACTTTTCAGTCATACCTGCCAAACCTTTCTACATCCCATGTTACCTATCTGATTTGACTTTTTAGCTGTATATTGGATAAATTCAATGAATTTGGGAGGCGTATGGAACATTCGGCAGTTCAACTAATACTTCAGGCAGGATACGTTGTAAAGGCGGTACTTTTAATACTTCTTTTGTTTTCGATTATCTCGTGGACAATAATATTTCACAAGTGGCGACATTTTTCGAGCGCAGACAAAGAGACACACGACTTTCTGAGAGTATACGATACGACCCAAAACCCCAAGGACCTGTTTTCTGCCTCAAAGAAATTCGCGATGAGTCCTCTCGCAAGACTTTTCAGGGCGGTTTATTCCGAAAAAACTTACACTGAGCGGCATGAGCTCGAAAGAATGCTCAAGAGATATTCAACCCTTGAGGCTGTGAAGCTTGAACGGTATCTCAACTTTCTTGCGACCACCGGCTCTACGACACCGTTCATCGGTCTGTTCGGCACAGTATGGGGGATAATGAACGCCTTCCGGGGAATTGGGGCTGCCGGTTCCGCATCACTCGCAGTCGTCGCCCCCGGCATTGCAGAAGCATTGATCACCACCGCAGTGGGGCTTGTTGCAGCCATCCCAGCGGTAATTGCATATAATTATTACTTAAGCAGGGCAAACAGAATGATAATAGAGGTACAGGACTTTTCAGAGGAACTGGTTGATTATATCTTTAAATAAGGATGAAAATTAATAGAAACAGATCGGCCCTGTCCGAGATAAATGTCACCCCGCTTGTTGATGTAATGCTGGTACTTCTGATCATCTTCATGGTCACTGCGCCGCTTCTTCAGCAGGGCATTGATGTGAACCTGCCACAGGCAAAAGGCAAGGAAATGCCGCCTGAAGAGAGAATCAACATCATTATCAAGAGGGGCGGGGTAATTTACATGAACAACAACCCCGTCTCATCCGCTGAGTTGATAAACAAACTGTCTTCAATAAGCAAGCTCAATCCGAATGTCTACCTGAAGGCGGATAAGGATGTGCCTTATGGAATGGTTGTTCAGGTAATGGGAGATATAAAGGAGGCCGGCATAGAGAAACTCGGTATGATAACCGAGCCTAAAATCTCGTTACCATGAGGGCCCCTGGCCTTTATAGCGCCTTTACCGGTTCCATTGTTTTACACGCCCTGCTAATAGCAGCTTCAATAATAGTTGTGAGGCATTCAAACTTCAAACGGCTCCCAGCTTCCTATATCGTCTCACTTGTTTCAGCCCCACCGGCTTCGTCATTATCTTCATCAAAAGAGGCAGACACTGCCGGGAGTCAAAAATTGGATGCTGCTGCAAAGCCTGAAAAAGCACAACCGGCCAAACCAGTAATGTACCCTCCTGCCTCCCAAAAACAAAGAAATAATTCAAAAAAAGAAGATGAAAGACTCGTAAGTGAGAGAATAGCGGCCTTGCAGGCCAAAAAGCAGGTGGAAAGATCGGCAACCCTCAGAAAAATACTTGAGATTGAGAGTCAAAAGCAGGCAGGAAGTCGGTCTTCATCTGCACGTGCCGGACAGTCAGTTACCCAGAAGTCAAACGCGGGGGGGCAAAATGCAAGCGGCGGCGACTATGATTCAAGGGTCACAGAGAAGATAAGGCAGCAGTGGATATTCCCGGAGAACATTGACAGGGACCTGGAGGCAATAGTATCAATAAAAGTGGCAAGGGACGGCAGTATAACAATCCAAAAGATAGAGAAAAGCTCAGGCAGCCTTCTGTTTGACCGTACGGTACTGAGGGCCATAGCTAAAGCAGGGCCATTGCCCCAACCTCCAAAGGAAATGGAAATTGTAGTGAGGTTCAGACCTTGAGGGAAGGTAGAAAAGGATGAAGGTTGAACGATGAAGGCGAAAGTTAATAAAAATAAAACAGAGAAGATTCTCCTTTTGTTTTTTGTTATTGGTTTTATTCTGACTGCCGGCTACTGGCTGCTGGCTACTGCTTTTGCTGACAAGATATATATTGATGTGAATTCGCCGGGCATGAAAAAACTGCCAATCGCAGTTCAGGTTTTTCCAGGTGCTAAAGAAATATCAGACACATTAAAGGAAGACCTTACTTTCACAGGCCTCTTTGATTGCATTGACGACTCCGCGCAGATCGAAAAACCCGATCAGCCCTTTAACCAAAACAACTGGAACGGCCTTGGAGTTGAACTTGTAGTCAAGGGCATTGTTAATATTTCCAGCAGATCTGTAAACGTGGTAGTCTCTGTGAATGATGTTGCTGCTGGCAGGGAGGTTTTGAAGAAGGAGTACTCGGCTGCGCCGGACCTGGCAAGGCTTATCCCTCATTCCATAGCCAACGATGTCTATAAAATACTGACAGGACAACAAGGCATCTTCAGGACAAAAATAGCATTTACAGGTGAAAAGTCAGGCAACAAGGAACTGTATATCATGGACTGGGATGGACATCGCACAAACGGGACAGGGATAACAGGCGGGATACTGCTGACACCTCACTGGTCAACAAGCAGGATGGAGATCCTTTATTCAGCGGAAAGACAGCGCCAGTGGGGGATTTACATCTTTGATATGAACACCATGAAAGAAAAGAAAATTGTTATCCTGAACGGATTAAATGTAGCGGGTAATTTCTTTCCTAACGGAAAAGAGTTTGTCTTTACTTCGTCAAAGGACGGCAAATCAAATATTTATAAAGGAGACATTGTCAGCCTCAAAGGCAACAAGCTGATTTCTTCGCCATGGATAGACATCTCACCCGCTGTTTCACCTGACGGGAACAATATCCTGTTCGTATCAGACAGGGCCGGGACCCCCCAGATATACATCTCGGACAGGGAGGGATACGGGATCAGGAGGCTGACCTTTGAAGGCAACTACAACACATCTCCTGCGTGGTCGCCTGCAACGGACAGGATAGCATATGTTGGAAGGACAGGCGGCAAGAACCAGATATTCATCATGAAGTCTGACGGGACCGGATTAACCCAATTGACCAATACAGGCAATAATGAAGAACCGTCATTTTCCCCTGATGGAAGATATATCGCATTTACGTCAGACCGGGACAGGATTAAAGGCATATATATTATGAGAATTGACGGCGAAGGGCAGAAGAGGATAACGCCAAAGATATTCAAAGCGACAAGTCCAGGCTGGTCTCCTATATAATAAGTGTCAATTATTACTGTCGGTGACGGGTTTCTGTTACTTACACCTGATATGTATTTAAAAGGAGCAAAAAGATGAAACTAACGCATTTTGATGAAGAAGGGAAAGCGAGGATGGTTGATGTGTCGGGCAAGCCTCCGACGCATCGCGAAGCAATTGCAAAAGCCTCTGTTTTTATGAAACCAGAAACAATACGGCTGATCAAAGAGAGCGGGATATCAAAAGGAGATGTGCTCGGAGTCGCGAGGGTCGCAGGGATTATGGCATCCAAGCAAACATCAGGACTCATTCCCATGTGCCATCCATTAAACATAACATCCGTAAACATTGATTTTGACATCAACGAAGAAAAAAACAGCATAGATATTAAAACCACTGTCAAGATCACAGGACAGACAGGCGTTGAAATGGAAGCGCTTACCGCAGCATCAGTCGCAGCCCTTACCATTTATGACATGTGCAAGGCGGTTGATAAGCAAATGGTAATTTCCGATATTATGCTCCTCGAAAAACGCGGCGGCAAAAGCGGGGAATTCAAAAGGAAAGGCTAATAGCTATTTATATCTTGCCACTGTAAATCTGAATATCTCCACATTCTTTTCAGATGGGGCAATCCCTGCCTTCATTTTTGTGATCTTCAATTGTTCTTCAACTGTGTTGACTCCCTCGAGATCAGGCAGCAGGAGGCCTTTGCGGAAGTCCTTGGCAACAATGACCCCGTATTTTGCAGGGTCAAGCTCTGAAATATCCGATACCTTCTCAGGCATTGAAAGCACATCGACACTAATATTGATGCCCTTTAGTTCATCCTCACTTACAGGAGAGAACCTCGGGTCATCTTTTGCGGCAGCTATTGCATTTCTAACAATCTCCTGAAAGATATTATCAGCACACGGAATAAATGTGCCGATACATCCCCTCAGTTCCCCATCTTTTTTCAGAGAGACAAATACGCCGGCCTTCTGCTGCATCTCCAGGGACAATTCAGCGGGGGGTTGAAGCACCTTCCCACGTTTTATATGTTCTTCAAGCGCCTGTTTTGCGACTTCTACAAAAGGGTGCATTTCACTTCTCCCTGTGCATGGCATATTCAGCCATTACAAGCAGTGTTTCCTTTTCTTTTGATGCCGGGAAGATATCAAGCTCGGACTTGGCCTCAGCTATGAGACCTTTTGCTATATCGAGTGACTCTTCTATGGCATTATATTTCAAAAACAGGTCCATTATCCTCTTCAGGGACTGTGATGGGCCTTGACCCGATTTTTTAGTCCCGGTTTTTTTGCCTTTGACTGCCGACTGGCCGCCGCTTCCGCCAACAGTAGGAGCGTAGGCTCGCCTACTGTCGGTGACTGATGAGATAATTGCCTTTATTTCGTCCCTCTCGCTCTCAGATGCGACCTTCAGTATATGGATCAGGGGCATTGTAATTTTTCCCTCTTCAAGGTCCTTGCCGAGCCTCTTGCCGAGTTCCTTCTGCTTGGCAACATAATCAAGTATATCATCCGCCAGTTGAAATGCAATGCCTGTCTTCATACCAAACCTGGCAAGCGCCATCTCTCTTTTTTCGGGCTCGCCCGCAAGTATGCCGCCGATCCTGCAGGCCGCTGATATCAGGACGCCGGTCTTTGCCGAGATGATCTCAAAATAATCTTCCTTTGTTATTTCAGGGTCTCCGATCCTGTGAAGTTGAAGGATTTCTCCTTCCGTCATACTCGTTGTAGCATCAGACAGGGCTTCCATTATCTTCTGGTTTTTCTGATGAACAGCCAGTTTCAGCGCATTGGAATAAAGGAAATCTCCCACAAGGATCACGACCTGGTTTCCCCACACGGCGTTTGCAGCAGGCTTTCCCCTCCTTGTCTCTGCGCCGTCTATCACATCGTCATGCAGGAGGGAAGCCGTATGGATCGCCTCTATTATCGCACCCAGAAGCGCCCTGTTGGCCTTTTTATAGCCGCAAAGTTCTGCACTGAGCAAAAGGAACAGGGGCCGCATCCTCTTGCCCCCGCTGCCAAGCAGGTGTTGCCCTATAATCGGGATCAAAAGCACATGGCTTTTGAAAATGCCCATCAGCTCACGATCAACCATTTTCAGGTCTTCAGCGAAAGTGTTGAAAATATCCTTAATATTCATAATTTTGTTATAACGATTTGAGCCTTATAGATTCTATATCCAGACCTTCTATAGTCAGTTTTTTAATGTCAGCCGGCTTGAAGACCCCCTTTTCAGTAAAAAAGGCCTTCACATACCTTGCAGGCGTGACATCAAAGGCTAAGTTTATTACATTTACCCCATCCGGCGCAACCCTGTGGCCCCAGACAGTCGTCACCTCGTCAGAATGACGCTCTTCAATCGGGATCAGTTCTCCTGAATCCATACTGAAGTCAATGCTGCTCAAGGGTGCGGCAACATAAAACGGTATACTGTGTTCCCTGCATAATACTGCAACAGTATATGTCCCTATCTTGTTTGCAACATCTCCATTTCTTGTTGTCCTGTCAGTCCCTACTATGGCAAGGTCTATCATGCCTTTTTTCATTAAGGCCCCGGCAGTGTTGTCGGTTATCAATGTCACGGGAATTCCGGACTGCATCAATTCCCACGAGGTGAGTCTGGCGCCCTGCAACACCGGCCTTGTTTCATCCGCAAACACCTGTATCTTCTTTCCCTGCTCCTTTGCAGCTATCAGCATCGGGGCTGTTGCAGTCCCATATCCGCCTGTAGCAAGGCTGCCTGCATTGCAATGCGTTAATATCGTGTCCCCGTCCCTTATAAACTCAGCGCCCCATTTCCCGATAGCCTTGTTTATCTCTATATCTTCCTTAAGGATTTTCCTGGCCTCGTCAATAAGCAATTTCTTGAGCTTGATTACCGGCTCATCTTTGTGAGTATCTATGAATTTCCTTATTCTATCAACCGCCCATTTAATATTCACCGCAGTCGGTCTTGTGGAGAGTATCACTTTCATTATCGGTTCAAGCTTTTTCATGAAATCAGACGCATTGGCGGCCTTTATGTCCTGTGCGCCCATAGCAATACCCATTGCCGCAGCTATACCAATGGCAGGGGCGCCCCTTATCCAGAGCTTTTTAATGCCCTCTGCAACCTTCCTGTAATCATTGCATTCAACAAACCTCACCTCAAGGGGGAGTCTGCTCTGATCAAGCATCAACACCTTCCCGTTTTTCCACTCAATGGTTTTTACCATATTTAAAGCCTCCTTTTACATTCTCACGCAAGAGGGAATATCGTGGTTACAACAAAGAAAACCGTAAGAACAGCCACTGTGACCACAGTACCCCATGATATATAGTTGTAACTCTTTGGGTTTACAAATTTCCCCATGAGCTTGTTGTTGTTTACAAGCAGCGTGGCGTAAATAAGCACAAAAGGCAACAGCAGTCCGTTTATGACAGCGGAAAGCACCATAAGGAAAACAAGAGGCGCCCCGGGGATCAGGACTACCAGGGACGCCAGTATTATGGTAAGCGTATATATCCACATGAACTGTGGCGCTTCCCTGAAGGATTTGTTGATTCCAGCCTCCCATCCCATAGCTTCACATATGTAGTAAGCAGTAGCAAGCGGCACGATAATGGCCCCGAGGATGGACGCATTTGCAAGACAAAGGGCAAAAATCATATGCGCATAGTCCCCTGCAAGCGGCCCAAGCGCAAGGGCTGCCTCTGAGGCCTCGTTTACCCTTATCCCGTTAGGGAACAGGAGAGCTCCGCAGGTCACTATAACAAAAAAACTGATGATGTCGGTTATAAAACAGCCGATTATTACATCCAGTCTTGAGGCATGATAGTCCTCTTTTTTTATACCCTTTTCAGCAATAGACGACTGGAGGTAGAACTGCATCCATGGAGTAATAGTTGTCCCGATAATCCCTATGCTCAGCATTATATATTCGGAATCCCAATGCATCTGGGGAACAACTGTATTTTTAAAAACTACATGCCAGTCCGGCTTTGCCATCAGTCCCGATATCACGTATCCGAAATATATAAGGCAGGCAACCAGGAGGATCTTTTCAACAAACCTGTAACTCCCCTTTATGACAAGGAACCATATTGAAAGGGCGCCCACAGGCACCATAATATACTTGCTAAAGCCAAGTATTTCCATGCTGGCCGCCCATCCTGCGAAATTGGCGACAGTATTGCCGAAGTTGGCAATAAGAAGTCCAATCATCATGTAGAAGGCCGCCCTGACCCCGTAGTTCTCCCTGATAAGGTCGGAAAGCCCTTTCCCTGTGACTACCCCCATTCGCGCTACCATTTCCTGAATAACGACGAGTGCAACGGTAGTTGGTATCAGGGTCCAGAGCAGACCGTAGCCGAAACGAGCACCTGCAACCGAATATGTGGTTATGCCGCTTGCATCATTGTCTATATTGGCGGTAATTATTCCCGGGCCCATTACAGCCAGGAACAGAAGGAACCTCTTCCAGCGTGTCACAGTTTCCTCCCCTTCCTCTTTGCTGCAGACGGGAGTATCCTGTCTATTATATCGTCAACAGCTACTGCTCCGAGCAGGAACCCGTCATTATCAACAACCGGCAGGGCAACGATATTATATTTGGAGATGATCCTGGCAACCTCCATCTCATCCGCATCGGGCTTGACAGTCTTCAATTTCGTTTCCATAATTTCAGCAAGTCTTATTGATGGTTCAGCCAGCAGCAATTCCTTCAGGGATATAACACCTATAAGTTTTTCCTGCTCATCAATTACGTAAATATAATATACGGTCTCGATCTCCTCGGCATCTTTTCTGAAGTTGTCAATGGCCTCTTTCACAGTTACATCAGGGTTATATGCAATAAACTCATTGGTCATCAATCCGCCGGCAGTGTCTTCCTCATGCCCCAGGAGTTCCTGAATGTCCTCTGCCTCTTCCTTTTCTATGTGCTCAAGTATCTCCTTTGCCTTTTCAGTCGGCAGGTCACTAAGCACGTCAGCTGCTTCGTCAGGAGGCATTTCCTCTATAATATCAGCGGCCTTTTCAGTATCCATCGCGTTTATCATCTCTGCCTGCATCTCGGGTTTCATTTCCGAAAGGGCCTCTGCCGCGGTTTCTATATCGAGGTCCTTAAAAAAGTGGGCCCCTTCCTCGCGTGGGACCTGGCTGATTATGTCCGCAATATCCGCTGGATGAAGTTCTGCGACCATCTGTCTCGGTATTGTAAGTTCAATCCTTTTCAGCTTTGGCTTGAGATGCTGTATGTAATTCCAGCTTATCAGGTTGTAAGGCATCGAGGTATTAAACAGCCTCATCAGCTCCTCGCCCCCCTTCTCTACTCCAAGCCTCCTGAGAATTCCCCTCATGCCTACATCAACAGCAACAAAAACCGCGTCACCCTCATACCCTTCGAGCTTTATATCGTTTACGCGCACCACCTTCGCGCCGTTAGCGTCAACTATCTGCTTATCAAGTATGTCTCTGACAGCCAGAAGATCATCTTCGCCAAGTTCGTAAGAGTTTATTGAGCCGGAAAGCAGGTAAGTAGATATGATCCTCTTGTTGAATATATTCAGCTCTTCCCAGCTGATCCTGTATATCTGTCTTTTTTTCTCGAAAATAATTGCAGATATTTTGGGAAGGGGGTCACCTTTGACCACAACAATGTCCCTGACCCTGCCGACGATTTCACCTTTCGGGTCAAACACGGGCTTTTTTATTACTTCACTGAGGAACAATTCACCGAATAATGGCATAGCGTGTTAGTATAGCTTTATTGGGCGTTTTTCAACAATCCTCGGATTTTATCAGCATTGTGGCATCCCCAAAAGGGGAATGATTTCCCTATTGGGGATATGCACTAAAAGCAGGAACATTAAGAAAACAAAGGTTTTTATACTGGCCCGGTTTTTGTATAGTGTTATATAAAAACAAATGAGGAGGTCATATTATGAAATCTGTATCAGTTATTTTCACGCTATTGGTTGTAATCGTTTTTGTGGGCACCGCGTTTGCAGTTGCTCCTGGCAGGACAGTGGAGTTTGCAGGAGGAGGGGCCGGGAAGGTCATATTTGACGGTAAGGGCCACTCAGATAAGGGGCTCAAGTGTAATGACTGTCATACAAAGATATTTGCAATGAAAAAAGGTACTGCGAAAATCACGATGACTGACATGAATACCGGAAAGAATTGCGGTTTCTGTCATAATGGGACAAAAGCGTTCTCTGCAAAAGACGCGGCCAATTGCGGCAAGTGCCATAAGCATTAGGCCTGATCAGGGCAGGTAACACCCTGCCCTTACTCTTCTCTTCCGTTATCACGCTTAGTCACAAGCAGTATCCCCTGTCCCGGCCTGAGGTCATAGTTAAATGGCGCAGGAAGGTAGTCGAGAGCGTATTCAGGGGAAACGTCCTTCAGAGGCGCCTTCGACTGGACAAAGCCCTGCAGGTTTTCTGCATAGAAATACTGCTTGTTCCAGATGTCCTTGTTCATTATCAGCAAGGCCTCTTCCTTTGTTGTTATCGAAGCCTTCCACATGACAAGTATATTTGAATTATTGCATTGCAATATCTCGGTAGGTGTCTCTTCCTGAAAGACCTTATATTCAGCCTTGATCTCATTTGTCTTTTTTATGAAATCGCTCAGGTCAATTCCCGTCTCTTCCCAATCTTCAGGCCTGGTCTTGACAACATGCAGGCTTTTCCTGAAGCCAAATTCAAAACCGACCGGCATCATCACGCCCGCTGAGAAGAGCGCTGAAAAGAGATAGCGCTGCTTGAGGCCTTCACTATTGCCGTTGAAATCAGCGCACAGCCTTGTAGTGTCATGGCTTTCCGGGAAGCTTACTGAAGGGGCCGCATGACGTGTGAGGTTGTATTGTTCCAAAAGCCAGTGATTGTGGAAGTCCCACCACTTGGAACTGTTGAATATGTAATCAAAGCCTGACCTCGCAGTCTTTGCAGTCAGGTCAGCGGAACATCCGAGGGTTTCTGCAAAGAAAACAGTATCTGGATATTTTGACTTGATCTCCCTGATGAGCCTTGCCCATAGGTCTCCGGGCACCTGGTATGCTGCATCGCAGCGAAAGCCCTTAAACCCCAAATCAATGAGATAATTCACCGACTTTAAAAAAAACTGAAACATTCCTTCCTTATCTTTTGTGCCCTTGTGGTCGAATTTTGCGAGGTCGGTCCAGACAACCCTCTTGCCGTTCTCGTCAGCACCCGGATGGACAACCCTTCCCTTCTTTTCCCACATAAACCATTCAGGGTGCTCTTTTAGCAGGTCTGAATCAGCAGCGCAGTGGTTGATCACAAGGTCCACCATCATTTTAAGACCAAGTGCGCCTCCCTTGCCGGTCGCGTCCCTCAACTGGTCCTCGGGCTTTTTATCGCTTCCCCCGTCAACAAAAAGCGGGTTCAAGCTGAAATAATCCTTTAGGGAATACAGGCTGCCGGAATTGCCGGGGAGTTGGACCGGGTTAACGAATACCCAGTTAAAACCCATTTCAGAGGCCTTTATCAGATGCCTTTCCCATTCATTGAACTTTCCGGCCAGTAGCGGAAACAGGTTATAAATTATCATCTTCTCAGGCTGTCTCATATCACACCACCTTATGCAGTCTTATTATATTCGGGTTCCCCAGGAATGGCGAACTTGCAACAAACACAATACTGTCACCCTTTTGAACACGTCTTTCCTCAACAAGAGAACTCTCTATCCTTGTCATAAAACCTGAATCAAGGACCTTGATGTCCCGCCCTTTTATAAGCCTGCCTGACACTCCCCAGTAAAGCGCCATCTTTTTCAGCACACTCTTGTCCGGGGTAAACGCTATTACAGGCACATGGGGCCTGAGCTTTGAAATGAGTTTTGCAGTAAATCCGGAACGGCTGAAAACTACGATAACCCTTGCGCCTGTGTCATTCGCGGCTTTGCAGGCCCCATCTGCTATGGCCTCAGGGAATGAATTCCCTATCTCATAAGCAGACCGGCATTTCGACTCAAGGCTCGTTTCAGTATATTTTATTATCAGGTCCATGGTCTTTACGGATTCTACCGGATATTTGCCAGAGGCTGTCTCTGCGGACAGCATAAGGGCATCAGTGCCGTCCAGCACTGCATTTGCGACATCAGAGGCCTCGGCCCTGGTAGGGCGTGTATGCTGGGTCATAGACTCAAGCATCTGCGTGGCTGTGATTACAAGCTTCCCCTTTTTATTAGCAAGGTCAATAAGCATCTTCTGGATCGTGGGGACCTTCTCAGCAGGCATCTCAACGCCAAGGTCTCCCCTCGCCACCATGATACCGTCAACAATACTCATTATTTCATTGATGTTTTCCAACGCCTCAGGCTTCTCTATCTTGGCTATCAAAGGGGGGAGTGCAATCTTTTTTGCTTTTGCCCACTTTAAAACCTTCTCTATGTCTTCCGCAGTCCTTACAAAAGAGACGGCAACATAATCAACACCCAGCTTTAACCCGAATTCAAGGTCCCTCCGGTCCTTCTCAGTAAATGCTGGGAGAGTGATTTTTGAAAACGGCAGATTAACGCCTTTTTTTGACTTGAGAAGTCCGCCCTCGATGACCTTGGCTTTTAACGCCTTATTTGTCCTGCCAATGACCTTAAGCTTTATAAGTCCGTCGTCAAGCAGTACGTGCTCCCCTTCATGAATGTCCTTTAACAAGGCTGGGTATGAAATAAACAGTGCCCTGGCATTGCTCGTGTCAGAGCCTGGATAAAGGGAGACCTCTTCCCCGGCCCTCAGCATTATGCCATCGTTCTCCGCAAGACCGATCCGTATCTTGATGCCCTGCAGGTCCTGGAGTATTGCAACTGACTTCTTTTGTTTCAGGGACTCTTCTCTCACAAATGTAGCAACCCTTTTATGGGTCTCGTAATCCCCGTGGGAAAAGTTCAGACGCGCAACGTCCATGCCGCTTTTGATAAGGGAATAGACCATCTCCCTGCTGTTGGATGCAGGACCTATGGTGCATACAATTTTGGCTTTTCTCACATTGTCCTCTTTTTTATCTGTTAGATTCCTGCTGTTGGCCTTAGCACATATTAGGCGAGCTTAAGGCAGGTACTGTTGGCTTTAAGCAATAGTATATCACAGTCTATTCTCTAATCAAGTCAGAGTATATATGTTATAATCAAATGGAATTTTCCTATGAAAAACAAGGCCCAAAAAAAATCTTTTTTTTGTAAACTCCTGTTGTCCGCTTCCTGCTGGCTGCTGATTTCCTTTTTTTCAGCTACTTATGTGTTTGCCTCTGAAATTTCCGCTGTCAATGTTAAATTACTTAACAACGAGCTTTTAATCACAACCTCCGTCAGTCCTGATCCCAAATTCATAGAGAGCATGAACGAAGGCATGTCAAAGGAATTCGTTTTTTATATAGACCTCTTCAGGGTCTGGAAGATCTGGCCGGATGAATTCGTTATCGGCAAAAAACTCGTTAAGATATTGAAAAGCGACCCTATCAAGCGTGAGTATGTAGCTACAAGCTTCGAAGGAAATACTTACCTTGAAAAAAGATTCAAAAACGTTGAGTCTATGCTCGGGTGGGCAATGAACATTGCGGAGATCAAGCTTACAAACGTCAGGGAACTGGAGACAGGGACATATTTTGTCAAAGTCACTGTCGAATCAACCATCAGAAGACTGCCTCCGGTTATAGGCTATCTGTTCTTTTTTGTGCCTGAAAAAGAGTTCAGCATCTCAAAAAATTCACCAACTCTGCAGATAAATACAAAATGAAAATATTCAGACCATTAATAACTGTATTCGGCCTGCTGGTTCTCGTTACAGTCATAACAGTGATTGAACTCTATTTTATCAAGCTGCCGACCGTTGACATAACTACCCGCATACTGCTTGTCAGCCTTCTCACCGTCAATATGCTCGCGCTCCTGACACTAATGTTTTTTGTCGGCAAGAGCCTGTTCGGCCTATATATGGAAAAGCGGCACAGGGTCCTTGGATATAAGTTCAGGACAAGGCTTATGACGATATTCGTTGTTCTTACCCTGATTCCCTCCGCCTTTCTGTTCGTCGCGGCAAGCGGTCTTGCGACCAATTACATCAACCGGCTTTTTTCCCCCCAAATGCAGGAACCATTTAACAAGTCAATAGAGCTTGCAAGGAGTTTCTATGACCTTGGCAGGGAACAGGTTCTGACTGCCGCCAAACAGGTCTCTGCAGGCAAATACTCCTCGCTTCCGGGGATGTCCATCCACAGGCATAGCTCTTTACAGTCAAATGCAACAGAAACGATCAGGGAAGCCTTTGACGGCAAGGAAGGCACCGAGGTCATTTCAGGAGAAACAGGCGACATCATAAGGGCCGCGGTGCCGGACCGTTCAGGAGGAAAGAGGAAGGGAGTTGTAATAGTCGAACTCCTTTTACCAAAGACAATCTCCGACAGGTCTGAAAAATTAAAAGAACTCTACGTTGACTATCTAAAGCTTGAATCATTCAAAGAACCCCTGAGATTGAACTATATACTTATTTTAGGCTTTCTGACACTAATGATGGTCTTTGCAGGCCTGTGGGTTTCCCTGAAGATATCCAGGGGCATTACCATCCCGATACAGAGCCTTGCAATGGCGACAAAGCAGGTCGCATCAGGAGACCTGAATGTACAGGTCAATGTGAAAAGCGAAGATGAAGTCGGACTTCTGATTGATTCCTTTAACCAGATGGTGCGCCAGTTAAAGGACAACAAGGATTCCCTTGAAAATGCCTATATGGTGTCTGACAGGAGAAGGCTTTACCTCGAGAACATCCTTGAAAACATCAACTCAGGGGTAATGTTCCTCGACACCAACGGCAAAATCCTGACAATAAACAAGGCGGCCTGTTCAATATTGAATTTAAACCAGGCTGACTTTACAGGCAAGGATTACATGGAATTTATTGCAAGTCTCAATTCAGAGGACTTGACCCGTATTGTAAAGGACATGGAAGGAAAAGAAATAAGGGAAATAAAAAAAGAAGTCAAGGTGAACATAAACGGCAAGATCGCAATGGTCAGGATTTACATATCTGGCATCAGGGAATCCTATACCTCAAAGTCGCTCGGGATGCTTGTTGTATTTGAAGACCTCACTGACGTCATAAAGGCCCAGAAAGCGATTGCCTGGCAGGAAGTTGCCAGGAGGCTGGCCCACGAGATCAAAAACCCCCTCACTCCTATAAAACTGTCCACAGAGAGACTCATTAAAAAATGGCAAAATAAGGACGATGACTTTGAAGCGGTTTTCGAAAAATCAACGAAGACCATAATATCAGAAGTTGAAAGCCTGAGGGGCCTAGTTGATGTGTTTTCAAGATACGGAAAACTGCCTGAAATAAACAAGTCTCCCACTAGTCTCACAGAACTGCTCGACAATGTAATAGGACTATACAAAGGCTTTAAAGAGGTTGAGGTGAAAATTAATGTTGAAGAAGGGGTCCCCATAATCGCCATAGATGCGGAACAGATTAAAAGGGTCTTTATAAATATAATGGACAACGCAATAAAGGCAATGAACAGCAAAGGTGAAATAGTCATCTCTGTAAAAACAACCGGTAATAATGTCATAATTGATATAGCTGATACAGGTCCCGGCATAAGCAATGACGAAAAGGAAAAATTGTTCATCCCGTATTTTTCAAAAAGAAAAGACGGCACAGGACTCGGTCTTGCAATAGCCAATAAAATAGTAACAGACCATGCAGGACGGATAGTAGTAAGGGACAACAACAAACCGCATGGGAGTATCTTTACAGTGGAAATACCAATCGGATAAATAACAGCTATGAGTCACGAGTCATGGAAAAATATTTTGGGAGTGAAAAATGTCTAATGGAACAGTCCTGATAGTTGACGATGAAGCAGGCATAAGGGAAAGCCTTTCAGGCATATTTGAAGATGAGAAGTACACTGTCATAACAGCCCCAACCGGCGAAGATGCGCTTGAGATTGCCAGGGAACAGATGCCTGACATTATACTCCTGGATGTCTGGCTCCCTGAAATGGACGGCATAGAGACACTGTCAAAATTAAGGGAAATAGACAATGACATCCCTGTAATAATTATTTCAGGACACGGGAACATCGAACTTGCTGTTAAGGCCACGAAACTCGGCGCATACGACTTTCTCGAAAAACCCCTGTCACTTGAAAAAGTGCTGATAGTTACAAAAAGGGCGCTTGAGCTAAAAAAGCTTGAAGAGGAAAACCGTACACTCAAGGCCGACCTCAAAAAGAAATGGAGATTGATTGGCGATTCCGCTAAAATGCAGGCCCTAAGACAGCAGATAGCGATGGCCGCCCAAAGCAACAGCAGGGTGCTGCTTCTGGGAGAAAGTGGGACAGGCAAAGAGATTGCAGCAAGGATCTTGCATGAAAAAAGCCTTCGCGCTGACGGTCCCTTTGTAGAGGTCAACTGCGCGGCAATCCCCCAGGAATTGATCGAGAGCGAATTGTTCGGCCATGAAAAAGGCGCCTTTACCGGGGCGACTGAAAGAAAGAGCGGCAAGTTCGAGCTTGCCGATAAAGGTACGATATTCCTCGATGAAATAGGGGACATGACATTGCAGACACAGGCAAAGGTACTAAGGGCGATTGAGACCCAGGTATTCCAGAGAGTCGGCGGAAATAAAAACATAAAAGGCGATGTAAGAATAATCGCGGCTACAAACAAAGACCTCGCTGAAGAGGTCAGGGACGGAAATTTCAGGGAGGACCTGTATTTCAGATTAAACGTGATCCCAATATCAATCGTGCCATTGAGGGAACGGAAAGAGGACATCCCCCAATTAATTCAGCATTTTGCGGAAATGTTCTCATATGAAAACGGTGTTAAGCCAAAGGAAATAACTTCAGGCGTTGTAAGTATATTTCAGGACTATACCTGGCCCGGCAATATCAGGGAACTCAGGAATGCAGTTGAAAGACTTATGATAATGATACCTTCAAATACAATTGACAGGGCGGACGTCGAAGCCCTCGGGATGTTCGCTTCCCGGCAGTCCACCAGCGCCAATGACTATTTCGCATATAAGACACTGAAGGATGCCAGAGATGCCTTTGAAAAAAACTTCATAACCAGGAAGCTTGAAGAGAACAACTGGAATGTGTCAAAGACCGCAGAGGACATTACCATAGAAAGGAGCAATCTTCACAAAAAGATCAAGGCTTATGGGATTACAGAACCTCAAAGGTAGAACAAAACTTACAAATTACTGTAATATAAGCAGTACTGTCTTTCGCTCATAATGCTATTTCCTAAAGCTCCAGGCACCTTTTGCTCAAGATAGCGCTACTTGTCTCTAAGACTATACAAATCTATTCATAGTGAGTAATAAAATGAACGCAACTATCGCAATAGTAGGAAGACCCAATGTTGGGAAATCAACGTTGTTCAACAAAATGATTAAGATGGGCCATTCTTCCGGGGCCACCGCCATAACTGAAAAAACACCCGGAGTCACGAGGGACAGGAATTATGCGAAGACTGAATGGGAAGGCATGGAGTTTTTCGTTATTGATACAGGCGGGTTCTTTGCCGAAGGTGTCCCCCATGAAGTCAATGAGATAGCCGTCCAGGTCAAGGAACAGGCTTTTTTTGCTATTGAAGAGGCCGACCTTATAATACACCTGCTTGACGGCAAAGAGGGCCTTAATCCCTCCGACAGGGAGCTTGCCAATATCCTCCGGAAATCCGGAAAGAAGATACTATGGGTCGTAAATAAAATAGATATACTGAGTAAAGAAGCGGACGTCAATGAATTTTACGGCATAGGCGCTGATGAGCTGGTGCCTGTTTCTGCTATGACAGGGTTGGGGTTTGATGAATTAATGGACACGATTATCTCCCTTGTCCCGGCCCAGGTCCCTTTGACGCTTGACCCCTTGATGGAAGTCCCCAAAATAACTGTTGTTGGAAGACCGAATGTCGGCAAATCAACCCTTATCAACTCGCTCCTGGGTAAAAAACGGCTTATTGTAAGCCCCATTCCCGGCACAACAAGAGACGCGGTTGATTCCATTTGCACACATTACGGCAAGAAATATCTTTTCATTGACACAGCCGGTATACGAAAAAAGGCAAAGGGATATTCCATTGAAACCTTCTCTGTAGTCAGGTCAATCAAGAGCATAGAAAGGTCGGATGTTGCTATCATAGTGATTGACGCGACCGAAGGCATACTGGAGCAGGACCAGAGGATAGCGGGGATCGTGCATGAGCAAGGCAAAGGCGCCATATTTCTTCTAAACAAGTGGGACCTGGTTCCCAACCCCGAAGAGCGGTTTAAAACAATCACAAAAGAATTAAAACGCAAGATATGGTTTATGGAGCATGTTCCGTGCATCACCACCTCAGGCCTCGAAAAGAAGAGGATAACCCATATATTTCCTGAAATAAACAAGATCATTGAAGAACGGAAAAAGAGGATCTCAACAGGAGAACTCAACAGGTTCCTTTCACACGCGGTCGCAGCAAGGACCTTCCCGACATACAGGGGAAAGAACCTGAAGTTTTTTTATATTACCCAGGTAAGCATTGAGCCGCCTACATTTGCCATCTTTGTAAACTATGCGTCTGCAATCAAGGAACAATATCTAAGGTATTTTGAAAAGGCCCTGCGAGATGAATTCTCATTCAAGGGGACCCCGATAAGGATCCATGTCAAGGCAAGACGGGAACCCAGAGGTTCACAGTGAGAGTGTTCAGCATTTCATTCACATGAAAACAATCAGCTCACTCCTTGGCCCGATCTTCAGAGAACTCGGCATAGAAGACCGACTTGCAATTGAAGCAATACGCAGTGAATGGAGCAGTATTTTCAATGAGCCCCTGTCTCTCCATACCTATCCGGTTGAACTCACTTCAGGAGAATTACTGATTAATGTTGATTCTCCTGTCTGGCTCCAACAGTTAAAGTTCTTCAAGCAGGACATAATAAAAAAACTTGCCGGATATAACATCAAAACAATCAGATTCAAACACGGCAAGGTATACATAAAAGGAGACAAGGGCGCAGAGGGGCAAGACCTGAAAGCACTGCCCCCCATCCACCTTGGACCTCCAGACATTGCATGGATAGAAGAAATAACATCCGACCTGGAGGACACAGAAGTCAGGGAAAGCGTCAGAAAGGCGATTAAGAAACAGATGCAAAGACCAAAGGCCAAAAAATAAGACCTTTGGTCTTTACTCAGACATTCTCACCCTTCAAAATGGCCCAGTATCTTGGACTTATCGGTTTTTGTCAAATCAGCCATGATGCTTTTATCGAGTTTTGCCTTAATTGACGGATGAAGATTTTCCACAATCTGGTTGTTTATTCTCTCTCCTGCGGCGAGGTACCATTTGGCAGGGCCTTCCTTTTTTACCAGCATATTGATATCATTGACGATTCGCACTATCACTTTCTTTTCGGTCTCTGTCTCGAGGTTGTGGGGTTCTCCTGAGCCTTTCGCTATCCCGGCCTTTCCAGCGCCCCGGTTAAAACTCCCTTCAGCATCGGTAAATTTATCCATGAGTTTGCCGTGGGTGTCAACAATATCATAACTATCCAGCAAATCCACCCTGGCACTCTCACCCTGGTTTTTTGTGACCCTGTATGCCTTGAAATGACCCAAATCAACTGCTACAATTAACTTGTTCATGAAACCCCTCCTTGTCTGCTACAGATCATTCAGTTAGCGACTGTTTATTAAGTCCACTATTTATTTAATTGTAGCAACTTTTTCACGCAATGCAAGCAAACTTGTATTTACCGGATGGGAAAATTAAGCTGTGCTGGACTACTAAAGTGAATTGCGACAAGGAAAGGGGCAGCGCGAAGGCCCTGATTTAAGGGCATCCTGGTGCTTAAACGCACCTACTTCTGGTTCTGGCGTATCAGTTTGTCCCCGTCATAAATATACTTCTCACCATCAATCTCTACCTCTATATGTCCTGAACCGGGTGCCGTAGGAACAACAACAGGCTGATCAGGAGTATCGAAAAAATATTTACCCTTCGGTACCAGCCTTATCACCTTGTAATCCTCATCGATGTAATAACTGTAATTAGCGAAAAAAGTAGCGCCCAAAAGGTTTTCAGAAGATGTAGGGACATACGTGACAGCATAATTCTTTTTTTGGACATTTCCGGCCCTGATGGAATTAACCGTGATAATATAGCCCGCTACAACACCGCCTGCAGTATGCGACTGGATCTTATGCGCCTCGTTAATTTCAGTGATCCCGAGGCGATGCAATGCGTCTTTGTTAATGACAATATTGTTAGCACCTGTATCAAAGACGAGTTCTAAAGGCATTTCATTCAGAAACACGGTGACATACTTGAGACCGTTCCGTTCAGTAAACGGAAGGACTTCATCAGCCAGGACACTCTTCCCGGCGAGCAGAAACAAAAGGGAGATAATGGACAATATCACTCTATAATTCATATATCTTCCTCGTCCTGATTGCAGTTGTACTTGATTTGCCTTATAAAAAATGGCCTGAATTTAATGCTTATGCCGATTCAGCCTGCTTTTCATAAACAACCATAGGCTTTTCTTTCCTGGTAATGGCCTCTTCGTTTATGATGCATTCAGACACTCCTCTTTTTGAAGGTATCTCATACATCACCTCAAGCATCGCGTCTTCAAGTATGGCCCTCAGACCTCTTGCCCCTGTTTTCCTCTCTATCGCCTTTCTGGCAACTGCAGACAGGGCCTCATCAGTAAATTTCAGGCGGACATTATCCATGGAAAACAATTTCTGGTACTGCTTTGTAAGTGCATTCCTCGGCTCTGTCAATATTTTTATAAGCGCCGACTCATTGAGTTCGTCAAGGGTTGCCAGAACAGGGAGCCTGCCGACAAACTCCGGTATAAGACCGAACTTCATAAGGTCTTCCGGTTCTGCCAGACTCAGGGTAGTTCCGCTTTTTTTGGCAGTTGTCCCCTGGGCTTCAGAGCTAAAGCCGATACTCCTTTTCCCGGTCCTCTGCTCGATTATCTTGTCCAAACCGACAAATGCGCCGCCGCATATAAAAAGGATATTTGTTGTATCAAGCTGAATGTATTCCTGCTGAGGATGTTTTCTTCCGCCCTGAGGGGGGATATTGGCAGTCGTGCCTTCTATTATTTTCAAAAGCGCCTGCTGGACACCCTCGCCGGAGACGTCCCTGGTTATTGACGGGCTGTCTGATTTTCTGCTTATTTTATCAATCTCATCAATATAGATAATGCCCATCTGGGCCTTTTCAACATTATAATCCGCAGCCTGGAGCAATTTTAAAAGCACGTTTTCCACATCTTCACCCACATAACCTGCCTCTGTAAGGGTCGTTGCATCAGCTATTGTGAAGGGCACGTTAAGGAACCGGGCAAGGGTCTGGGCAAGGAGAGTCTTACCGGTCCCTGTAGGGCCGATAAGAAGTATATTGCTTTTCTGCAATTCGACATCAAGCTTGGAGCCGTAGAATATCCTCTTGTAATGATTATGGACAGCTACTGACAATATCTTCTTTGCCCTTTCCTGTTCAATTACATAATCGTCAAGGAACTTGTGTATCTCGACAGGCGTGGAGAGTTTTTTAGCAAAATCGCTGTCAACTACATGCAGTTCCTCATCTATTATTTCATTACAGAGCCCCACACATTCATTGCAGATATATACCATAGGGCCTGCGATCAGTTTTTTAACTTCATCCTGGCCCTTGCCGCAAAATGAACATCTAAGGGTCTCTTCATTATTTTTCTTTGCCATCAAAACCTCCAAAGATAGCTAACAGCTGATCAGCCATCTGCTATTTCTTACTCTTTACCTCTTTTATTGAAGCAATTACGTCATCGACAATGCCGTATGCCTTTGCGTCCTCTCCTGACATGAAATAATCCCTCTCTGTGTCGGCAGCGACCTTTTCAGTGGCCTGTCCTGTATGCTTTGCAAGGATGCCGTTTAACGCCTCTTTCATCTTTAAAATTTCCCTTGCCTGGATCTCTATATCAGTGGCCTGTCCTGAAAAACCTGCAGAAGGCTGGTGTATCATTATTCTGGAATTGGGCAATGCAAGCCTCTTACCCTTTGTGCCTGCGCACAAAAGCAGCGCGCCCATGCTTGCTGCCTGACCGATACAGTATGTTGAAATGTCAGGTTTGACATACTGCATGGTATCATAAATGGCAAGACCTGCTGAAACAACTCCGCCCGGTGAATTCACATAGATATGTATGTCCTTCTCAGGGTCCTCGGTCTGGAGGAAAAGCAACTGGGCAATGACCACATTTGCAACATTATCATCTATCGCAGTGCCTATAAAAATTATCCTGTCCTTAAGCAGCCTTGAATAAATATCATAGGCCCTTTCAGTACGTCCTGTCTGTTCTATTACTATCGGCACATAACTCATACATTATTCTCCTTTTTCAATTTTTGCCTTGCTCAGGAGAAGGCCCAAAACCTTTTTTTCAAAAACAGTATTCTTCAGGCCCTCAAGAGAGCCGTCCCTTGCCACATAATACTTCATAACATTTTCAGGAGTTATATAAAACCTCTGGGCTACCCTGACTATTTCTGCCTTAAGGTCATCCTCAGAGACGTCTATTCCCTCTTTCTCTCCTATCAGTGCCAGCAGGACCGATGCCTTGACGCTCTTTACAGCATTTTCACGGAATTCCTCTTTTAAAGCCTCATCTGTACGCTCATCTTTACCCGAAGCCCTGATATCATTAATTATACCACCAAGTTCTGCATTTAACAGACTTTCCGGGATCTCAAATTCATGCGACTGAAGGAGTTTATCCAGAATTTCCCTCTGCTTAATACTGTCGGCTTCAGAGCTTTTGAAATTAAAGATGTTTTCCCGCGCTTTTTCCTTTAATGCCTGTAAGTTTTCCATTCCGAGGTCCTTTGCAAATTCATCGTCAATGGCAGCCAGGTTCCGTCTTTTTATGTCTTTGACCGTAATGCTGAACGTCAATTTTTTACCTGCAAACTGTGTCTGTGAATCTTCCGGGAAGGCCACTTCGAGATCGAACTCTTCGTCTTTCTTCCTGCCTGTAAGGCCGTCAAAAAACTCCTGTGGATATGTGCCACTGCCTATCTTTAAAACAACATCTTTAGTAACAGTCCCATCTTCCTTTACAGTGTAATCAACCGTCACAAGATCACCGTTGGCTATTGCGTCTTCGACAACCTCATATGTAGCCTTTTCCTCTGCAAGCCTCTGTAAGGCTGCGTCAATGTCCTCATCCTTCACATCAACAGGGATTTCCTTGATGGGTATATCTTCATAACTGAGGTTCTCCACCTTTGGCCTGATCTCAACCACAACTGTCAGTTCAAGTGGAATGTTCCTCTTATACTCAAAAGTCCCCTCGATCTCGGGCTTTGATACGGGTATTATCTCATTTTCCATAAGCACTGTCTGGTAAAACTCAGGGATAAGCTTTTCCAGGGCCTCCGCCTCTGCGTCTTTCCCGAACTTTTTTTCAATCATGCTCATTGGGGCCTTGCCGGGTCTGAAGCCGGGGAACTTTGATTTTTGCTGCAAATCTCTGAATGTTTTTTGTATTTCTGCTTCAACTCTCTCAGCAGGTATTTGTATTTTAAGCCTCTTTTTTGTAGCGGATATGTCTTCAAGTGTATGTGACACTTTTCCCTCCTGTATAAATTAGTCGTTAATTTTCAATCCTTTTAGTGTAAACTTAATTCCGGTCCTTTGTCAATTTCAACCGGTATCTAACGGTAAGCAACAATTTATTAACGCATGTACGAAAGGCCACGCCGGGTTTTAACCAGCTTGTTGTGGAATAACTGCCAAGATATACATACAAAGAATTATTCTAATGTGGTATTATTTTAAATGTTGTGGATTTTTTAAGGTCATTTATAGGGGGTTCCACCGTGATGACTGAAAGACAAACAGATACAAAGGGATTATATAGTCTTATAAATACCATCGTCTTTATACTGACGTTGATGGCTGGAATGGCCGCAGTATATTACGGCTATATTATAGGAACAGATGCGATACTGAAAGAATGGCAGGGGCATTGCAGCCAATTTAAAGACCCGGTAGAATATAATAATTGCATGGTCCTCTCCTTTAAACTTATAAATCACTACACAAAACTCCTCCTGATTAATTTGGCCATTGCCATTGCATTACCGGCGATTTTTTGGGGAGGGGGAAGGCTTTACCGGCGCTATTCACGGCATCTATAGGAGGTCTTCAATGAGACGTTATTCCGTGTTGACTCTATCTCTTGTTCTATTGATATTAATTTCAGTCAATCCCGCGGCCGGGGCTGATATTGACTGGAAGTTTTTTAGCGAGAGCAACACCAACCGCTGGTATTACGACACCAAAAGCGTAACTCCTTCCAATAAAAACCTTATAAAAGTCTGGGCAAAAGGCTTAACAAAGGACCAGAAAGGCATAGATGAAAAAATAAAACTGCTGAAAAAATTCGGTGGAGAGACAATGGGTTACGAAAATTATTCATATACATTGAACCTTTTTGAAATAGATTGTGAGAACAAAAAAAACAGGATACTATCGGTCAAGGATTATGACAAAAAAGGCAATGGCCTGCAAACAGTTACTATCGAAAACTATTCATGGGATTATGTAGCCCCCGGCACTATCATCGACAACCTGTTTAAAGAGATTTGCCCGAAGAAATAGAGAGAAGGAGATAAATGCAGAATCAGAGGAAATTAATAGAAAGAGTAAAAGTCAAAACTGACAATGAGAAACTCTCGATAAATTCCCAAATGTATTTTATTTCCGATACATCTGTTTTTTCTGTAAGCGACCTTATCCGCAAAAAGAGTTCTGTTATGATGGCATGGCTTGAAGGGGAAGCACTCAGGACGAAAGTTCTGTATGAACCCAGAGACCTTGTCACTATTAACAAGGCGATAGTGAAACGTGAAAAAGAAGCGATACTTCTTATGGTATCTGACGATGCAATAGTTGTGGTATCGTCTAAAGACCCAAAGGGATGCACGCCCCAGGTCATAAAGCAGGCAAAAACAGCTTAATCCCGCAGGTCGCCGTTTGCTGCCCTTTCAAGATAAATATCAATAAACATCGAGCAATTGAAAATGGAATCCATATGGGCATAGATCAGCTCCATATAGCCTTTGGCCCTTAAATCCTCCCTGATTTCTTCGGGGAGCTCCCTCAGTTTTTTTGCGTCCACAAGTTTAATGGCAACACCTTCACCTCTATGGTTGAACTGGCCGTCAACAATGAGATTATATTTCTTAAGAGTATCTACAAACCTCTTTGTCTCCTCCCTTGCATCAAATCCACTGGTCGCAGGTTTAATGCACTCTTCTTCTATTACAGGAGAGAGCTTATTGTCAGGCATAATAACCAGCTGGCCGGAACTCCTGGAAAAACCCGGACATGATAATCTGACGCCAACACTGACCTCGCCTGCCCGGTCTCTAACAATAGAGAATGGATACTGTTTGCAAGCGATAGGTCTCTCATCTCCGAGAACACACCCCATACCTTTATGCAAATAGGCACAATAATTATTTTTCCTGTTGATTCTAAGGAGAAAACAGATATCAATGTCCTGTTTGCCTTCTGCGCGGTCCACCAAAGCAAAGGTGATAGGAAAACGCTGTGACAATGGAATAATTTCATGTATATATATACGTGCAGCGTATGGATAACAACAGGAAGAGGGACATTCGGCGCCAAGGCACTGCCATTTTAAATCCGCACCTGCCTTGTCAAGGGGTTCGGGCTTGTCTTCCTTCAGACAGAGTGGTTGCAAGACATTGTTTCCAGTCATATTCACACTTCAGCTTTTCCATATCAGGCTTAAACAGCCCGATGGGGCAGTCAATGACCTGACAAAATCAGTTCCAGTGCCCGTTTGTAATCAGATGAGGCCTCTTTCACCATTTTTTTGTTCTCGTATGCTTCTGCCCTGAGTTTGTATATGTTCGGATCATACGGGTTCAGCGAAATTGCAGATTCAAAAGCCTTAAGGGCCTCAGGCATCTGTCCTTTTTTTGCAAGCGCGTGTCCAAGATAGTAAAACGCAGGTGTATAGGCCTCTTTTTTTACTGCCTTATTCAGGATTTCAACTGCCTCTCCTGTCTTGCCTGTTATAGCGAGCAGATGGCCCAGCTCTGTCATGGCCACCTCATTTTCAGCCTCTACGGACAGCGCCTTCCTTAGAGTCTTCTCCGCTTCATCATTTTTGCCTTCCATTTCATAAAGCCTTGCCAATTCGATATAAGCCGACAGGTATTTAGGGTCATTGTCTATCGCTTTTTGAAACAGCGGGTATGCCATTGGGTACATCTTATTGCTCACAAATCTCCTTGCAAGATTGGCGTTTGCAATCGCATCGTATCGGGGTGTATATCCAGGCTTAACGGCTTTTCGCGGTGGCTCTCCAGCCAGTACAAGGAGATAATCAAACAGATCTTCAGTCCCTACAAGCGGAAGGCCCGGCATAACATATGATACCTTGCCCTCTGTTATAACAACGGTAGAAGGCAGGGCTATAATACCATAGTTATGGAATGTCTTCAGTCCCCTGTCCGGCAGGATAGGGAAAGATATTTTAAGTTCTCCGGTGAGTTTCATTATGGCGCCCATATCTTCATCAGATATTGTCTGGTTGTCCGCGTTTACTCCTATAACCTGTATCCCCCTGTCCTTATATTTCCGGTAATACTCATCAAATCTTTTTAGGGCCTTGGGAGAGTTGGCGCTCCAGGTAGACCAGAAAAGGAGCACAACCGCCTTTCCCTTTGATAAGTCGGACAACGAAACGGTTTTGCCGCTCATGTCTTTAAGCGAGAAGTCAGGGGCCTTTTCTCCTGAATTAATCAGCGCCTCGGAAGAAGCAGAACAGATTGAGAATATGGAAAGTACCGCGATAAGGATTGCGGTCCTTAAGTATTTGTTGATCATTCTTACACCTCTCCATGTTTTCATTATAATGTATTTTATCACACCTGCCAGCGGTTAAAACAACTCATCAGCTGCATAAAATGACAGGGCAAGCATACGGACAAAAGCAGGAGCTTTTTAAGACACCTAATGTTGGCTTAAGCGGATTGAGCTGGTTGAAGGGAATGCACAGTCAGTGTTTTTTCTACTTCTCCCTTATATAATTATAGACATTCAGGTAATGCTGGCCGGGGTGGTTCCAGGAAAAGTCATATCTCATCCCGTTAATCATAAGTTCCCTGAAATGGTGCGGATACGCGTACCACATGCCGATTGCGCGGTGCATGGCCGACTCAAGCCCATGATAATTGAAATCACGGAATACATATCCATTGCGCTCATTATACGGTTTATGTGCGTAATCCGCGTCAAAGACCGTATCGCTTAAACCGCCGGTGTCCCTCACAATCGGGACAGTACCGTACTTAAGAGAGATCATCTGTGTCAGACCGCAAGGCTCAAACAGGCTCGGGACGATTATCATATCTGCCCCTGCATAAATAAGGTGGGCAAGCTCTTCATTATATCCTATTTCAAGATGACAATCCGGGTTGTCGTTAAGCTGATGCTTAAGGTGCCAGAAATAATTATTTGTACCGGCTTCAGGACTTGAACCGAGGAGGACAAACTGAGAGCCGTGAGCCAGCGCATAAAAAATCCCATGCCTGATAAGTTCAACCCCTTTCTGGTGTTCCAGCCGGCCTATATAGGCAATAATGGGCTTGTAATCATGCCTCAGCATCAGCCTGTGACGAAGGGCCTCTTTGTCCCTATACTTCTCATTTAAATTATCAATCCCGTACTTATAAGGGATATGTGAATCAATTTCAGGGTTCCAGACCTCATAGTCAATACCGTTTAATATCCCCCCGAACTTATTGCCGTGAACGTGCAGTGTATGGCCGAAGCCGTAAGACAGGTCTGTATGTTTTATCTCCCAGGCATATTTTGGAGATACCGTTGTCACAAAATTCGAATACACGATCCCTGCCTTCATCAGGTTTATCGCAGAGCGGTTTGCATTGTCCTGCAACCGGTCGGGATGCATATAATGACCGGGATTGTTTAACCCGGCCGCCCTGAGTATGAACTCTCCTGTCACGCCCTGATGCTTAAGGTTATGCAGTGTATAACATACGCGGGGATGTGTCATGCCGAGGTTTTTGTAAATATCATAAAGCAGCACAGGCACAAGCCCGGTCTGCCAGTCATGACAATGTATTATGTCCGGGCGCTTGCCTGCCTTGAGCAAAAATTCAAGGGCCGCCCTGCTGAAGAAGGCAAACCGTTCAGGGTCATCGTGGTGGCCGTAGAAAATACCCCTGTTAAATAAATTCCTGTTTGAATGTGGCTCTATAAAAAAGCATTTGCGGCCATGCACAAAACCAAAAAAGACAGTACAGTGGACGGAATGGTCATAGAACGGCACCCAGAGATCACGGTAGACTTCCTGCAGTCCGTATATATGGTCATACCTCAGGCAGTCATATTTCGGGAGGATTATCTCAACATCGTTCCCCCTTATCTCCAACTCATGGCTGAGACCGAACACAACGTCGGCAAGGCCGCCGACCTTGGCTACAGGCGCGCATTCTGACGTAATCATGACTATATACATTTACGGCCTCCTGCTTCCGGTGCTTAAGGCCAACAGTAGGCGCCTTAAGCTCACCTACTGTTGGCTTACCGGGTATGGGTAATTTTAGCACACAAAGGTGTTTAATGAAGAAGACGCGTTTATATTCAGACAATTTTGTTGATGACCTAACAATATTGTTTTATTAGTTCCCATCCCAAACTTTCCAAACCGTTGGTATTCCTTAATATCACAGGTTGGCATCCCGCTTGCTTAATAAGGTCATTAATCAAAAAGCTGGAACACAGGAGGATTACATGAGACAGATAGCAGTTTACGGAAAAGGCGGCATAGGCAAATCCACGACAACGCAGAATACAGTGGCAGGCCTCTCACAAGCAGGATACAAATGCATGATAGTGGGCTGTGACCCCAAGGCGGACGCGACAAGGCTGATACTCCACGCAAAGGCGCAGACAACCGTCATGGACCTTGCGAGGGAGCGCGGCACGGTGGAAGACCTTGAGGTAGGCGAAGTGCTTCTTACCGGCTTTAACGGTATCAGATGCGCTGAGTCAGGAGGGCCTGAGCCGGGCGTCGGCTGTGCAGGACGCGGCGTTATAACAGCAATAAACTTCCTTGAAGAGAACGGCGCTTATGATGCGGACACCGACTTTGTCTTTTACGATGTGCTTGGTGACGTTGTCTGCGGGGGCTTTGCGATGCCGATGCGAGAGGGCAAGGCAAAGGAGATTTATATAGTGACCTCCGGTGAGATGATGGCCATGTATGCCGCAAACAATATCTCGCGGGGTATCCTCAAATACGCGCAAAGCGGAGGGGTCAGGCTCGGCGGACTTATATGCAACAGCAGGAAGACGGACAAGGAATTCGAATTGATCTCGGAGTTGGCCAGGAAACTTAATACGAAGCTGATACATTTTGTGCCGAGAGACAACCAGGTGCAGAGGGCCGAATTGCGAAGGATGACCGTCATCGAATACTCACCGGAGCACGCTCA
>Ga0209211_10001206_pt1 | contig 50064 bp, 47 predicted proteins | sample RifGroA2_FD_183992 | JGI IMG/M metagenome (GOLD analysis project Ga0209211, IMG submission 183992) | Groundwater microbial communities from Rifle, Colorado, USA - Groundwater A2 (SPAdes) (version 2) | ecosystem: Environmental > Aquatic > Deep subsurface > Groundwater | place: Rifle, Colorado...
TCAGAGAACACCTTTGACTAAACACTCTAAATACATCAGTTTTCTTTTTTCCGCAAGCCCTAGTCTTGACAATCCTTACCCCATAGAGTATACTCTCGCTGTTTAGCACCCTTTGTTTTGGGGATTTTGTTGTTCGGTTAGCTTAATCAAAAAAAAAGAAAAAAGGAGAACAAGATGCATCTACCATTTGATATCCAACTAACCCTTCAGGATTTGGTTGCCTTGAATCCCGTAAACCTGATTTTGATTCCGTTGTTAGGCTTGACCGCATTGGTAATCAATATCCCAGTTGTTGGTTCGCTTTTCGCCAAGGGTTGTGCTCTTGTGTTTGGTCATTAAGAGGTTTAGTAGATTATGGTTTACGAAAATATGGCGGTGATGCCTTGGCATTGCCGCTCTTTTTTATTGTCTAGGACGCGATAGAGAACATACACCCTGAAGGTGTATGAACGGATTTAGTTGTTTTTGTTTTAATTATCAGGTAAAATATGGTAGGAGAGAGTTTTGCCGCTTAATTTCGAAGAAGAAAGGGGGTGGGAGCCATGGATAGAAGCGGGTGTTGTGCTGATAGCGGAGGGTGCGATTGCAGTTGTGCCTCTTGCGATATTGGTGCGCATTGTGGAAGAGTCGCGATGGGCTGCAAATTCTTCGAAGACGACGACGAGGATGACTGAAGGTTTGGTTTTCGACTTGACCCATTATGCTGAATACTAAAAAAATACGTCAAGTCAGAGATCGAATCCCCGAAATATGAGCAGCAAAACCCTCTCTCCATTTTCAAAATGTTCAAGTCTCACGGTGGTTTGAGTCGCCTAGGTCAAATGCTTTCAGCATCAAAAAATGCCAAGGCGACTCTTATTCTTGACACAGATCAAGTTAAAGCAATAGAGAAAAACGATTTATTAAATTTGGGTGAGAAGCTTGATCTGCTGGCCATTTCCTTAGGATTTAAACTAACCAGTGAGATCTATCAACGCATTCTTTACGTTTTCGATGAGAAAACAAAAAAAGAGATTCCTCTTCCACAAACTATTTTAGCTCTGGAGCAAATTCTCAAAAAACTGCCTTTCCCGTATTTTTTGGATAATATAGAAAAGAAAAATCGCCAGAGTGGTCGTTTGAAAAAGTTTGTTTGGTTTCAAGTTTGCGTTAACGAAAAGGTTTTGTATTTTATGAAAAAATATTCAAAAGGTTTGACCGAGATAGAACTGGGTATCCTTTATGGTTTTCCGCTTTCTGCTATTAGAGCGTTTTCAGGGTTAGTGGAAAGGGGTAGCCCAAAACCCTTGTCGCCAGCGGAGAGCGTCTTTATTGGCGTCCCCTCCAAGGAATTTCGTCTAGAAGAAAGGAATTATTATGAAAAATGGTGGCAGAGTTTGTGCCGCTTAAGCCCCAGTCTTACTAGTGAGGCAGAGAAACTTTTTGCCAAAGAACATTCATAAAAATCAATGAAAACCATATTTAGGATGCAGAAAGCCAAAACTTCAGATATTCCGTCAATTGTCAAAATCCATAGATACTGCGTTTCGGAGGTCAACTCCAGGTTTTATTCACCAGCAATCATTACAGAATGGTTAAAGGATATTTCCAAGGAAGATGTATTAAGTCAATTTAGAAAATCATCTTGGATTATAGCTAAAACAAAAAAGGGCCAAACCATTGGTTTTGGCCAATATTCTTTAAAAACAGGGGAAATTTTTCAGATCAATGTTTTGCCTTTATATCAAAAGCAAGGGTTTGGCAAGGCGTTGTATCAGAGGATGCTTGATGATTTTAAACGAAAAAAAGTTAAGGCAATTTCTCTTGATTCCACCCTTAATGCGATTAGTTTTTATCAAAAATTGGGATTTGTGGCTATTGAGAAGATAAAATACAGCATTGGTTCTCAGGCAATGGAAATGATGAAGATGAAGGTAGTGCTAGCTGGGTTCTGAGCCAACACATTGTATCTACTCCAGGGACCCAAATCCACAGCCACTTTATCAAACATGATCGGGAGAACATATTTAATCCGGTCATCAATGTTTGGGAGTTGTTGTTTAAGGCGGGCAAATGGGGTTTGGTAACCAAGAGATGAGTGTCTTCTTAAGTTGTTGTAGTAATAGATATAGTTGGCCCCTTCGTGGCATAAGTCCTCTTCGCCTTTAATCTCAAAACACCTGGGGATATAAAACTCGTCGTCATCGGTGCGGTGGGATCTTTCCAAGTGAGCGTTTTCTTCAAAGTGTCCCTTGTGATTTTGAATCAAGCGGCAGTTGAATGATTTGATCAGAGTTCTTAGCTCTTTAACTTTCATCCACGATCTGCCGCCGAATTCTTCTCCATTGTCCACGGTAAAAACAATTTTATTCTCAATGCCATGGGTTCTCAGCCAAGAGATTACCCAAAGATACCAAAGGAGACCGTTAGTCCAAGTCTTCTCCCGTGAATAACCAATCAGTTTAAACCGGGAATTAACATCAAGAGCTCCCAATTGGTAATTAGGAACATGGTATTTGTCCAGATGGATCATTTGTTCGCCGGAGAGAGCCTTATGGTCTCGGATCTCTTTTAAGTCTATCTGGACAATCTCAAAGGGCTTGGCCTGATACCAGTCGATAAACTCGCGGGGGATTCGTTTTCTTTGGGCATAATGTTTCAGGTAGGTGATCTGATCCTTGTTGCGTCTTAAAATATGCCTGATGGTTCCTGCCGGGACAGTCAGGCTTTCAAAATCTTGAAGATATAACGACAATCTTTTAGGGCCATATCTGGTTTTGTTTTTTGTTTCAATAACCTTTTTCTCAATAGGCACTGCCGTCTTTTGGGGTTGGGAGTGCGGTCTCTTTGACCGGTCAGACAAATCACCGCTTTTTTGTTTGGCTAGGATGGAATAAATAACACAACGGTTTATCCCAAATATCCGGGCGCACTTGGAAATATTCCCATTGGTCTTTAAATACTCCAAGACAGCTAATCTGGCTGCCGCTGGATTAATCTCTCTCAAAAGTTTGTAACTGATACGGGGTTCTAGTTCCATATTCAATCCTCCTTTCCAGATCATCCCGATCAAGATGGAGTAATTCTAGAACCCGACGGATATACGAGGAATACCCAAACTGTATAGTATGTCCTGGACATCGTACAGCTGCCAGTTGACTTTACTTACCCCATAGAGTATACTCTTTTCATCTTGCCCCGATGGTAAAAGTATGATAAATTCTAAGCTAATGAACATTGTGGTTGTAAAGAGCCACGGTTTTGTCCAAACTACTTTATCGGCCTTTGACGCCGCCTTAAAGAGCGGAGGGATATTTAACTACAATTTAATCTCGCTTTCTTCCATTATTCCGCCCAATTCTCAAGTAACAGTCAAAAAGAAATACCCCAACGGTAAAAAAGATTTTGGGGATCGGTTATATGTGGTCAAGGCCGATGTTAGAAGCGACGAAACCGGCAAAGCCATTGCGGCTGGTTTGGGTTGATACCAATTTGGCGATAACCGGGGCGTATTTGTAGAACATGAAATTAAAGCAGAAACAAAAGAAAGGGCCGAGGAAGAACTTTATCATAAAATAGAAAATTCGGTCTCCGATCTTTGTAAATTCCGTCGGGTGAAGTTTGAAATTAAAAAAATGGGTTATTCTATTAGTACCTGTGAAGTAAAAAACCAACCTGCCTGCGCTTTGGTGGTGGCGGTTTATCAAAGCGAGAAGTGGTAGTTAGCAGAGTTCTCTATTCGTGGTCAACTGCGGCTAACTATATGAGGATTTATATGAGTTTAAAGATGAAGAAGTGAAGACTTTTTGAGATCAAAACCTTTCATACAAAGTTGGTCTAGGTGAAGAGATGATTGTCGGCTTGGTTAAGATAGTCGCGAATTGGTTTCAGACCAAATCTTTTCCTTCTCAAATCTAATCTTTCCGGGTTCTGGGTTTCTTGTGGTTTGTGTTTTTTTGTTAGAGGGTTAAAGAGAATTTGAGTGCCATATTTCTGGGGTTTTCCTTCGCGTCTTAAAATTCTATCTTCCAGATATGCAATGTTGCGCTTGTCAATGTCGTCCTTATTGATCTTCAAGAGTCGAAGGTATTTTTTTTGAAATTGTAAATCCTGGGAGTGTTGGACAATCAGCCAAGCGTTGCAAGAAGTCCGTTTTCCAGTCCGGCTAATTGTGGGCAAGCTAATCTTTTCAAGAACTTTTTTTAATAGATTGGTGTTTTTCTTATCCAACGCGTCCAATCTGTGCCTTAATGTTCCATTAGCTTCAGCATCTTTTGAGAAAACCATTTTTCGCATTTTCTGGTCAGCCTGCGTGGCTTCATTAATTTGCGAAATGGTTTGTGAGAATTGACTCTTGTAAGCCATAATTTAAAAGGGGTAGAAAGACAATATTGATGTCCTTTACCCCTTAATATGGAATAGTCGTTCCTGTAAGTAATTCAGCCATAGCCTTAGAAAGAGGAAGACCAGTGTTTTCCTCAATAAACCCCCACTGACCATTGGGATTAATTTCCATAAACCAATACTGACCCTCATGATCACGAATAAAATCTATTGCCCCAAATTTAAGACCCATTTGTCTCACTAACTCGACACACATTTCTGGAAAAGGAGGTTTACAAGCTTTATAAATTAGATTACCAGTTAACTGTCCCTTCCTCCAGTCAATTTCCGGTGCCATGGTACCGGTTCGATAAATCTCACAAGCAAAAATTCTTTCGCCAATAACAGTAACTCTCACATCGCATTCATTTGATACTTCTTCCTGAAAAATAGCAGGTGCCAAAGGTAAACCGCTTAGGTTGATCCCGGGTTTTACGCTCGTTGTGTACATCAAGTATGTCTTCTCACCAAGTTGGACGCTCTCTGTGGTCATTGGTTTTGTTATGATATGTTCTGCAGAGTCGATAAAATTGCCTACTCTTTGCGGATCGCCGCTGACTATCGTCTTGGGAATTTTGAAACCCAAGGCGTAGGCTAATTCAATCTGATAGAGCTTATTATTCCCGTGAAATATTGCCCACGGATCAGAAACCCACAATTTATTTCTTAGAAGAGCGTATAAAGCCTTAAATGTATGCTCGTATGCACTGTGGGCAAAACGTTGATACGCTAAATCAGTTGGAATTTCGTATGGCTCATAAAAGATCGGCTTGCGGTACCAAATAGCGTTGCATTCGGTAATATCTTCGCCGTTTGCCCAAATTTTAAAAAATGGCGGTTCCCAAAGGTAAGTCATTGTTTTGCCGGGATAATCTTTAGGATCTAAAATGATAAACGGTTCGTCTAAATGTTTTTGCACCATCCCAACATGCGGATCATTCTTACTCGTAATCACTAGAATTTTCACGCCCTCTGTTCCTTTCTTTGTTTATTTTTGAAAGTGGAAGACTACCCGAAGCTTGATGGGTTCAGGTAGCCCTCCGTGTACTTCTAGTCCAGCGTTGAAAGACTTTGGGGTTACGGATCGTCGTCGAAATCCCGCCCTGTGCCGGAAGTGCCTGTTCTGGTTGTGGTGCCAGTGCAGGACTCCGGAGCTTCCTCAACTGAAACTAAAAGCTCGACGCCAAAGGGAACCATGATTTATCTCACCTCCTTCCCTTAGTCGATTAAATCATTTATATCATGATAAGTATGATTGGTCAACCGTAGTTTTGGATAGAGTCAACAAGATGTGTTTACGACGATAAAGGACACCTGACTGATTTTATTGTGGATTGGTACAACCACTAAAAATTGGTAATTGTTAATGAAATATAGTAAAATTGAGAGAAATGAATACAAAGGAGAAAAATGAGACTCTTTTCAAACCCTTTGAACTTACTGGGAATTCACTTTTTAGCCGCAGTTTTGGCCTTTTTACCCATTGCTATTATGCCTTTTGACGATCCATTTTTGTTGGCTGGCATTGCCGCGCTCCGTGCTGTTTTTGGTTTGTGGTGGGGTTATGTGGTTTTTTGTTTGCTTTGGGCTTTGGTCGGTATCTTAGTTTTGTATCTCCACGGAAGAGGATTACGCTTTGGTATGATTGGAAAAATTCTTGATTATCTGGATAAAATTGTTGAGTCCATCGGCGGTAAAACAGCTAGTGTCATACTGACTGAGAAAGGCTGGCGAGGCCGGATTAAGGCAGCTCGATCGTATGCAGCTTCACACGGGGCGGATAAAACTTTTGTGGTTGTCGCTCTGGGTCCGGTTTTTGCTGTGCCAATCTTAAAATTTTGGGGCTGGGATGCCAAAAAGATAAGTTCAATTGCGGGGATGTTTTTGGTGGCGTGGATTTTTGGTACAGTTTGGTATATATGGTATGGTGGGGTTGTTTGGATGATTGTTGACTCTTGACAAGGATGAGCGCGTCTTGCTATAATTAACTTATAAAGTTGCAGTCTGCCTTAGATTATGGCGTCAGTTCAAAAACCCACCAAACCCAGAATTGTTGTTGATGTTGGTTCCTCGACTATTAAAGTCCATCGCCTGGAAGAAGACGGACAAGTTAAGTATCTCAAAAATCAAAGCATACCTTTTAAGAATAATTTCGACCCCCAAAAAGGCTTAGCCCTTGAGAATAAACAAAAACTTTTTGACTTTGTAGATCAGATTAAGAATGAATATACCTCTTTTCCTATCAAGATCTACGCCACTGCTATTTTCAGAAAACTAGAGCCATTAGCTAAGAGAGTTTTGCTCCACGAGTTTTTCGAGAGAACTAGACTTTATTTAAATATAGTAGAACAAGACTTGGAGAATTTCTATCTGGAAAAAGCTTTAGTTGGCAAAGCTGAAATTGGCGAGCCGCTGCTTTTAATAAATATTGGCGGTGGGTCAACTGAACTGGTTCTAATCAAAGATCGGGAAGTGGTGGAGCGAAAAAATTTAGACTTAGGCGTTGGCACCGTTAATGAAAAGTTTCCCGGTATAAATAGTTCTTTCTCTCAGGTTTCCCTTGGAGAAGTAGCTGGTTTCATCAAAGATTTTCTTCCCCCGCTTTCTTCTGAGCCGAGGGTAGCGTTTTATAGCGGTGGGGAGTTAACCTATATGAAATTAGCCCTGTACCCGCTTATTCCCAACCTTCTTTTTGCGGACAGCGACCACCCAACGCTTATCCACTTTAGTGATTTTCAGATAAAGAACCAAAAGGTTTTTCAGGCGACAACGTTAGAACAACTGGAGGGATTAATGCCGGAAAATCCTTCCTGGATGCATGGTGCCCGCGGTTGCAGTGCCATTGCCCAAGCCATTGGTGAAAAGTATGGCCTTGAGTTTTTGATTCCCTCGGATTCTAATTTGGCGCACGGTGTAAACAGGCAGGAATTACGGTCCATTACTTTAAGCGGCAGTTTCCGAAAACATTTGCCCTACATTTTAGAGGTTAAAAAGGTAGTTGAGGAAATGGATATTAAAGTTTTGAGCCCTCGTTTTGCGGAGCCCAAAAATCCCGGAGAAGAATTTGTGGTTTTTACAGGTGAGGAAGGTTTAAGTCCGTTGGCATTGGAGAGGTATCATTTGGAGTCGATTGAAAAGTCCGATGCCTTGATAGTGTGTGATCCGCAAGGATACGTTGGGGCTTCGGCTTTGATTGAGATTGGTTTTGCCCAAAGTCTTGGCAAGCGGATTATCTTTACGGAAAAACCCGAGGAGTTTATGTTGAATACCCTGCCGGCTGAGATAGGTTTTTAACTCAGTTTTTATCAACGATAACGATAGTTGTTTCAACGGAGAAAGGTTTCGCATTACCTGATTGTCGGCAGTTGGTGGTAAAATTTAAAAAAAGAAAAAAGGAGGAGTTTCAAGTGAGACTATTCATTCCGAAGCCGGATTATTTGGTTTTAGATGAAGATTTGTTTGCGATTTTAATAGAGAAAGATATCTACTTGATTTATTCACCGATAAGACGGGCAACATTTAAGGCAAATTGGCAAGGAGTTTGCCAGATCAAGGATGTTTTGGCAGGGAAAAAGAGCAAGAATCTGCAATCCGTTGTTGCTTTTTTAGAAAAGGAGGGTTTACGGCAATCTCCAATTTGTCCGCTCGTAGATATTGAAAGGCCATATGCGCCGGGAAATCTCATTCTTTCCTTAACTTCTGCTTGCAATCTTGCCTGTATTTATTGTTATGCCTCTGGCGGAGATAGACCGCAAAATATGCCTTGGGATGTTATCAAGGCAGCCATTGATTTTGTTTCAAGCGAGATGGCTAAAGTTGGACGGACTGATTTTAAGATTACATTTCATGGCGGCGGAGAACCGATGGTGCTTTGGTCAAGATTAAAGTTGGCTACGGAATACGCCGAGCAGGTTGCCAGAGATAAAAATCTTAAACTTACCGTCAATATGGTAACGAACGGAACGATTTTTGATGAAGAAAAAGCTGAATGGATGGCCGGGCATATATCTCATATGACGATTTCTTGCGATGGATTGAGGAAAACGCAGGAATATCAAAGACCACGGCGTGACGGCAAAAGCTCTTTTGACTCCGTGGTTTACGGGATGAATTTGTTGAAGAAGGCGGGCATTCCGTTTTCGATGAGGTCGACTATTACCGGTTTTAATCTTTCGCAAATGGCAGAGATTGCCGAATTTGCCCATAGGATGGGAGCGAAAGGCTTGCATGTCGAACCCTTTGAAGTTGTAGGTCGTGCCAAAGAAACCACGATTCCTTTGGTTGATCCAAGATTATTTGTCAGAGAGTATGTTCGGGCTGGTGAGATGGCTCAATCGTTGGGAATAGAATTGTCTTACTCGGGAGATAAATTTGATTTATTGAGAGGTGTTTTTTGCGGGGCTGACGGTGAGATATTTTGTGTTCTTCCGACCGGTCATGTTAGCGTTTGCACCAGAACTACCAGACTCGATGATGATAACGCCGACGTTTTTATTTATAGTTACTATGATATATTAAAGCAGATATTTGTAATTGACTACGAAAGATTGAAGTGCTTAAGAAGGTTAGGTGTGCTACAATCAGTTCAGTGCCAGAGTTGCTTTTGCAAATGGCACTGTGCAGGTGCTTGCCCAAACACTCGTTTAACCTCAAATGACTGGGTAGACGAGAGTTTCACCTGTCACATTGTTAAGGAACTTACAAAACACCGCCTCATACAAGCCTTGGAGAGGGGATAACAATGAGGCGGCATTCAATCCTTCTAGAAAGGAGGCGCGTATGTACCGGCTCATGGCGTTCTTCAAATCGTTCAGAGGACGCCCGTTCATTGGACCGGTCGTGCATCTGTCAGCCGCTCAGCGGCAAAATCGCAGCTGCGACTGTTGCCAAGAGTGCACTGATGCCAGATGTAGCGGGCAGTGCCACAACGATTGCAGTTGTGACGGGCACTAGCCGCCAGCACACCGGTCTTTGACCCAAGTTGGAATCAGACGAGCTTTTAAAGTCGTTTCGGTTTTGGCTTGGGTCACCTTTTATAGCCTAATGTGAAAGAAACCCTAGCCAGAGGTTTTCTAGTTTTTCCAAAGAAATTCCATAAATCTTTTCCGTCTCGGACAAGAGATCTTTTTTAACCAACCAGACTTTGGCAAGCTTTTCCCAACCATAATTATCAATAAGCCACTTCACAAAAGAAGCGGATTGGATATAAGTAATATCTGGATCAGCGGCATTAAAATCTTGAGGCGGAAGGATTTTGGAAAATGATATTATTTTGTTTTCATTTTTTAGTTTTTTGGCTAAAGCATGGTGATTGCGGCCACTTTGATCAAAAGACCTAGCCAAGCCTTCAGAAAGGAACTTATAGGAATTGGTAAAACCGCTGTTCCAGTAAAAAGAAAGAATATGAGTTAGCTCGTGGCCTGGGGTTGAATCGTGCTTTTCATTATAGACGGTGAAGATGGTAAGGATTGGAGCAAGGGCTTGGTTTGGGCTAATATCTCCAAGAAGCTTTATTCCTCTTTCCCCTGATTCCAAAAAGAACCAGCGGATTTTTTCCGGGAGTTGGTCTTGAAAAATTTTGTTAAGGGTTAAGAAAGCCTTTTCCCGCTCCACGCTTAACTTTTGGATATTTTCTTCAACAAAGCCTTTTGGCGGGTAAAAGAAGATAAAATTTTCCGTTTCCAGCTTATTCCACAACTTTTCTGTCATTAGTAAAATTATACCATTTTGTCTCAAGGAATTTATTATGTTAAAATACAGTTTAATGATTAAAAGTTCTGTTTTGAAAAATGGGCTAGCGATCGTTCTTCTTCCTCTTCCGCAGTTTCAATCTACCACCCTGACCCTTCAAATTCTGGCAGGCTCGCGTTTTGAAAAAGAAAATCAAAAAGGCGCGGCGCATCTTTTGGAGCATTTAACCCTGAAAGGAACTTCTAGCTTTAAGGATAAATTAGCCATTGCCAAGTTTTTGGATGAATTAGGCGCCAGATTTTCCGCCAGCACCGGCAAGGAGCTAGTGGAGTTTTACATTAAGTTTGGCGATGCCGGCTCTAATTTGGAAAGAGCGTTTCATTTTTTAAGGGAAGTCGTTTTTGAGCCTTTACTGGAGACAGAATCTTTAATTGTTGAGAAAAAAGTGATTCAAAACGAAATAAGCGCTGATTTGGATAAACCCGCTAGAATCATCCATGCGGCGTTCAACAAACTTGTTTGGCCAGACCAGCGCCTTGGCGAAGACGTGGCAGGGGAATTGACTGATTTGGAGAAGATAACGGAAGAGGATCTAACCTCCTATCGTCAGCAGTTTTTTAAACCTTCGCGGATGGTTTTAGGATTAGCAGGGAATTTTGATGAAGAAAAAGCCTTGAACCTTATTCAATGTTTGGAGAATTATCAAAATACTCCCCAGAAACCCAAAAAAAACGCACCGCAATTAAACCTTGGCAGTTTAGTTTGGATTCCAAGGCCTCACGACAAAGAAATGCGTTTTTTGTTGGGTTTCCCTGGGGTATCCTTCAATGACAAAAAGTATTATCCTTTAATTCTTTTGTCAACAATTTTGGGAGGAGGAAGAGGCTCGCGTCTTTTTCAGCTTATCCGTGAAAAGTATGGTTTGGTTTATGATGTTGGTTCGTTTTTGAAGGGGTATTCTGATACTGGCATTTTTGGTATTTCCGGGGAAGTGGCCGAGGAGAATTTACTTAAGGTTACAGAACTTATTATGGAAGAATTGGCTAAAATTCAAAAAGACAAACCTTTTACCAAAGAGGAACTGAACTTAGCCAAACGCAAGGTGAAAGGAAGATTGGCCTTGGGGCTGGAGACCCCGGCAAGCCTTTTGAATTGGTACACTCCGCAGTTTCTATTGAGCAAAGAGATTGAATCTTTTGAAGATTTTTGCGGCAGAATAGATGATGTTACGGAGTCTGGTCTACAAAAAACCAGCCAAGAAACCTTTTTCCAAGGCCAACCAACTTTTGTATTTACCAGTGTTAAGGATTATACTACTGAATTGAGCTCGCGCTTGGGGATCAAAGGCGCTTCCCAAGAATCCAAAATCTACCCCGCCTCCTAAAGGCTAGAAAGGAGAACCGTGAGTGATCCGCGATTGACTGGGCTTGAGGTCAACAAAGACGGTCAAGTTACCAGCTACACATGGCTGACAAAAGCCGGCGATGAGAGTGTAGAAGTCAAATACGACACCGGTGCCCCAGAAGACGACGATGATGACACCGATGACGACGATGAAGACTGAAACATTACGATTCGCCTTGGCAAGTCGGACCAAAAGAGCCACAAAGTAGTGGTTCTTTAAGGAAACCTAGATCAGACCCCCACAAACTTAACGCAGAGACTGGGCTTGGTCTAGGTTTTTCATTATGCTGAACTTCATTTTTACCTACCAAAAAACCAGCAGTCTTTTTCACTTTATTGAAAACCTTAGTGAGTGGCATTATTCCTGCCGTTTAGGTGATAACAAAAAATGGTTACTGCAAACCGGTGATTTAACGCCTGAAGAGCAAGATGCTTTGGGGAAAATGCGTTTGCTTTTACAAAAGTATGACTATGGGGAAAAGTTTTTGGGAGTTCCTTTCATCACGATATCCGAAGAGAGAATTTGGGAAGAAATCAAGAAATGGGTTGAGCCAAACGAATGCACAAGTTTACAAACAATTTTTCAGATTTTTACGCCTCGTTTTAAAATAATCTGGCAAAAGGAAGAACCAAAACTGCAAGTTTGGAAAAAGCGATTAGAAGAACTCAACAATCAAGGGAGCCGTGATAATCAGATTAATGACCTAGAAACCTTTTTTAATATTGAGGTCCAATCAAAAATAGTAAAAGTCTGCCTTCTCGTTAATGCTTCGGAAAAAGGCGGCGGCGGCAATGCCAATACAGGGGAAGAGGTCATAACCTTGGATTGTTCCAGTATGAATATTGAGTTAGCCAAAAGACTTTATTCCACACTTTGGCATGAGACCATACACCTAGTTTTTGAAAAGGAACAGCTAAATCCATTCCTGAAGGACTTTTTAAAAGACAAGGGCAATTTTCTTATGCAATCAGCTTTGGGACAAATTTTGAAAAGTCCGACAGCTCTTTTAAAGGAAGCAATTGTTACTGCAGTTGAGGCTTATTTGGCTAAAACTTATTTAAATTTGGATGTTGAAGAAGAACAGAAGGGAAAACTAGGCGTGAAGTTTGAAGCGGTTAAGGTCAACCCCAAAAATTATCGCTTGTGGTATATTTATGCCGCTCAAAAACTTTTACCCGCTATTGTTGAATATGTCCGACAAAAACGATCTGTTGACAACGAATTTCTTCAGCTAACCTTTGAGTATTATCAAGACTTCCTAAAAATCATCACTTAATCCTATTACTTAATCCATCAAGGATGGATTTGACAAATCTTATCCCATAGGGTATACTCCTTTCGTCTTACTAAGATTTTGATTTTAGGGCCTCCTTTGTCTGAAGTTTTTCAGTAGAATTTAAAAAAAGAAAAAAAGGGAGATTGTAAATGAGCGCAAAGGGCTTGTTGGTTCGTGGGGGCTTGCGGGTTGCGGCTACGTGCTTTGGCAGAGGGTTTGTGAACGTCCCAGTCAATGCTTTAATTCAATATAGTACAATGCGTCTTTGTGAATTAGATGAAAAATGGCTTGAGGCTTTGATTGGGTGTTATCAAAACGGTTATGGCGCTTCGGGTGCGCACGAGTGGGGGGAAGGTTGAAATTGGCTGAAATCTCCTCTTGGAGCTGGCGGTCATATCCTTGTTTCTTTTGTTATCCATGGTCAGCTGTCGGAAGCTAGGGTAACAAAGGCCATTTGCATTTGTGTGTTATCATAAGGTTAATCAATGCTCTATGGTTGCCGGTATTAACATTAGTATTATATTGATTGTAATTACGATTCTTTGGAATCTATTTTTAGCCTTTTCTGTACTTCTTAAAAATCCGCAAAAACCTTCGCATCGATGTTTTTTTATTCTTGTTCTTGTTTTGACGTTCTGGATTTTTTGCAGTTTTTTTGCCAATGAACCTTTAGGTGAATATTGGCAAAATATTTTATTTAGGCTTGATTTTGTCGGTGGTATTCTTGGCTCTTACCTTTTTCTACTTTTTGTTTTCCACTTTCCAAGAAGAATTGGTTTACCTCAATGGTTAGTTTTGCGGCCCCTCTTTTTGGTGAGCATATTTTTTTCATTAGTTATTTTGTTTACTAATTTAGTAATTCAAGAAACTAGGATCGTTGAGGGTGGCATAGCCTACCGTTCTGGGCCGCTTGACTCTCCCTACGCTATTTTTAACCTGTTGTTACTTACGGGAGGGGCTATTATTCTGCTTAGGCAGTACCAGAAGACAGAAGGGGTAGAAAGGCTGCAGGTTTTTTATTTGGTTATAGGAGCAATTATTCCCGTAGTAATACTTTCCTCTACGGTCATTCTTTTAGAACGTTTCTTGAACTTTGATTTCGCTACTTCTTCTTTGGTAGTTTCTGTCATTCCTCGCTTAGCTCTTTATAGCACGGCTGTTTTTACTTTTACTGCTAGTTATGCTATTTTACGTCATCGATTGTTTGGAATTAAGGTTTTATTAGGGAAGCTTATTTTTTGGTTTTTTACCGCACTGTTTCTTTTCACCATTTTTTATTTAGTCGTTTTGTCCGAACAGAATTTATTTGGTACATTTTTTACCCTAGACGCTATTTTGGCCAATATTTTCTTGGCTATTGTTTTGGGTGTGGGTTTTATGCTTTTTGAGCAAAGGTTGCAAAATTTTGTTAATTTTAGTTTTTCTTCATTTTCGTTTGATCCGGAAGAAACTATTCGGTCATTTATTGTAGGGGCCGCGACGGCGGACAATTACGATGAAATAGTAAAAAAGGCCTTTGATATTGTCCAAAGTTGTTCAGTTCCCCTGAAACAAGGAATTTTGGTTGCCTCTTTGGATAGCGGAAAAAGTTTTTCGAGGTGGAAAAATTTTTCCAGGGAAGAAATCTCTCTGCTCGAAGACAAGGGCACGATTAACGCATTTTTTAAAAGCTATGGGATGGGAAATCTATTTCTTCGTTCCGAGATAGAAGGAGAAAAGGGAAAGGGTGATCTTTTTAATATAATGCAAAGACTGGAGGTAGAAATAACAATGTTTCTTAGGTATAAAAATTTAGAAGGTGTCTACCTGCTGGGTAGGAAAGTGAACAAACAGGCATATACTGCAGAAGAAACTGTTTTCTTGGAGAAACTTTCTTCAGAGATTAGCGCCAATTTGAGTAGAACACTCTAGTTTAATTTATGCAGATACTTTTGCTAGGATTACCAGAAAATAAGTCTCTACAAGATCTGAAAAAAATTTTAGTAGGTCTTGGCCACACGGTTACTTTTTTGCGGACTTTGAGCGAAAAACATAGGAACTTTGTTGATAATTTTAGGCAGATCAAGAATCTCATCATCGCCTCAGATGCAATAATAACGGATTCTTCGACTTTTGATTTTGAGGTTGAGTTTACGCTGGGTTTAACGGTAGAACTTGAGAAGTCTGTTCTGATAGTTTACTCCAAGGGGTCCGATAGAATCGATATGTACAAAGAAACAGATTTTAAAAATGTAGTATTCCATGAATATGACAACGGAGAAGAGCTGAAAAAAGTTTTAATAGGTTTTATACAAAAAATAGCAGATTATTCGAACGCAAAACTTTTTATGGTTATTCCATCTCATGTTAATAAATATCTTGATTGGATGGCGGCAAATTCTAATCTGAATAAATCAGAGGTGGTGAGGTCGGCGGTTGAAAAAGCAGCTAAACAGAATAAGGAATACCAAGGTTTTTTAAAAGATCTGAAAGACTCCTTTGGTTGATTGTCCATATAAAAACTGAGTTTGATTCTTTTTATTTCCACACATTACGTAGATTCGTTTTTTATCCCTGAAGCCATCTATTCAGTTCTTGCACATGGTTGTTGACAAGAAAACCAGTGTGTTATATATATTAGCATATATAATCTATGTGTTATTTATACCTTCATTTCGGTAAAAAGGATTTAAGCATAGGATAGTACCTAAAAGTTAATGTAAAATGACCGTCTTGCTTGAAGAACTGTCGGAACGACAGAAACAATTAAATTTGAAATTTAGCGACTATAATCTTGCTAATGCATGGAGCTCTAGCGTATTAATAGATAGTATCCGTCAGAATTTGGGTAGATTTATGCCAAAAGGGTTGTATGACCCCCAGGACCTGGAACATCAGGTTTTGTTTCGCTTAACGACTTATGATCCATCAACAATTACTGACAGATTAATTGAAGAAGTTGTAGACGAGCAATACACTATAATCAAAGAAAGGTTAGGAAAAATTGATATCAAGAAACTTGAAAGCTTATTGAGGGGGTTGTCTGGTAAATGGGCGGATCTGAATTGCTATACACGGTTAGAACTCCAAAGAGACGAGCGCGAGCATTTAGTTGCGGTTGGCGGTGGTTGTTCTTTTAAGGTTGAGTTTAGGAAAATTGAAGATAAGTCTATTATTGAGTTATTCACCGAACAATTGCATTATGTTCATCAAAAACGAGATGGTGGAGGTGCCTTTGGTTTTTTTTATGAAGGCGATGAAATGCCGTGGGCGGTAGAAACAACCGAACCATCAACTGATATCAAGGAATACAAACGAAATGCTCTCCTGGCTCATGGAATACATCCAGATAGGGCAATAGAACTTACTCGGTTCTACACCTTGCCAGGTTCGCCAAGAAACGCAATATCGGTTGTTGATAAGGAGGTTTCGGTTTATTATCAGCCCTTTGGAATAGAGGCATTGATAACAACGACGATGCCCGCTTATGCCAAAACGAAAGGCTCAACAATTGCCGGTGGCCTGAATAGGGCTTTGCTGATTAAAGACTTGAAGCACTATTTTGTTCCAAGAATGATTAACCGCAGGATTTGTTATGAAAATGTAACGCGGGATTACTTAAACGCAAATCCTCAAGAAAAAGACAAGTGCATAGAATCTCGCCCGGAATTTCCACTTTTGCCAGTAGTGGAAGTTTTCAAACAAATCAATCGGTTTAGTTTTGAGCCGTTAGCAGAGCTTAAAACTAAAACTATTTATGTTCAAGACAGAGATAGAAATTAAATTACCAGTTAAGGATATTGTAATGACTTTGCGAAGAATCAGGGAAATATCTACTTATTCTCATACCGAGTATATCCGCGATGTGATTTATGGGTTAAAAGGCGAAAAAGGTAAGAAAGTCCGTCTAAGGTATTGCGATAGTTTGTACAAACTAACTGTTGAGGCAATTTATAAAGGAAGGGCTGGAGGCAAAAACAAAGAGAAAGTTGAAATAGAAAAACAGATTTATTCTGGAAATTCGCCCGCTGAGACTTTGTCTAGCATTATGACAGAAGGGGACTACAAGGAGGAAAATTCCTACGAAAAGATGAGGGCTGTTTTTATTCATCCGAAAGTTCTGATAACACTTGATATTTACCCTTACGGTGCCTGGATTGAAATTGAATCGGAATCAAAAAGAGCAATTTGGAGAGTAGCCAGGCAATTGGGTTACAAGGAAAAAGATGCCATCACCGACAATGCCGATGAACTTTATTTAAAGTGGAACAAATTGGCCAAACATGAAGAATTGTGGGACGTTAGATTTGGACTTAATTTCAGAGAGATTTAGTTTATAGATGTCACATTCCAAAAACGTACTAAAAGTTCTTTGTGACATCTTCATAGAGCTTACCTTAGTCCACTTTTGGGATGTGAACTCTATATATCCTATTGAAAAAGGGAGGCTGTTGCGTATGTTCCCGACTTTTCTACCGCCTCTTGACAAATTCCTCACAATCCTATAATATATCCTCTAGAGGTATTGAAATTCTGTTTTGCTTATGCCACAATCTTATTCAACGAATATTACTGTCGTTGCCTACAAAGGCTTCAGCATTACAACTCTCTCTGTCGTTTTAAGACGAGCGGGTATTTTCTGTGATGATTTTAATTTTTATGAGGTAAGATGATAAAATTGTTTTGACTTTTTGATTTCTAGTTAACTATGGCTCTTTAAGAATCCAAAAACCAGAAGGAGGGGAAAATGGATGATATAGTTTTGCGAAACTTTCCGATTATTACGCTGGAAGAACAAGACATTTTGAAACAAGCAGAAGTTGTTTTTGCTGGTTGCGGAGCGATTGGGCAAAGCGCCCTGATTACTTTGGTAAGGATGGGGCTTGGTTCAGTTGTCATAGCCGACCCTGATGTTATAGAGCCGACGAATATCAATCGTCAGTTGCTGGCCTTCCAGAGAACAGTGGGATGCCATAAAACAGAGCTCGCAGCGGTTTATACCCAGGAGATAAACCCCCAAACAAGAGTAAGGGTGTATCCGGATGGGGTAACCCTTGAGAATGTTTCCAAGTTGTTAGAGGGTGCTGCTCTTGTTGTTGAGGGAATAGATGTAACTAGTCCCTCAGCGGTTGTCCTTGTTCATCGAGAGGCTCGTCGTCGTGGCATTAGTATCATTTCGGCAGTTGAGTTGGGTTTTGGCATGGTGGGGTGCCTTTATACGCCTACTGGTTTTTCCATTGAGGAACAAATGGGTTATAGCCCTCAAACTCCTTTGCAAACCATTGAAGCACAAGGTGTGCCATTGAGCGCTTTTGTTCCAATTTTGCCTTCGTATGTTTCAATGGCGGATTTTGAGAAAGTAATTTCGGGTGAAATTCCAGCTCCAGCGATTGCTCCAGCTGCCATGCTGGCCGGAGCTTGGCTAGCCACAACTGGTTTTTGTCTTATGGCACGGCCAAACGATTTCAAGCCGGTGGCGATGCCGTTTTACACCTGGATTGACCTTGTTTTGGGCACTTGCCAAGTTCGTAATTTCCAATCTGACCAGAACCCGACGGATATATGGGGAATACCGAAACTGTATAGTATGTCCTGGACACCGTACAAAATTCCTGTATTATTAAATCAAAAAAAAGAGGAAGGAGATAAAAAAATGAGTGCTAAAGTTCCAGTTATAGCTGTTCCTATAGTTGCTCCTGTTGGTGTTCAGGTTAAGAAGATAATCTACAGTCCGGCCGCTACTGAAAGCGAGCGCCTGGCTCGGCTTAGAGTGGTGACTAAAGTGTATTTAGAGCGAGGATACATTACTAAGGACTCTTTAGATTCCGAAGGTCTCTATAGGGACGGGTGGGAGAACCTGAGTACTGGTTATGTTGCAGAATTCGACGGTCTCCCCGTTGGTTCAATACGAATGATTCCCCGGACAGGTAGGGGTTTGCCTATTGACGGACTGCAACTTTTTGAGCAGTCAAGGCAAATGTTGAAGGGGATAGGGTTTGAGATTTCTCAACTTGCCAAAACCAAGGGGTCTCCGCCGCAGGTGGCTTTGGGTCTTTTGCGTTGTATTGTTGTCCATGCTCGTCAAAATGGAAATAATCGGTTGGTGGCTGTTATTGATAAACATGTTCATCAACTGCTTGAGATGCTCCATATACCAATGGAACAAATTGGGGAATCCCAGATGCATTTAGGTTCAATGTGTACGTTGGTGTCTCTTGATGTGCGTGGGGTGATTGCCTACTTAGACGCTTTAAATTCCAATGTGGTCAATTATTACGGTTTGACTAACCGGCAATTGGCCAGTTTTCTGGATCGTGGCAGTTTTGGTGAATTTGACATTGAGTCTGGTAATGGTTTTTCATGGTATGTTGGACCATAAGGGGATGAGCCTATGAAATTTGAATTTACGGCTCATCCGTTTATTTGGCCGAAAGAAGGGTTAAAGTGAAATAAAAAATCACCCAACCCCGACTTTCGGCCTTCTTTTTTTATCGTTTGCTTTCTTAGCGCGAACTAGGTTATTCTTTTGGGTAATGGATGCTAATTTAATTTTTGTTCTTTTTGTCTCAATCATTAATTTGGTATTAGCTTTTCTGATTTTATCTAAAGCTAGAAAGAGCGAAACAAACATATCCTTTGCCGGCTTTATTGTTTTTATTGTTCTTTGGACTATTATCAACTATTTTTCCAACATTTTGACTGATTATCATGCAGCGCTATTTTTGAATCGTGCGATTTTTATTAGTAGTCCTTCAATAGCTTGGTTTCTTCTGTGGTTCGCGTTAGCGTTTCCTCATCCTTCCTCTGGGCTTTCTTATCAGAAGAGAATTTTTCTTGCCTCTTCCAATTTTATCGTTTCCTTTTTAGGCGTTACATCTTTAGTGGTGGCAGATATAAAATTTGCCGAATTCGGCACTGATGTAATTTTTGGGCCGGCGATAATCATTTACTTTGTATACCTTGTTTGTTGCTTGGTTAGTGCGTTAATTATTTTGGCAAAAAAGTTTAGGATTGCTCGTGGAATTGAGAAAGCCCAACTGCGTTATCTTTTTATGGGCCTCTTCTTGACAATCCTTCTGACATTGATGACCAATCTTCTGATTCCCGTTTTCCTGGGTACTTCCTTTCTTTCTAATCTTGGACCAGTCTTCTCCCTAGTTTTTGTTGCGTTTACCTTTTACGCCATTATCCGCCATCGTCTCTTAGACATCCGCCTAGCCATCCGCGCCTTTTTGGTTAAACTGATTATCGTTTCCCTTCTTGCTATAGTCTTCTATAGTATGGCGGTAGCCTTTCGTTCTCTTTATGATCCGGTGACGGAAACCTCAATTGTTCTTTTGTCCTTGGGTGCGGCCATCCTTTTGTCAATTTTCTATGATCCTTTATCGTCCTTAGTCAAAAAAAGCACGGATAAGATATTTTTTCAGGCCGAATACTCCAAGGCTAATTTATTAAAAGAACTGGGCCTGATCCTTTCGCAGAGCTTAAATCTGGATGAAGTGAAGAATAAAGTTACTCAAGTTTTGTCGGAAGCCCTAAAAAGCAAGTCCGTCTGCTTTGAAATGGGGCAGGGAAGTGAGCTTCCCTTTTCTTATCTTAAGAGTAATCCCAATCTTTTGGTTTTTGACGAATTAAATCGTGAGGTCGGAGAAGAAGGAAGAGACGAAGATGAAAGATGGAAAGTTTTAGCAGAATTAAAGAAAAAAGAGGTCAGCGTTGCGGTCCCCTTAATCTCTAAAACAGGCCTTTTTGGTGTAATGTTTTTGGGCGAAAAGGCGGGTGGGGATGCCTATACTTCGGCGGATTTGGATACTTTGGAAACTTTGATGTATCAAATTGCTACGGCCTTGGAGAATGCTTCATTGTTCACCCAGGTTTCGGAATTTAACCAAAAATTAAAAGCTGAAGTTGACCGGGCAACCGCGGATTTAGCTGAAAAGAATCGCAACCTAACCGTTTTAAGGCGTCTGGACGAAATCATCATTAATACCCTAGATTTGGACGAAATCTGCCAAAAAATTGTAGATACCATTGCCTGGGAAGCCGGATTTGTGGGGGGGTTAATTTCTTTGTTAAATGACAGGGGAGACAGGCTTTTAGCCAAGTCCGTGTCAGATACTCCGGTTTTGACAAAAATGATTAAGCTTTTACCCTTGCCTTTAACTGCCTTTTCTTTAGACTTAGCCAAAGCTCCCTCTTCCAATTTATTTGTTAAAGCCTTAAAGGAGAGAGAACCGTTTTACAGCGCTAATTTTTCCGATTTTTTCCTGCCGCCTTTAGATGAGACTTTATGCCAAAAGATGCAGGATACTTCTAAAATTAAACATCTGGTTGCCTATCCTTTATCGTCAAAGGGACGGCCTTTGGGCGTAATCACTTTTGCTCTGCACAAGCCCTATGACCAGTTGACTGCCGGCGAAATGGCAACTCTTAAAGCCTTTATGGACGAGGCCGGCATTGCCATAGAAAATGCCAAGCTCTATCAGGATTTAAAGCGCATTAATGATGAATTAAAGTTGGCCAATGAAAAACTTTTGGAGTTGGATAAAATGAAAGACGAATTGGTTTCAATAGCTTCGCACGAACTGCGCACTCCAATGACGGCCATCAAAAGCTATTTGTGGTTGATTTTAAACCGTTACCGTGACCGTTTAGATGAAAAAATGCAGCTTTATTTGGATCGGGCTTATGAATCTTCGGACCGTATGATTAATTTGGTTAATGATATGCTTTCAGTTTCGCGCTTAGATACGGGTAGAATGGAGTTAAATTTGGCCTCGACCGATCTTAATGTTTTGATTGAATCAGTTATTGAAGAACTTTCGCAAAGGGCCAAGGATTTGGGTTTAAAGTTGTCATTTGTGGCTACAAAAGGCCAGTTGCCGAAGGCTTTAGTTGACAGTGACAAAATCCGTGAAGTCATTATGAATCTTTTGGGTAACGCTTTTAAATTTACAGCCAAAGGAGGTTTGGTGACGGTAGGTTTGCAAAAGATTAAAGAAGAGATTGTGGGCGAAATGCTAAAAGTCTCAATTTCCGATACCGGCCGCGGGATTGCCAAGGAAGATCTGCCGCGCTTATTTCAAAAATTTGGTAGGCTGTCTTCGGATTTTGTGACAACAGCCGAGACTTCGGGCACTGGTTTGGGGCTTTACATTGCCAAGGGTATTATTGGTTTGCACAATGGCAAGATTTGGGCGGAATCCAAGGTTGGCAAGGGCTCAACCTTTTTCTTTACGGTTAAAGCGGCGGGGTAGCTTTAGGGAACTTAGGTTGCTAAGGTTACTTAAGAAACGCTTGAAGTTTGACTAACGTTTGTGTTAGTATAAGCAGAGCTTGCGTCCTTCGGACTAAAACCCATATGGAAGATAACCAATCTTTGGCTAAAATTTTAATTGTAGAAGATGACACCTTTTTAAGGGAGCTTTATCAGGAGCTTTTAACGGAAGAGGGCTACAGCGTTGAAACGGCCGCTGACGGCGAAGACGGTGAAAAAAAGATTAAAGCCGGCGGTTTGGATTTGGTTTTATTGGATATTATGCTTCCCAAAAAAGACGGTTTGGGTATTTTAAAGACGTTATCTGACGATGAAAAAAAGAAAATTGGCCAAATTGTCATGCTGACTAATTTGGGTCAGGATGCGGTCATCAAGCAGTGTTTTGAGGCTGGCGCGGCAGGGTACCTTATCAAATCAGCCTTTACCCCGGATCAGATACTTCATGAAGTTAGAGTTTTCCTGAATAAGAAAAACTAGAATACATAGCGCAAAGCGCAAAAATCAAAAACAAGTACAAGATTAAAATAATTATTAATTTTTAATTACCAATTTTTAATCAAATTCAAATTTTTAATGTTTAAATTTTTAAAATTGATTAAAAATTAAAAATTACAAATTAAAAATTTCCGCTGCCCTCCTTTCTTTTTGACTTCACTTTACTTTTAGTTTTGGCTTCGGTTTTGGGCATGATCTTTCGTTCTTTGGGCCAGCCCTTGATTTTGGCTTATCTTTTAACCGGACTTTTACTTTCGCCTTTTAAGATTGGCGGTCAGCTTTCATCTCAATTAGAACTCCTTTCCCGCTTGGGCATCTCGTTTTTACTTTTTACCGCCGGCTTACAGATGAATTGGGCGGAAATCAAACAAATCGGTTTAACTGTTTTGCGGGTTGGCTTTTGGCAGGTATTGTTGACGACATTTTTTGGCTATGGCGCGGCGTTAATTTTGGGTTTTTCGCAAGAAGTTGCATTTCTTCTGGGCTTAGCTTTTTCTTTTTCTTCAACCATTGCGGTTGTTAAAATCTTGGCGGATAGGGGTGAGCTTTTATCTTTAGTTGGCCGTTCAGCTTTAGGAATTCTTCTTTGGCAGGATTTGGTTGCGGTTTTGGCCCTAACAGTTGTGGCAATTTTGGGTAACGGAGGCGGGGCAGGGCCGGCAGATGTGGCTGGGCTATTTTTTAAGGGTTTATTTCTTTTGGGGTTGGTATATTTTTTGGTTCAGGATATTTTACCCGCTCTTTTTGAAAAATTGGCAAAAACATCGGAAAATATGATTTTAGGCTCGGTAGCCTGGTGTTTGTTGGTAAGCGTTTTGTTTTTGAGGGCGGGATTTTCTTTGGAGATGGGCGCTTTTTTGGCCGGACTTTCCTTGGCGGCCACACCCTTTAGTTTGGAAATAGCCGCTCGCGTTAAACCGTTGCGCGATTTTTTTCTGGCGCTTTTCTTTGCGAGCTTGGGTTTGGGGGTGGTATGGGATTTTTCGGGTAAGACCTTAATTAGTATGGGGGTTTTTGGCGCGCTCGTTCTTTTTGTTAAACCTTTGATTATTTATCTCTTGCTGAAAATTGAAGGGTATCAAAAGAGGCCGGCATTTTTAACCGCCTTTTCTTTGGGTCAGGCTTCGGAGTTTTCGTTGATTTTGATTAGTTTGGCGGTTCTCAATTTAAAACTGGCGCCTGGCCTTTGGTCGTTGACTGCGGCTTTAACCATTGGCACCATCGCTTTTTCTTCCGTTCTAATCAGTCATAGTAAAAGAATATACTTGCTGGTTAGGTTGATTCTGCCGGAAGTTGGACGATTAAAGGTTAAGGAAAAAAAGATGATGTCTTCTTTTGAAGACGGTGCGATTATCTTTGGGCTGCATCGGTTGGGCGATGAATTCTTACTTCTTTTTCAAAAACTCAAGATTTCAACCATTGCCGTGGATATTGATCCGTTAATGGTAGAAAAATCGCAAAAACTCAAAGTGAAGGATTGGAGTTTGGAAACGCTTTACGGTGACGCAGCCGACCCGGAGTTTTTAGAGACCTTAAGTCTCAAAGAGGCAAAATTCTTAGTCTCCACTATTCCTGACTGGGAAGACAACCTTATGCTTTTAAAGTTAGCCAAAAAAGCCAACCCCCATCTTTTGATTATTGTTACCGCCCAAGAGAAAGAGGAAGCAAAAATACTTTACCAGAATGGCGCCTCTTATGTTATTTTGCCTCACACTTTAAGCGGCCGCGCCATTGCCCATCTTTTAGGGAGCCATTTGGAAAATCCGCAAGCGCTATTAGAAGAAGGCCAAAGGCATTGGCAGGAGATTTCTTTGTCAAGATGAAAAAAAAGCTTAAAGAAGAACAATGGGAAAAATATCAGCGCCAGAAAAAAAAAGAGAAAAATCTTAGCCGTTTTACTAAAACGTTTTTGTTATGTTTGGCTGCTGGTTTTTTAATAACCTTGGTTTTTATGGTGAGATGGAGCTTTAATCCCCTAAGGCCGTTTAGCGGCGTTTCTACCAGTTTTAGTGTTCTTTCCAATCCCTTTCGCCTTTTACTTATTGATCTGGATGTCAAGCTTAAGCTTAAGGGTGCGTACTTTTTGGAATTAAAAAACGGAAAAATGATTCTTTTTAAAATCCCCCTAACTCTTCTTTTGCGATCCAATCAAGGTTTTTTTCCATTAGCCCAAGGCATAGATGAAAAGAAAGATTGGGTTTATGGCCTTGCCGATTATTTTGGCTTTTTGCCAAACGGTTATATCAGCGTTAAAACCGACTCTTTAGACTTTTGGCCAAATTTTTGGCAAAGTGAGGGAACTTTTAAATTGGTAAGAATTATGGAGTTAATTATTCGGCAAAATCTTTCTGCCAGCGGGAATTTCCTTGATTTAGGTAAAATTATTTGGCAATTACCAAAAAGTGATCCTTTGGTTATCAAGGATTTGGGGGTTTTGGAGATTTACCAAAAACCGGATGAAAATAACGGTCAGGCGTTAGTTTTGGAGAAGCCCGATGTTTTGGATAATTTTATTAAAGTACAGTTTGCTCAAACCTTTGCGCCAAATGAATTTAGAAGTTCGGCTTTGATTTATAACATCAGCGGCGCGGAAGGTTTGGCTAGGCAGGCCGCACGTTTTTTGGAGAATTTGGACATTACGGTTTTAGAAACGGCAAACCGGGGCCCTTGCCAAAGAGCTCCTTTTTGCGAGAATCAGCTGATTATCTATAAACAGTTGCCAAAAGAACTTTTGGATTATTTAGAAAAAGTCTTTAAAACTCGTGCCATTGAACGGTTCGGTCAGGAGGGTAGGGGAGAGATTGAGGTACTCGTAGGGAATCTTTAGAAAGTTACCACTTCCATCAAAGCTTTGATTGCTTGGTCAACATTTGTTAATGCCTCATTTTTGGTCTTTCCTTGAGACATGCAGCCATAAAGGTTAACTACCTCAGCGACATAACCTTTGTAGGCTTTGTCATAGGTCAATTCAATAAGATAGTCAAGTTTCTTAACTTTCATAATGACTCTATTATATCACGGAGTTGAGGGTCAAAGAAAACAATTTTATAGAGAAGTTGTATCATAATTACCATGAAGCTAGGATACTCACAGAATTTTCTTCGCAATCCTGATTTAATTGAGAAACTTTTGAATTCTTCCTTAATCAAATCCGATGATACTGTCTTGGAGATTGGCGCAGGCAATGGGATTATTACCGCGGTGCTGGTAAAACGTTGCAAATTGGTTATAGCGGTTGAAATTGATAAGAATTTGGTTGTGCGATTAAGACAGAAGTTTGGTCAATCTCGCAACGTTAAAGTCTGTGAAGCCAATTTTCTGACCTTTCCACTGCCAAAGGACGAATACAGCATCTTTGCCAATATTCCTTTTGCTATTACGGCTGATATTATTCGAAAAATAACTAAAATAGATACCGCCCCTGTTGTAAGTTATCTTGTTGTGCAGAAGGAAGCGGCCCAAAAGTTTAGCGGTTGTCCATATGGAAAAGAAACCTTGTCCTCCGTTTTGAATAAACCCTGGTTTGATTTTTCTATTACTCACGAATTCTTGAGGAACGATTTTGTCCCCGCGCCAAGGGTGGACATTGTATTGCTTAAAATTACAAAATTGGAAAAACCGTTGGTTGATCCAAAACAGATGGGTCTTTATAACGACTTTGTTACCTACGGTTTTACCAGTTTTAGGCCAACACTTAGAAGTGGGTATAAACATATTATTAGTAACACCCAGTTTTCAAAACTGGCCAAAGATTTGGGTTTTGATATTGATGCAAACCCCAGGGATCTGGTTTTTGAACAATGGTTAAGGATGTTTGCTTTTTTTGTCAGGGGAATTGATGAAAAGAAACAACAGTTAGTAAGGGGTTCCCTGGAGAAACTCAACAAACAACAGGAGGGATTAGAAAAGATACATCGGACACGGATAATAAGAAGATAGAAACGATGAGTGATTCCGCCTACGCTAAAGCTACGGCGGATGTAGAGTTGCTAGAGTTCTCCCGACTAAGTCGGGATCACCCAGCCAACTCTAACACGCAAAAAGGCCGCCTTGAATTTGGGCGACCTTTAAGCTGCTCCCCTTCGCTCTGCTTTCGCAGAGCTCCGGAGGAGCGAAGAAAGGAGAGAGACTGTGCATAGAATATCATAGTTTGTTAAACTTGTCAAGGGTAGAGTATGATTACAATGTAGCTTCTTTTTTCATGTGGTTAAAATCTCAAATCGCAAAACTCAAATCTCAAATCCAAATATAAAATCTCAAAGCGAGCAAAAGATTTAAGATTTGAAATTTGGTTTTGAGTTTTGACATTTGAGTTTTGAGTTTTCTCTATGATCGACCTCCTATTGCCCTTTGGCGCCATTGTTATTTTAATTCTGGCCCTTTTGCTTCACCGTTGGCGTGAAAAGTTGACTAAAGTGGATGTGGGGGAAGGGATTAAGGACGGCGTACTATTATCAATTGAAGTGCCTAAAAATAATGAGCAGGGGCCAGTGGCCGCCGGCATGATGTTTTCCGCTTTGCATGGTTTGCTAAAAAATCAGGAATCCGTTCCTTTAATTTCGTTTGAAATTGTCGCTTCAGCCTCCGGTATTCGCTTTTACTCCTTTGTTCCCCGCGATTTTGCCAAATATTTAAAATCACAGGTTTACGCGCAGTACCCCATTGCCGAAATTAGGGAAGTTGAAGATTACAGCCAAAAAGTTGCGCCAGGAGCGGTTTTTTCCGGCTGTGAAATTAAATTAACCAAGCCTTACTATTACCCCATTAAAACCTTTCCGGATTTTGAAGTTGACCCGTTGTCAGCTATTACCTCAGCGGTTCACGAGCTCCAAGATCAGGAGCAGGGCTGGCTGCAAATAATTTTTAGGCCTATTCCTGATGTTTGGCAGAAACCAGGTTATGATTTTGTTAAAAGCGTGCGTGAGGGTGTGCCTCCGCCTTCGCCTAATTTGCTTTCGGAGATTGGAAAATCAGTTCTAGGGGATATTGCTGGTCTTATTGTCGGCTTACCCATGGCCATTTTGGCCGGTCCTCCAAGCGCTACCGCCCCCCCAGCGGCACCGGAAAAACCAAAAACTCCACCTAAACTCGGGGCTGGTCAGGACGCGGAGCTAAAGGCCATTGAAACTAAGTTGCAAAAATTAGGCTTTGAAACGGGAATCAGGTCATTAGGGATTGGATCAAATATTAAGGAGGCGCAGACAAATCTGGATAATCTGACTGCCTCGCTCAAGCAATTTTCCACGGCTTATTTGAATACTTTTGCCAAGGCTGAAAGCTCCAAAGACGGTTTGGCTTTTATGGATGATTATCGCAATCGCCAAAAATCAGCTGATGAGAATACTTTTGTTTTAAATACCGAAGAATTGGCCTCCATCTTTCATTTGCCTTCAATAACGGTTGCAACTCCTAACATTGCTTACATTAAGGCCAAAAAAAGCGAGCCACCCCTGGATTTGCCTATTAATGTTGAACCGATTATTGGTCAGGTGGCTTTTAGGGATCAGCATATAAAGTTTGGTGTCAAAACCGATGATCGCCGCCGGCATACTTACATTATCGGAATGACCGGTACCGGTAAAACCACTCTGATGCGTAATATGATTTTGTATGATATTAAAAACGGCCAGGGAGTGGCGGTTTTGGACCCACACGGCGATTTTTTTGATTATGTTTTGGACAGAATCCCCGAGAATCGCCTGCAAGATGTTATTGTTTTAGATCCATCAGACACCGAATATCCGGCGGCCATTAACATGCTGGAGATGTTTGATCCCAGCCAAAAACCGCTGATGGCGTCGGCCTTGGTTGATGTTTTTAAAACGCGCTTTGCTTTTTCTTGGGGACCGCGGATGGAACATTTGTTGCGGAATATTTTTTTGACTCTTTTAGAAATTCCCAATACCACTCTTTTATCAATTACGCGGATTATTATTGACGGAAATTATCGCAAATATATCACCGGTCTTTTAAAAGATCCCATCTTGATTACCTTTTGGAAGAATGAGTTTGAACAAATGGTGAGAAATGAAAGAATGGCAACAGAAGCAATTGCTCCTATTCAAAATCGGATTGGTCCATTTTTGGCAACCGCTACAATTCGCAATATCATTGGTCAGGCCAAATCAACTATCAAATTTGATGAAATTATGAACAATGGCAAGATTCTTTTGGTTAATCTTTCCAAGGGCAAAATTGGCGATGATAATTCCAATATTTTGGGCGGAATGCTGGTTTCCCGTTTGTGGTTTGCCGCGGTAACCCGCGCTTCCATTCCCGAAGAAGAAAGGCGCGACTTTTTTGTTTACGCTGACGAATTCCAAAATTTTGCGACACCCACATTTGCCACTATTTTATCCGAGGCCAGAAAATATCGCTTAAATCTAATTTTGGCCCATCAATATATTGCGCAATTGCCCGAAGAAGTGCGGGACGCGGTTTTTGGCAATGTTGGCACTTTAATTTCTTTTAAAGTAGGACCGCAAGACTCTGTTGCTTTGGCTAAGGAATTTATGCCGGTTTTTGAGGATGTGGATTTAACCAGCATGGAACGATTCCAAATTAATTTAAAGTTGATGATTGATCAGGCACAGTCCCGGCCCTTTTCCGCCAAAACAATGGCAGCGTTAATGGAAAGCTTAGGAAGCCGTGAAAAAGTAATTAATATTAGCCGCGAACACTATGCTGCGGCAAAGTATTTAGTTGAAGAAAGAATACGGCGCTGGAGCGAGAAAGACTTTTTGTCCACCCCAGCCGTTGTGACAAGCCTTAGCGGGACTTGACAAATGATGAGTTATGGGGTATAATTGATTAGCGATAGAAGGAAAGTGAGAAAATATGGCTCAAGCACCAAATCAGTCTCAACTTATTGTCGATGCCATTGAGGCGGCGGAAAGGTCATTGTCCGCGGCCAAAAAACTCATTTCTACAGCCGTTACTTCTTCCGGTCTGGAGGCAGGTGTAACTGGTTTGTTTGACGGTGAATTTATGACAACCGATACCGGTAAAAGGTACCAAGTGCCGCCCAATTACGCTTCAAAATCCATGCTAGTTGTTGGCGACACCCTGCGTTTAATCCCCGGCGATACTTCTTTAGACGAACCCAATAAATTCAAACAAATTGAAAAAATAGAGCGGATTGAAACCCCGGCGGTTATTTCAAAAAAAGACGGCAAATGGGCAGTGGTATGCGAGCAGGGCAGCTTTTGGGTATTGCCGGCCGCTATCAAGTTTTTAAACGCCCAAATTGGCAATTCGATGACGGTGATTCTACCTAAAAACTATAAGGAATTAAAGTGCGAATGGGCTACTATCAAAAGCCCTGAGGTTGCTCCCGTAGCCCCTAAACCGTTAGCAGCGCCAATTAAGGCAACAATCGTAAAGCCGGTTAAGGCGATTGTTAAGGAACCAACCCAAGAACCTCTCGTTAACAAAGAAACTATCAAAAAAGAAATTCCAACCGTTGTCCATAGCGCCATCAAGGGGGAAATCAAAATTAATTCAGATACCAAAAAAACGGTAGATGAGGAGGAATTAATACCGCCGATTACGGTTGTCTCGGGTGATGAAGGAGAGTTGCGATGAAATTTTTAATTTGAAATTTGAAATTTTTAATCAATAGCCGAAGGTGCAAGCTTTGCTTATTTTTAATGAATAAATGAGTAAATTTACAAACACGTCATTATTCATCGTGTTTTCAAATTTAAAATTTAAATATTTCAAATTGATTTCAAATTAAAAATTGTAAATTAAAAATTATTCGTGTCCGGTCATTCAAAGTGGTCAACAATTAAAAGGCAAAAAGGGGTAGCTGATGTTAAGAGGGGAGCAGAATTCTCTAAACTTAGCCGCGTGATTACTTTGGCTGCCAAAGAAGGCAAGAGTTTAGATCCCGACCTTAATTTTAAACTCCGTTTTGCTATAGACAAAGCCCACTCTGCCAATATGCCCCATGATAATATCCAAAGGGCTATTAAGGCCGGCGGTGAGGCAGGGGAGGGGGTAAATCTTGAGGAGCTAACCTTGGAGGGATATGGCCCATCAGGCGTTGCGGTAATGTTGTTGGTTCTGACTGACAACCGTAACCGTACCGTGCCGGAGATCAGGCGGATTTTTTCCGAACATCAAGGTAGTTTAGGCGAGAAGGGCTGTACGGCTTATGTTTTTTCACCTGAACCGCAAAACCCCATTTTTAGTGTTTCAATAAATGATGAAAAAGTGGCTAAGCAGGTTTTAACCTTAGTAGAAAAACTTGAAGAACACGATGACGTTTCTGAGATTTGGTCCAATTTTGAAATTCCGGATGATATGATGCAAAAAATCAGTGATTCTTCTTCTCAAACTTGATTAAACTTTCCAAACGCTTCCGCTTCATTTTAATTTCGTTATTTCTGACAGTTCTTGTCTTTGCTGTTTTTAAATTTCATTGGCCTGAAACAAAAACAATAATATTAATTCTTTTGGCCACTCCGTTTTTTACGACCGTGGTATTGGGCTTAGACTTGGTTTTTCCTGAACATGCCATATTTTCAATTTTCCCCAGCTTAACTTTGATCTTGTCCTTATTCTTGGCAAAACTCAATCCTTTAAAATGGGGTGGGGTAGGGGAAATGATGTTGTTTGCGGCTGTTTTTATACTTATTTATGTAGAATTTCTATCGCTTAATATTATCAATGTGGCAACCATTAGGACAATTCCTCTTAAAAAAGCGGCCTCATCTATTTATTCCTGGATTGGACTTACGCTTATATTCTTTGGCATTTTTTTGATTTTGAATTTGCCGTTTCAAGTTTTGACGAGGATTAGCCTTTTTGTCCTGCTGTTATTTTTGGTTTTTGAAGCCCTAACATTTGCCGGTCAAACAATAACTGAACTTGCGAGTTTTGAAGGACCAAATTTTTCCCGGCCAAAGGTCTTTTTGGGGTTGAGTCTTATGTTAGCCGTGATTAGCGGCCAATTTTTTGTTGCATTACTTTTTCTAAAAGTTAGCGTGCTGCTAAAAACATTGATTCTGGCGGCTTTTAGTTTTTCCATTTTTAGTATTTTTAATCACAATTTGGAAAAAACATTATCCAAAAAAATATTAAGGGAAGACTTAATGATTATTGTTGTTTTTTTAGCGATTCTATTTTTTACCGCTGGGCAACGATGACCCGCCTTCGAGAAGCTGCGGCGAGGTAAAGGGCAGGGGATAGGGAAGATTGGTGGAAAGGATACCCTGGAGTATATCAAACAGTATCAGACCGTAGACAAAAAACTACAGGATATTATCCTATAAGTTTATAAGCTGACTTTTTAATAAGTAGTCTTCTTTTTTAATCCTTTCAGCTTACCCCAAGGAGTGCTAATTACTGTCTCTGGGGAAGTGGTCGGAGAGAGGGGCTAGGGGGAAAGAGATAGGTGCTAGTTAAAAGTTAAGAGTTTTTAAATAAATAAATATAAATCAAGCAAAAAATAATTAGTAAAACAAATATCCCTAATATCCCTAACAACCCTAACTTAACTAATATCCCAAAAAAAGCCAGCTAGAGGAAGAGGTTTGCGGGAATTTCTTGATATTATGTCGCATAAGATACATTAGGCGACTCTCTCTGTTTTATATTCAACTTACTCGATCCCCCGCTCAACGGGGGGCGAGTTAGTGAATATATAGCCGGCTAACGAGAGTTGCAAACTCGAGTTAGACGGGTATACTTCCCCAGCCTCCCCTGCTAAACTTTAGTTAATGAATAATTCTATTTTATTTTGGATTGATAAATTTGTAGAAAATCTAAAGATAAAGAATTTATCGGACCGCACAGTGGACTCCTATTCCCGCTATTTGGCTCGCTTTGACGATTTTTGCCAAACCTGTCAGATTTCCCAGGTTTCTCAAATTTCCCCAGAATTGGTTAATGGTTATCACCTATTCTTGCGGGATTTCCGTGATTCTAAGGGTCAAAAACTGGATTTACAAACACAAAATTATCAGCTAATAATACTCAGGGCATATTTGCGGTTCTTGGCTAAATCAAGCGTTAAAAGCATGGCTCCGGAACAGATAGATTTGGGAAAACAGCCGGAAAGAAAGATTAAGTTTTTGGAAAGCGCTGATTTAACCAAACTTTTGAATCAACCGGATATTAAGAATATTGGCGGGTTAAGAGACAAGGCAATTATGGAGCTGTTATTTTCTACCGGGCTTAGAGTTTCGGAATTAGTTTCTTTAAATCAAAAAGATTTAAATTTTGAGACCCGCGAATTTTCCATTTTAGGTAAAGGCAAGAAAAGACGGGTGGTTTTTTTAACCGATTCGTCCTGCCTTTGGTTGCAAAAGTATTTAAACGCTCGGGACGACAAATTTTTGCCTCTTTTTATTAGGAGTTTTCCAAGAAGGCTTCTTAGGCAAGGCTTAACCAAGCCTCAAAACAGCACAACGAGCCACAAGGGGTCTAAATTAAACGAAAGTTCTTCAGATGATTCCAACTCCCTTGAATCCGAATTTCTAAATCCTAAATCCGAAAAAATATCAAAATATCAAAATATCAAAATAACAAAATCTGAAATTGAGGATCCGCAAGGTTTGAAATTAAGAATTACAGTCAGAACTATTCAGCGGTTGGTAAAAAAATATGCTCATAAAGCCGGTTTAGCCATTGAACCTAGTCCGCATACTTTAAGGCATTCTTTTGCCACGGATCTTTTGTTAAACGGCGCTGATTTAAGATCAGTGCAGGAACTTTTGGGCCATAAGAATATTTCAACGACACAGATTTACACTCATGTGACTAATACCCGTTTGCGTGAGGTGCACGCCAAATACCATAGTGGAAATCGTTAGGGAGAGTTAGGGTGGTTAGGGTGGCTTTTTTAACCAACCCAACACCCCCTAACCACCCTAAAAAAGTCAATGGAAAGTTACAAAAACTTAAGCAGTTATGTTTTAGCTGTTGTGATCAATGACCTTACCGTGGAGTTTTGCCAACGCTTTGTTGACAGAAAGTCCCGCACTGTTGATCAAATGGTTCAGGCTGCCCGCTCCGGTAAACAGAATATCGCCGAAGGTTGTTCTCTACAAAGCCTGGAAAGTTATATCAAGCTTTTGGGTGTGGCCGATGGTTCTTTCAGAGAATTAACTTGTGACTATGAGGATTTTTTGCGGCAGCACCATTTATTTACTTGGTCAAAAGATGATGTACGCGTTAGACGCTTTAGGGCTTTTCGGGCGGTTTGGTTAAAAGAGAACCAACCTAACACCCCTAACTTCCCTAACAATCCCGAAGAAGCAGCCAATCTGTTGTTAACATTCTGCCAAATGGAAACATTTTTGCTTGGTAGGCAACTAATCGCTTTGAAAGAAAAGTTTGTCAAAGAAGGTGGTTTTAGGGAGAACCTTTTTAAAAAACGATTGGAGTACCGCAATCAGTACCCTCAATAATCCTAAATATCCCCAAGATATATAATGTCGCATAATATGATAACTCTCAAGAGAAGTTACCCTACCTCAAGTTTATTAATATAATTAATCATAGCAAAAATTATTGCCTCTTGACATAGAGTATCAGAAGAATAATTGTTAAATTAACAATCAATTTATTTGCCCGATTATTTGGAGCGGTCACCCGGATGATTAGCTGTGAAAAATAATCAAATTTGGGCAATCGGATATTTGATGCAGGATCCCAAATTAGGATTCTTAAGGTGGAGAGAGTTCATGGCATCAAAGAGTAGGGCGGGGTGGAGGCTGCCGGAGCTTTTTTAATCGGCCCCGTCTATCTAAAAATATTTCTTGCGACATCCTTTTGCTGATTTTTTCCCCGAGTATTCGGGGGTGGATTTTTAGATATGCAGTTTTTGGTTTGTTGGGAAGTTTTTATTTCTAGTTTTCATTTAGTTTTGATTAAGGAGATAGAGACCAAAAAACAAAATCGCCGTTGCTTTTGAAGGTGGTAAGCTAAGCTTACCAGCAATCAAAAGTGGAAATGTTGATATTCAACAATTCTGCTTTTGTTTGCAACCTTCTTTAGCTTCGGCTTTTTTATTGATGCACTACAAGTTTCGCACTGAATCTTCGTTCTTTGTCCGAATTTCCCCTTCATCCAAAGAACTGCAGATTTTTTCGTGCGAAACTCGTGTATACTATTGTTAAATGAGTGTCCAGGGGTTATTAAAATTCATCGCCGATTTATTGTACTTCCCCGTCTTCTGGTATGTTGACAATTTAGCTTTTTGGTTTAAGTTTGTTACCAGGTCCCTAATACTGATTTTTGATAGCCTTTCTTTTGGCGCGGTTTTAAAAAACTTTTTTCAGCCCTATCGCCAGGACAGAACGCCGGTTGGCTTTGGTATAGGTATTACCATTAGACTGATTTGGTTTGTGGGAGCCACGGTGATTTGGCTTTTATTTGCCTTAGGTCTACTTTTATCCTTTATTATTTATCTTTTTCTACCGCTTGCGCTTTTGGTGGTGTATGTTTCTCCGGATTTGATCACTGATTGGTTTGATTTGCCCATGTTAACCAGTTTGTCGGTTAAGCTTGGAGTTCTTTTTATTTTTGGAGTTTTGGTTTACCTTTATCTTAAAAAGTTTGCCAATGAGCCGCAAAAGCCACTACAAGATTATGCTATATTAAATAATAGTAATAATTTGTCTTGGGAAGACGCCAAAAAGCTTGAAGAGGTAATGTCGCCAGTAGCACGGACAATTTGGCAAAAAACAAGTCCCCTGCCCTATTCCGCTTTGCTCTTAATGGAGCAATTTTTTATTTATTACAAGACTGCCAACTCTCTGCAAAGGCTTAATCTGAATAAGGATCAGGTCTTGGGTGTCTTAGAAAAATCCGATGCTTCCCTCAACCGTGAACAATGGCTAAAAGTACTTAAGGAGTCGTTGACTTTTGGTTTGACAGAACAACATTCCCGCTTGGATACAGAGTTATTGTTTTTGGGCTTGGTCAAGGCAGATATAAAAGTAGAGGATGTTTTTAGAAAACTGGGTTTTAATTTTGATGATTTAAAACAGGTTACGGCTTGGATGGAGGAGAGGGAGATTAAAGAAAAATCGTGGCAGTTTTGGGATGATAGGTTTTTTAAAAGAGCGCAGGGTGTTGACTTGGGCTGGGTTTCCGGTTTTACGCCAACTCTGAAAACTTTTACTCTGGATATCACCAAAGCCGCGGGTCAAGGTCAGTTGCCATTGGTCTTTGGTCGTGACAAAGAAATTAACGAGGTGGTAGAAATTTTGTCCGGGGCTAATCGTAATAATGTTTTGATTATTGGTCCGGCAGGTGTTGGCAAAAGTTCCATTGTTTATGGTATTGCCCAAAGAATGTTGCTTGGGAAAAAGGAAATTGTGGAGAGTAAAAAAGTTAGCGGTAAAAAAATATTGAGCTTGGATACGGCCGGACTTTTGGCCGGTACTTCTGGCCGCGGAGATTTGGAAGAAAGAATAACCCGTGCTTTGGAGGAGATCAAGGGAGGAAATATCATTTTGATGATTGATGAAATTCACAGTTTAATGAAGGCCGGAGTAGCGGATTTTTTATCCCCTACCCTATCATTAGGTCAGATTCAAGTTATCGGCACCACCACGCCTGAAGATTACAAAGAGACCATTGAAAATAATCAGACTTTTGCCTCTTATTTTCAGACTGTTCGTTTGGAAGAGCCGTCAGAAGAAGACAGTATGAAGATTTTGGAAGGTGTAGTCTCTCGTCTAGAACAAGAACACCAGGTGACAATTTCCTATCCGGCATTGGAGGCAGCGGTAAAATTGAGTAAAAAATTTATTCATGACCGCAGTTTGCCGTCAAAGGCCATTGAGTTGATAGATGAGGCAGCAGTAAGAAAGTCAAAGGTCAAAGGTCAAAAGATTGTTACGGCCGAGGATATTGCCAGCTTACTTTCTGATAAAATTAGAGTGCCGTTGGAAAAACTAAGTGGAGAGGAATCAGAAAAACTCTTGAATCTAGAAAAGATTCTGCAAGAGAGGATCATTGGCCAAGACAAGGCGGTAGTGGCGGTGGCTAATGCTTTGCGTCGAGCTAGATCAGGCATGGCTTCTGGCAAACGACCAATCGGCAGTTTTCTGTTTTTAGGTCCGACAGGCGTTGGTAAAACCGAAACCGCCAAGGTTTTGTCAGAGACCTACTTTGGTTCACAAGCAGAAATGATTAGATTTGATATGACGGAGTTCTCCGAACATGGGTCAGTTAATCGTTTTTTGGATCGTTTGTGCGATCAAGTAAGGAGCCGGCCGTTTGCGGTTCTGTTGGTTGATGAGTTTGAAAAGGCTGAGGGTGATATTCATAATCTTTTCTTGCAGATAATGGATGATGGACGGTTGACGGATTTAAAAGGCCGCACGGTAGATTTTACTAATACTTTTGTTATTGCCACCTCCAACTCGCAGGATATTCATAAAGATTTTAGGCCCGAGCTTTTAAATCGTTTTGACGGCATTGTCCAGTTTAATTCCTTAACTCCAGACGATGTCGTAAAGATTGCCCGATTATTATTGAATCAGGTTGTTAAACAAATGAAAGAAAAAGAAATAGAAATTGAGTTTTCTGATGAGGTGGTTAGAAAAATCGCTGAGCTGGGCTTTGATCCCAACTGGGGTGCCCGCCCGTTGCGTCGGGTTATTCAGGAGAAAATCGAAAACAAGCTGGCGGAGATGCTTTTAAAGAAAGAATTACTGAGCGGACAGAAAATGGTTATTGAGTTGAAGGATTTGGGAGTTTGAACTCGTTGATTGTTGCAGAGCGGTGAGTAGACTTTTTAACTCAGAAATTATCGAAGCAATGCCAAACTACCTGTTAATTTTTTGATAGGTCCTTGAGAGCCAACAAGAGCAACTCCTAGAAGTTTTAACTGATTAGTAGACGACTGTTTTAGTTTTTGTTCATAGTCAGCGTAGTTTTTAGTTGTTTGCGCCGCGTCAGTGATATCAATAAGTAATATTTCATCTTTTAATTCGTATGCCTCATTGTATATCTCTTGTAATTTTTCAGAAGTACATTTGAGAATAGGGAGAGGAATTGTGGTGAGAGCCTTATGAATATGTTCGTTCTCATCATTTAAGTCTTTTCCAATAAGTCCTTCAACCTTGTTACCAATTGTTAACGATAATACTGCCGCAGTGTTTGCTTTTAGACCAACAGCTAAATTATCATCGACTATTATGACCATCTTAAAATCTTCCGTAACTTTCATGTAAGTAGTATATCATATCTCCTTACTGGCGGTCGCGGCCGGATTTGAACCGGTGATCTTCCCCGTGACAGGGGGATGTGTTAACCGGGCTACACCACGCGACCAGATTTTGTTATTTTACCCTCTTTTATGATTCTTTCAATAAATTTGTGATTTTTCTGCCTTTTTAGCCATCGCTCAATTCTTTTTGCCTCCTCTAAAGTTGATAACTCTTGACTAAAAACTAAATGCATAGGCGCCAGCCTCTTTGTTGTGACGGTACCACCTCGTTCGTGCTCTTTTAGCCTTCGTGCCAAATCTTTGGTCGCGCCAATGTAATATTGATTATTCCTTTCGCTTAACAGAATGTAAACGGTAGGCTCCATTTTGGATTTGAACCGGTGATCTCCCCGATGTACATCGGGGTGTGTTAACCGGGCTACACCACGCGACCAGTATTCCGATTTTAACTTTTAGGAAGATGATCGTCAAATTTAATTAAACCCTGCCTACCGGCAGGTAGGCTCGAAGGTTTACGAATTTAACCTTCGAGGTTTAGGAATCGGCAATCGTCAAATCTGGACATCGGGTTCCTCAAAAATAACTGCAACAGAGGCAACTTTGTCGCCGGGGTCTAAATTAATGAGTTTTACTCCTTGGGTTTGGCGGCCCAAAACGGAAACAGTATTAAGTTCCAACCTGATTACCTGTCCCTTAGAGGATATAAGCAAAAGATCAGCCTTAGCTTCAGCTGGTAAGGCTCTCATATCTACCAGTTTTCCAGTTTTGGGGGTTATCTTGGAGGTAAAAATGCCGGACCCGCCCCTGCCCTGTTCGCGGTATTCGGAAAGAGGGGTTCTTTTACCAAAGCCATTTTCCGAAACAATCAAAACCTGAAGTGGTTTGGCAGATTTTGCCTGTGCTGAAATAATTGCCATTCCTACTAAAAAATCACCGGCTTTAAACCGCATGCCGGTTACGCCACGCGAGGCTCTGCCAGTTGGCCGCACATTCTTTTCGGAAAACATGATTGCCTTGCCATTAGAAGAACAAAGTAGAACTTTGTCGTTGCCGGAGGTGGTTTTAGTTTCCAGGAGTTCGTCGTTTTGGTCCAACTTTATGGCTACCAGGCCGGATTGGCGTATAGATTGATATTCCGTGAGTTCGGTTTTTTTAATGAGGCCTTTTCTGGTAGCAAAAAAGAGATACTTATTATCAGACATAAAAAGTTATTCACTATGATTGGTTATAGTGAGGACATTGGCCACCTTCTCATTTCCTCCTAGCCCAATAATATTTACAACCGCCTGCCCCCGGGCTTGTCTTGATGTTTCGGGCAATTCATAAACCCGGGTTGAAAAGACGCGGCCCAAATTAGTAAAGAAATAAATTATATCATGGGTGGAAGCGGTTAAAAGATGAATGACGACGTCCTCTTCTTTGAGACTGGCGCCGGTAACGCCCTTCCCTCCTCTGCCTTGTCTTCTATAAGTATCCAAGGGCAATCTTTTGATATAGCCGCTTTTCGACAAGGTAATAATCACCTTTTCTTCAACAATTAGTTCTTCTTCGCTAAATTCGCCGGGTCGGTTTTTAGTAACTTTTGTGCGGCGGGGATCAGCGTATTTCTCTTTAATAGCTAAAAGTTCATTTTTAATAAGAAGCATTAGGGATGTTGGAGAGGTTAAAAGGGTTTCTAATCTTTTAATTGTTTCCTTGATTGCTTTTAACTCATCAAGAATTTTTTGGCGTTCCAAAGCTGCTAAGCGCCTTAATTGCATATCCAAAATAGCTGTAGCTTGCATTTCGGTGAGTTTAAACTTGGCCATCAAATTTGCTTTAGCAGTTTCGGCGTCTTTAGATTTTTTAATGGTTTCAATAACTTGGTCCAAATTATCCAAGGCAATTTTTAAGCCCTCCAAAATATGGCCGCGCTCGTAAGCTTTTTTTAAATCAAAAAGGGTGCGCCTGATAATTACGTTCTTTCTATGTTTTAAATATTCCAAAAGCGCGATTTTAAGGGTTAGAGTTTTTGGTTCGTTATCAACTAAGGCCATCATATTAAAGTGATAGGCCTGTTGCATGCTGGAAAACTTATAAAGTTGATTTAAAACTCTTTGTGGAGCGGCTGAAGCTTTTAAATCAATGGCAATGCGCATGCCCAGTCTGGATGATTCGTCCCTTAGGTCAGAGATTTCTTCAACTCGTTTATCTTTAACTAAGTCAGCAATTTGGGCAATTAAAGTGGATTTGTTTTGTTGATAAGGAATTTCGGTAACAATAATTTGGAAGCGGCCGTTTTTGTTCTCAACAACTTCGGCTTTAGCTCGAACCAATATTGAACCGCGGCCGGTTGAATAGGCCTCCAGTAAATCTTTGGTTCCATAGATTTGCGCGCCGGTTGGAAAGTCGGGTCCTTTGACAAATTGCATTAGTTCTTCAACCGTGGCTTCTGAGTTCAGGCTAAAGTTTTCAACCTTTGGGGGATTAGGGATGTAAGGGAGGTTTAAGATATTAAAAGGATGAGGATTGTCCTCATCGGCCAGAGGCGTTAATTTAAGATTATCAATAATAAAAGAGAGGCCATCAATTACTTCAGCTAGGTTGTGTGGCGGGATTTTGGTGGCCATACCCACGGCAATGCCGTCAGTGCCGTTTAATAAAAGATTGGGTAAATTGGCTGGCAGAACAACAGGTTCTTCTTCAGTGGCATCAAAGTTAGGGATAAAATCCACGGTTTCTTTATCCAGATCCGCCAAAAGTTCCTCGGAGATAGCCTGAAGTTTGGCTTCGGTGTAACGCATATGGGCCGGCGGATCGCCGTCAACCGAGCCAAAATTCCCCTGGCCCCAAACCAAAGGGTAGCGCATAGAAAAATCCTGAGCCAAACGGACCAGAGTGTCGTAGGCGGCCATATCTCCGTGGGGGTGATATTTACCCAAGACTTCACCAACAATACGGGCGCACTTTTTAAAGGCTGAACCATGGCTTAAACCTAAGCGATGCATGGCGTAAAGAGTGCGGCGATGAGAGGGCTTGAGTCCGTCTTTAACATCAGGAATGGCGCGAGCCACAATTACCGACATGGCATAGTCCAAATAGGACTTTTTCATTTCAGTTGTGATTTCGGTAGTTTGTTGATTTTCCATGGGTTGCCTAGGTAACCAAAGTTACCTAAATATCAAGCTCCGCTTGATGGGCGTGGGTCATAATAAACTTTTTCCGTGGCGCCACTTCTTCGCCCATTAACATTCTAAACGTTTCATCGGCTTGCGTGGCATCAGCAATGGTTATTTTCTTGACGGTTCTGGTCTCTGGCGCCATGGTTGTTTCCCAAAGTTCTTCGGCGTTCATTTCGCCCAAGCCTTTAAATCGCTGAATAGTAATTTTTTGGTTCTTCATCTCTTTTAAAAATTGGTCGCGCTGTGCTTCGTCAAAAAGATATTTTTTTTCCTTACCCCAGGTAGCTTTGAATAAAGGCGGTACTGAAACATAAACAAAACCCTGTTCAATTAAAGGTAAAAGATGGCGGTAAAAAAAAGTAGTATACAAAGCTTTAATATGGGAGCCGTCAACATCAGCATCAGTCATAAAGATGATTTTATGATAACGAAGCTTAGCAGCGTCAAAAGTATCACCAATGCTGCAACCTAAGGCTACGATCAGCGGTATCAGTTTTTCCGAGGTAATGACTTTATCAAGATGGATGCGTTCGGTATTTAGGATTTTACCAAAAAGAGGCAAAATGGCTTGGGTTTTTCGATCGCGGCCTTGTTTGGCCGATCCTCCAGCCGAATCCCCTTCTACTACAAAGAGCTCCGACTTTTCCGGATCCTTTTCCTGGCAATCTGCCAATTTTCCAGGCAGTGTTATTCCTTCCAATGCCCCTTTTCTAATGACACTTTCCCGAGCCTTAGCTGCGGCTACTCTGGCTTTGGCCGCCAAAATTATTTTATCGGAAATGGCGCGCGCCTCGGCCGGATTTTCCTGCAAATAACTTTTTAGAGCGTCGCCCAGTATTACTTCTACAATCGGTTTAACTTCGGGATTCCCCAACTTGGCTTTGGTCTGGCCTTCAAATTCCACTTTTTGGGCGTTCATTTTAATGGAAACAACGGCGGTTAATCCTTCGCGCGCGTCATCGCCGGTTAAACTTTCTTCTCCGTCTTTGATAAGGTTGTTTTTCTTAGCGTAGTCGTTTAAGGCGCGGGTGATGGCGGTTTTAAAACCGGTCAAGTGAGTGCCGCCTTCTTTGGTTTCAATGTTGTTGGCAAAAGTTAAGACATGTTCTTCAAAGTCGTCCTGGTACTGCAAGGCTGCCTCTACGGAGACATCGTCTTTGGAGCGGGAAACAAAAAAGATTTTTTGATTAATTAAGGTATGGTTGCGATTTAAAAATTGGACAAAGGATTTAACTCCGCCTTCAAAGTGGAAGGTGTAGTTGATAGGTTTTAGGTTGTAGGTTTTAGGTTCTAGGCCTTCGGCTCTGAGGTCTTCGACTCCGAGGCTCAGACTCGAGGAGCTCAGGCTCGAAGAGTTGGAGGTTTCAGATCGAAGGTCGGAGAAAAAGATGGTGATGCCGGCCGTTAAAAAGGCGTAATTTCTAAGTTGCCGCAAAATTCTGGGGCGGTCAAAGTCTTTGAATTCTTTAAAAATATCAGAATCCGGCTTAAAGGTTACGGCGGTACCGCTTTTTTCAACCTTTAGTATTTCTTTAATATGATTGGCTATAGTGCTTTCTTTGGCTTCAATAACACCGGTTTTAGGCTTGCCCCGTTCATAAGTCTGGCTGACCAACTTGCCGTCTCTTTTAACATAGACAATCATTTCCTTTGACAGGGCGTTTACTACACTGGCGCCAACCCCGTGCAAACCGCCGGAAACTTTGTAGGTGTTACCGCCAAACTTACCGCCGGCATGAAGAAAGGTCATGACAATTTCCAGAGCTGATTTTTTGTATTTGGGATGAATGCCGGTTGGAATTCCGGCGCCGTTGTCAACAACTGTTGCCCCGCCTTCACTCTCCAAAAAGACCCAAAGTTTGTCAGCCCTTCCGGCCAAGGCCTCGTCAATGCCGTTGTTGACTATCTCTGTTAATAAATGGTGGAAACCATATTCGCCGGTATCGCCAATATACATGGCCGGCCGCTTGCGGACGGGCTCTAAGCCTTCTAAAACTTGGATGGAAGAGACATCGTAGTTGGATTTGCTTACATTTGGCATCTTTGAAACAAATTTAAAGTTAAAAGTGCAAAGTTCAAAGTTGCAGTCCAAAGTTAAAAATTTAAGATCCTTTTCTCAGCTTTCGAAAACTTTGAACTTTAAACTGTAACTTTTAACTTTTAATTTTGAACTTTTAACTGGAAAAGCCCTTTCATTTTAGCAAGAATATTCACGTAGGGCAACTATTCCTTGATCAGGGTTTGCATAAAAAAGTTCTCTATCGCCAGTCTTGTTCCCACATTCTTGCCAATTCTCTGACGTAAAAGAAAAAGTTCCTTGAGCAAGTTAAGCGATTGAGGCAGTCGTTTTGCAAGGGTATCTTTGCGGGCCCCCTCAATCCAGCCGTCAATAATTTCTAGAACTTTGATTCGTTCCAACTTGGCTATTTTTTCGGCAAGTTCAAAGCCCTCAACCAATGAAAGATGTTCCAAATTTTCTTCTTCTTTTTCTTTCTTTTCTGATTCATCGCTATGATCGACTATAGTAAAGCTTCTGCTAAGTTCTGAAATCTCCAAGAGTCTTTTAGGAGCAAAAAGCGGAAAACAGCGTGAAACAACGGTAGGCAAAAGCTGGCGTTTGTTTTTGCAAGAAAGAACAATAAAACTATTAAGCGGCGGTTCTTCCAAAATTTTTAACAAACTGTTTTGAGCCTCTGTTGTCATTTTATTGGCGTTGGGGATAAAGGCGATTTTTTGCGGGTTTTTGAATGGCTTAAGTGCTATCCATTCTTTAAGATCACGGATTTGTTCAATACTAATGGAGTTTTTCCCGGATTCAACGGATATAGTTAGACAATCGGGGCTTAACAAAAGGATAAGAGATTGAGTTGGATCGGTTACGAGATAGGATCTGGACATTGAAATTTTATGCTTAATGGTTATAATAATAACAGACTAACCATCTCTGCCCATGCTTAAAAAAAATGACCTTTTGGATGTCCTTTTAAAAGACGGTTTAATAACAGAGGATCAGGCCTCGCAGGTTCGCTTGGAGCAAATTAATACCGGCCATGATTTGGTTTCCATTCTCTTGGATCGCAGCTTTGTTTCTCCCAAACAAATTGCTTTGACCAATGCCAAGCTTTTGAATATCCCATTTGTGGATTTGGCCCAAAGTTCTTTTTCACCGCAGGTTTTATCAAAAATCCCCGAATCAGTGGCCCGCCACTATGTTTTAATTCCGCTGGATCTAAAAGATGAAAAATTGAGAGTGGTCATGAAAGATCCTCTGGATTTGCAGCTTTTGGAGTTTTTGGAAGCCAAGACCGCTACAAAAATAACGCCCCTTTTGGGTGATACTGATGAAATTCTCAAAGCGATTACCGAAAATTATTCCGGCGGAGTGGAAAAGGAAGTACAGGCTGCCATAAAAGAGAGCGAAACTGAAGTAGAAAAAATTAAAAAGGGTTTGACTCAAGCGCAAACCATGCAGGAAATTGTGCAAAGCGCGCCAATTGCCCGAATTGTTTCCACCATTTTAGAATACGCCACCAAAAACCGCGCCTCGGATATTCACATTGAACCGCAAGATAGCTATACTAGGGTCCGTTATCGCATTGACGGCGTTTTGCGAGAGCGGTTGACTTTGCCTCGCTTGGTTCATGACGGCGTTATCTCCAGAATTAAGATTCTTTCCAACTTGAAGATTGATGAAAAAAGGGTGCCGCAAGACGGCCGTTTTAATGTTCAGATGGAAGGCATGGATGTGGATTTGCGCGTTTCTACCCTGCCTACAAGTCATGGCGAAAAAGTGGTTTTAAGGTTGCTGCGCAAAGAAGCCAAAGTGCCAATCTTATCGGATTTGGGTTTGACCGGCCGGGCCTTAAAGATTTTTGAAGAGGCTCTCAAGAAAACGCGGGGAATTATTTTGATTACGGGCCCTACCGGTTGCGGCAAAACTACTACTTTGCGAACTGCTTTACATCTGATCAATTCACCTGGGGTTAACATTATAACGTTGGAAGATCCGGTGGAATACGCTATTCCCGGCATTAATCAAGTTCAAATTAATCCGCAAGCCGGTCTAACTTTTGCTTCTGGTTTGCGATCCATTTTGCGCCAAGACCCCAATGTGATTATGGTGGGAGAAATCCGCGATTCAGAAACAATGGAATTGGCCATTCAGGCCTCTTTGACCGGACATTTAGTCTTTTCTACCCTGCATACTGGTTCAGCCGCGGGAGCCCTGCCCCGGCTTTTAGATATGGGCGCGGAACCTTTTTTGTTATCTTCAACTATGGAGCTTGTGATGGCCCAAAGATTAATCAGACTTTTATGCAATGATTGTAGAGAAAAATATCAGGCTGACGATCGTGAGGTGGCTAAGTTAAAAGAGGTACTTGGTTCCTACTTTCCTTCTAAAGAAGGAAAGATTTGGCTCTATAAAGCTAAGGGTTGTGCTAAATGCGCTGAGACCGGCTATTTGGGCCGGGAGGGAATTTATGAAGTTTTACCGATAAGTCAAAAAATTGCCACCATGATTTTGGAGCGCCAGACATCGGTTAATATAGAACGGGTAGCCATTGAGGGGGGAATGCTAACCATAGTCAGAGATGGGTTCTTGAAAGTTATGCGCGGGGTAACTACTATTGAAGAGGTGTTAAGAGTAGCGCAGGAATAATAAAAGAGATATCAAAGATTAAAAATCAAATATAAAAAATACAAATCAAAGATTAAAAATTATTGGATAGATAAATTGCCAGAGAATCAATACTTTAACCAAAACTTCATTTTTGATCTTTAAACTGTGTTTTTGATCTTTTATCTTTAATCTTTGATTTTTAACAATGGCCACCATCCAACAATTATTACTTGAAGTTATCAAAAGAAATGCCTCGGATTTGCATTTAACCGTTGGCGCCTTGCCCACCTTGCGGGTTGATGGCAGCCTGACTCCGCTGGAGGGCGAAAAACCCTTGATGGCTGAAGATGTTCAGGGGTTAGTTTTTTCCATTTTGACCGAAGAACAAAAAGAGATTTTATTAGCCAACAAGGAGTTGGATTTTTCTTTTGCTTTGGGAGAAGTAGCCAGATTTAGAGTCAACGTTTACCACCAAAAAGGGTATCTGGCGGCTTCTTTGCGGTTAATACCGGCAAAAATCAAAACCTTGGAAGAATTGAATCTGCCTTCAATCATCAAAAACTTTGTCAGACTGCCGCAAGGATTTGTTTTAATTACCGGACCAACCGGGCACGGCAAATCCACAACTTTGGCTGCTGTTATTAATGAAATAAACGAGACTCGCAGTGAACATATTGTTACAATAGAAGATCCAATTGAATATATTTACCCTCATCGCCAATCTTTAATCTCGCAAAGAGAGTTGCATTTGGATACTCATTCTTGGGAAATTGCCCTGCGCAGTGTTTTGCGGGAAGATCCCAATGTAGTTTTAATTGGCGAAATGCGTGATTTTGACACTACCTCGGCAGCCATAACTATTGCCGAAACCGGGCATTTAGTTTTTTCCACCCTGCACACTAATTCCGCGGTGCAGTCAATCAGCCGCATTGTTGATCAATATCCCGAATACCAGCAACAGCAAATTAGAGTTCAGCTGGCTGAAGTTTTAGAGGGGGTTGTTTCCCAAAGACTAATACCGGCGATAGTCGGTGGTAGATACCCCGTTTGTGAAATTTTGTTGGCCACGCCGGCGGTCCGCACCATGATTCGTGAAAATAAAGTGCACCAGATTGATAATTACATTATGACCTCCCGAGATTTGGGCATGCAGACTTTGGAGCACTCTTTGGCCAACTTAGTCAAGAGCGGAAAAGTTAGTATGGAGACAGCGCTATCTTATGCTATCAGACCCGATGAATTTAAAAGAATCATGAAGGGATGAAAACGGAGGCAAAGAGAGCGGGGTTATCTCAACTATTAATGAGGCTTCGGCTGTTTCTATTTTGCGCGGACGCGGTTTGGTGGTTTTAGATTTATCTCTGAAAAGAGATTTTAACCCTTTAGAAATTTTGGAAAATTTCAAAGGAGTCTCGGCCGAAGAACTCTCCCTTTTTACCCGGCAATTATCCACTATGATTTCGGCTGGTTTGGCCATTAACCAGGCCCTAAAAATTTTAGCTGACCAAGCCAAGAGCCCAAAGTTAGGCCGCGCCTTAAATGAAGTAATTATGGAAGTAGATGCCGGCTCCTCCTTATATCAGGCTTTAAGCAAGCATCAAGACATTTTCTCCAGGCTTTATCTTTCGTTAGTGAGGGCTGGTGAGGCTTCGGGTAATTTGGATACTATCCTTTCAAGGTTAGCAGACACTCTGCAAAAAGATCACGAATTCAAAAGTAAAACTCAAGGCGCGCTTATTTATCCCGCCATTGTTTTGGCTTTGATGGGTGGCGTCATGATGGTGATGTTTCTTTTTGTCATCCCTAAACTTTCGGAAATTTACGCTCAAATGAATGTGGAGCTGCCCTTCATAACTCAACTGATGATAAAGATTGGGAAACTGATGCAGTCTTTTTGGTGGCTGGATTTGGGAGTAATTGTGGCTGGATTTTTCTTTTATAAAAGATTTAGCCAAACGCAAAATGGCCGCTATCTGATTGATGATTTAAAATTTAAAATGCCGGTTATGGGCAATATTTCTAAAGAATCCCAACTTTCATCGTTTATTAGAACCTTAGCGACCCTAGTTGGCGCGGGGTTGCCGATATTGGAGGCCTTGGATATTGCGGCTGATACTTTAAACAACATCAGGCTTCGTGAAGGTATCACCTTTGTCAGCAAACAGGTGGAAAAAGGCCAAAGTTTGGCCAAACCATTGCGCGAGAATGCCGTTTTTCCCTCTTTAGTTTCAGAGATGATGGCCGTGGGTGAAGAAACCGGAAAAATGGAAGAAGTGTTAACAAAGCTTGCGGAATATTTTGAAGGCCGGGCCGAACAATCTTCCCGTAATTTGGCCACAGCCCTAGAGCCTATTATCATGATTTTTTTGGGAGTTGGAGTGGGATTTTTGATTATTACCTTGATTTTGCCCATTTACTCATTGACAAGTAAGTTCTAGGGAATGAATAATTAAGGAAGGTTTTAGGTTTTAGGTTTTAGGAAAGAGTCTTTATCGTTTCCTAATTCCTGTAACCTACAACCTACAACCTTGAACCTAAACATCAACTGCCCATGTTGAACAATTTATTTACTCAAATAGAAACAGGCCACGTTCACGAGCAACGCGAGCTGAACGTGGCAGGCTTTACTTTAATTGAACTTTTAGTGGTGATTGCCGTGTTGGGCATTTTAGCCAGTGTTGTTTTAGTGGCAATTAATCCGGCTGAAAGAATGAATGAAGCGCGGGATGCCGGCCGCAAAAGCGATGTAGGCCAGGTCTCTGTTGCCTTGGAAAGTTATTACGCAACTTATAATGGTAGTTATAACGGAGTTTCTTCAACAACTTTAGTTTCTGCAGGTCAGCTAAAACGTTTTCCCTCGGAGGTTACCTTGGTTGTAGCTTCCGGCAACTTATCAGTCGCGGCTTATACCACTTTATCTTCTGCTTCTCTTGGAGTTTGCACTGATACCAGATATTGGTGTTATACCTCAACCGATGGTTCCATGACTTATAAATGTTTAAATCATACGCCGTTGGTAACATGTCTTTAAGTAAAGTCAAAAGGCAAAAGTCAAAATGCAAAATTACAATTCAAAATTCAAAAGTGACTTAAAAGTAAGATGTTATCGTTTTAGTCTGGCCATAATTGCTTTCATTGATACTTTGCCTAACAAACGAGCCGTTTGGATTATTGTTGATCAACTCTTAAGGGCAGCAATGTCGATTGGGGCAAATCTTATTGAGGGATCTTCGGCTAGCTCCCGGTTGGAATATAAGAAGTTTTATGAGATTTCTCTTAAGAGCGCTAATGAAACTAAATACTGGCTGGGTCTCCTTAGAGACGCTGGATTTTTGGATAAAGAAAAAGTAGAAAAAGTACAAACTCTTTTGAATGAAGTAATCGAGATTGCCAACATGTTAGCTGCTGGAGTGTTGAAATTAAAGAATAAGAATCTGTAACTTTTTAATTTTTACTTGAAACTTTGACTTTTGATTTTTGAATTTTGAACTGTAATACAAGGGAGGTGAAAATAGATGAGAAATATAAAAGGTTTTACCTTAATTGAACTTTTAGTGGTGATTGCCGTTTTGGGGATTTTGGCCTCGGTAGTTTTAGTGGCCATCAATCCAGGCGAGCGAATTAATGAAGCTAATGATGCTGGTAAGAAGAGTGACGTTGGACAGGTAGCTACGGCCTTGGAATCCTATTTTACCAATAATAACGGATCCTACACCGGTGCTACTTCAGCAACCCTGGTCAGCTTGGGTTACTTAAAGCGTTTCCCAGCTAGCACGACTTTGAATGTGGCGGCTACTGTATCATCGGTTTATGCTACTTTGGCAGCGGCTTCATCCGGAACCTGTGCGTCAACGAGATATTGGTGTTATACCACGGCTACTGGTGCCAGCGCTTTCTTATGTAAAGCAAGCGCGCCTAGTACATCCTGTACTTAAATTAATTGAAGTACGGGGCCGTAGAGCATCAAAGTAGAGATATTATTTTTAAGGAGGTGATAATAGATGAGAAATATAAAAGGTTTTACCTTAATAGAATTATTGGTGGTTATTACTATTTTGGGGATTTTGGCCGCGGTGGTAATGGTGGCCATTAATCCGGGCGAAAGAATTAACGAAGCCAATGATTCTGGTGCCAAAAATGATGTTGGTCAAGTGGCCACGGCTTTAGAATCATATTTTACCGCTAATAATGGGATTTATACCGGCGCATCTGATACTGAGTTGGTGGATAAGGGTTACTTAAAGAGATTCCCGGCTACAACTACTTTGACGGTGGCAGCGGATGGAAGTTCGGCTGCGGCTTACGCGTCTTTGGCCTCTGCTTCAGCCAGCTGTCCGGTTGGCCAGACTGGTACCAAATACTGGTGCTATACGTCAGTTGATGGACAAAGTGGTATTTTGTGTTCAGCAGCTACGCCATCAACGGCGTGTAATTGAGGAACGAGCCTCCGTTAATTATTCAATCAGACGGAGGCTAATTCCTTAATGTCTAATGACGAAGTTAGGAATCAGAAAAAAATCCGAAGTCAGAATGTCAAATGACGAATTCGGATTTGGTTATTCGTCATTCGGGTTTGCTTCGGATTTCGTAATTCGAAATTCGTA
>Ga0209211_10001210_pt1 | contig 49989 bp, 43 predicted proteins | sample RifGroA2_FD_183992 | JGI IMG/M metagenome (GOLD analysis project Ga0209211, IMG submission 183992) | Groundwater microbial communities from Rifle, Colorado, USA - Groundwater A2 (SPAdes) (version 2) | ecosystem: Environmental > Aquatic > Deep subsurface > Groundwater | place: Rifle, Colorado...
TTATAATCTCAAGCCTCATCTACCTTGTTCTCACTGCAATCCTCGGCCTGATATTTTTATTGAGCAACTTCTTTAACTATGGCCTCATGGTGGCGACAGTTCATGCGCTGCTGCTCGGCTTTGCCACAATGCTTGTATTTGGCGTAAATTATCATATTATCCCCATGTTCTCAGGTAGGAGTTTTTACAGTCAAGGGCTTGCGTATGTTCACCTTACAATGGCAAACCTTGGAATAGTTGGAATGATATTGCCTCTACCGTTTTCTAATTATCCAGGAAATATATCGCTATCTGTCAAGCTGTCTTCTATCTTATTTGCCGTATCAATATTTGTTTTTATCTATAACATGATGAGGACATTCGTGTCTCCGCCAAGCAAAGAACCTATCCCCAATCCATTTGGAGAAGGCGATAAGGCTGCGGATAAGATGGCGATAAGATTCACTGCAATCAGCATGGTTTATCTTATGATCGGTTGTCCTCTGGGGGTATTTTTCCTCTTAAGGCCAGACTATATTCCTTACCTGAGGCCAGTCCATGTCCATATAAACCTCATCGGCTTTATAACAATAATGATTTTCGGAGTTTCGTATCACATGTTCCCGAGATTTACCAGCAGGCCGCTTTATAGTGTTCAAATGGCGAGTATACAGTTCTGGCTTGCTAATGTTGGGCTTATTGGCATGGTGCTTAGCTGGTGGTTATTTGAGAGAGGCGGCGCCGCTCAAAAGACAAGCCTTCTATCTTTTGCATCAATAGAGATTGTTGCAGTAGCGCTTTATATATATAACTGCTGGAAGACTTTGAGTTCCGGCAAGTAGATGAAAATTTTACAGCTATTTTTGTCTTGACAGCATTGATAAATTAAGCTAACAAGATAAGACCGGCGTATAAAAGGTTGAGAGGGGATTAAATAAATGGTATTCATCTTGCACAGACAGATAGACAGACAGACAGACAGAATTACACCTTAACAGCTTTTTTATATCATTTCATTAAAAGGGGCAGACCATACGGTCTGCCCCTTTTTTGTTTTTTCAGACCTTAAAAATCTCACAGAAAGGAGGCGGTATTTAATTAAACTTCAAATATCAAAGTTATAGTAATAACAAATTCACATAAAGGAGGCGTACAATGTTAAAAAGAATTCTCATCAGTCTCATGGCATATCTCATGGCCTTTTATCCCATCTTTGGGTCTCTGGCCAATGCCGGCAGTCAGGAGCCTGCCCCTGCAGGCTTTAAGCAGGGGTCAGAAGTCATGAGTCAAAAGTCAGAAGCTGAAAACCAAGCAACAGTGGATGAATCCACAAAAGTCAAACTCCAAGAAACCTACGGCAAACTCCCCCTCTCCTTCATCCAGAATAACGGTCAGGCGGATGAAAAGGTGAAGTTCTATGAAAAGGGGAGCGGTCATAGCACATTCTTTACAAAGGAAGGGGTGTATCTCTCGTTAGTCAGAAGTCAGGATGTAGAGCAGGGCTTTAGCCCTGCAAATGTAGTTACCCAATTCATTGGGCATAAAGACGCCGATAAATCGGCAGACTACAAGCCAAAAACTCCAAATCTGCAATCCGAGAACGTTAAACTCACACCAATAAACGCAAACAAAAACCCTCAAATCATCGCAGAGAATAAGCAGGAAGGCAAGGTCAACTACTTTATCGGCAATGACCCAAGCAAATGGAAGACCAATATCCCAACCTATCAGGCTATTCTCTATAAAGACATCTACAAAAACATAGACATGAAGTTCTATGGAAATAACTCGCAGATGGAATATGACATCATAGTAAAACCCGGGGCAGACCCAAAGATGGTAAAACTTTCCTATGAAGGCATAGAGGGGTTAAAGGTAACTGATGATGGCGACCTTCTCATTAGCTTAAAAGAAGGAAAACTCATCCAGAAAAAACCAATAGTCTATCAGGAGATAAACGGAAAGAGAATAGAGGTGGATGGGAGGTTTAAGATTCTCAACCAGTCCCAAGACCCAAGTCTCCAGTCCCCTGTTGCCTACGGCTTTCAAGTCTCCTCCTACAACAAAAACCATCCACTTATTATAGACCCGGTGCTGGCGTATTCTACGTATCTGGGGGGAAGTGGTGATGATGCCGACTGGGGGCATGGTGGCATTGCAGTAGATATCTCAGGGAATGCTTATATGACAGGGTATACACAATCAACTGATTTTCCATTAGCCTCACCACTACAGGGGAGCAACGCTGGAGTTCATGATGTCTTTGTAACAAAGCTAAACTCCTCAGGCAGCAGCCTTGTATACTCAACATACCTTGGGGGAAGCTATGGCGATTACGGCTACGGCATTGCAGTAGACCCCTCAGGAAATGCATATATAACAGGGTATACAGGCTCAACCAATTTTCCTACAGCCTCAGCAATACAGGGGAGTAATGCTGGAGGTTATGATGTCTTTGTAACAAAGATAAATTCCTCTGGTAGCGCCCTCATCTACTCAACTTACCTCGGCGGAAGTGGTTCTGATGACGGACAAGACATAGTAGTAGACACGTCAGGGAATGCATATATAATAGGGCAAACATGGTCAACCAATTTTCCTATAGTTTCAGCATATCAGGGGAGTAATGCTGGAGCTCCGGATGCTTTTGTAACAAAGATAAATTCCTCAGGTAACGCCCTTGTATACTCTACATACCTTGGCGGAGGACATTGGGATTACGGCAAAGGTATTGCGGTAGACAACTCGGGGAACGCATATATGACAGGACATACATACTCAACTGATTTCCCGCTATCCTCGCCAATACAGGGGAGTAATGCTGGAGGCGATGATGTCTATGTTACAAAGATTAGCCCTGCTGTTTCAGGCTGCATTCAATTAAACGGCTCGTCAGTGACTGGCGCATCGGTTCTTCTAAAACAAAAGAGAGAGGCAGACCAGTCTACAACTACCAATACAAGCGGATGCTATCATTTTGACAACGCTGTTTCTGGTAAAACTTTTCAGGTGATTATAAATGGTCCTACTGTGCCGTAAGTTCGCGATTGATTTTTTTGTTTTGCGCATATTTTCCAGCAATGCGGGGTCTTTAGACCCCGCATTGCTGTTTTGATTAAGGAGTTTGGAATTTCCTACGAAGGGATTCAATGGCCTCATGGGCTGGAGAGAAATCTGGCCTCAATTTTAAGGCCAACTCAAATTCCCGTATAGCTTCTTCATTTAAGTCCTGCCTTTTGTAGGCATTTCCCATGTTATAATGGAGCGCTGCATTATTAAGCCCCAGCTTTAATGCAGTTAAGAATTCCTTTATAGCCTCATCCATCTGGCCTTGATTCGCATAAACATTTCCAAGGTTATTATGGGCATCTGGATGATCTGGCTTAAGCCTTAATGCTGAGATATATTCTTTTTTAGCTTCCTCTATTTGACCCTGGTTGTAATATACATTTCCAAGGTTATTATGGGCATCTGGATAGTCGGGTTTTAGTTGCAACACTATTCTGTATTCCTCTATTGCCTTATAAAGCTTGCCCTGTTCCTGATAAAAAAGTCCCAGATTATAATGTACGTGGGGAATATCAGGTTTCAGTCTTAATGCGGTCATGTATGCTTTAAAGGCCTCGTTTGATTGCCCTTGTTCATAATATGTCATTCCAAGGTTGTTATATCCCCTTGCCTTATTCAGACTTTTTCCTATCACATCCCCCCACAATTGCAAATCATCCTTCCATGCCGCATTTCTTTTATAGGCTACAAACGAAAGAGAGATGACAACAAAAATGATAAAGAGAATAAGGTAAGAAGATTTGAAGCCAGACGAGATGCTTTCAGTTTTTTCTAAGAGGGTTTCTTTCTTATCAGTCTTTTTATTTTCTGCTTTCACCACAAGATTTTTTTAACATATTAGAGCAAAGTTTGTAAAGCCATTAATCAGCGATTTTGATCGTCAATATCGTCAAGGCGCCAGGCATTGACAATTGACTTTTGCTGAGTATGTTTATAATTGCTGGAAGACATTGGGTCTCGGCAAATAGGTTGTAAAAATTTTCTTGACATAGTTTCAATATTTCGCAATAATGCAATCATGAAAAAATCGAGGATTGCACGGATTGCAAAGACAGATTACACAGATTCATACAAAAACAAAAGGGTTGCTAAGTTTTTAATCGGTGTAATTTGTTTTCAAAATCTGTGTAATCAGGTGACATAACCGTGAAACAGGTTTTTACTATGCACGCAGAGGTATGCAAGACCCTCGCGAATCCTAAGAGGCTGGAAATTATCTATGCCTTGAAAGAGGGGGAGCTTTCAGTTGGGGAGTTGGTGAAAAGGCTTGGCATCTCAAAGGCCAATGTCTCCCAACATCTTGCAGTTCTTCGGCAGAGGCGCGTAGTTACTGCCAGGAGAGAAGGCGTGAACATCTACTATCGTATCTCCAATCCAAAAATAGTAAAGGCGTGCGCCCTCATGAGAGAGGTGCTTGTTGAGCAGCTTACGGAAGAGGGGAAGGCTGTAAAAAAGGCAAAAGGGCTATAGCAAAGAGTATAGGGCATAGAGTAAAAAACTCTTTGCTCCGTGCTCTATGCCAAATAACAGGGAGGTTTATATGGATAAGGTAACAATCGTTTTGCAGGATGCGCCATACGGAAATGAAAAGGTCTGGAATGCCCTGAGATTGAGCGAGGCATTGCTATCTGTAGGAATGAGTGTAAGGATTTTTCTCTATGGGGATAGTGTTATCTCTGCCAAGAAGGGGCAGGCCACACCAACAGGTTTCTACAATATCGCTGATATGATGGAAGGACTTATTAAAAGGGGCGCTGAGATCAGGGCGTGTCTCACCTGCGCAAAGGCAAGGGGCGTTAAGCAAGAGGATTTTATCGAAGGGGCTGTGATTGGAAAAACTCTGGATTTAGCCCATTGGATAAAAGAGGGTGGGCAGGTAATGGTGTTTTAATTCAAACGTAATCTTTGGCCAAATACTGCGTCCCGCTCAGCGGGACATAGCCACGCTAAGCGTGGCGTCAAATCAGGTTGTCCAAATACTCACATACCCAAAAGAGTATGCTCCGTTTTGTCCAACCTGCTTTTCCTTGTCTTTGGCTCAAATCTTGCGTTTGTATAAATTAACAAGTGGTAAGGACATTCTTTTCTATGACCAAATTTTCTCCCGAAGAATATGATGCTTGGTATAAAACTCCACTCGGAAGTCTGTGCGATAGGCTGGAGAAAGAGGCGATTTTTGCGCTCTTTAAGCCAAAAGGCTTAGTTCTGGATGTTGGCTGCGGGACAGGGAATTACACATTGGAGTTGGCGCGACAAGGCGTAAAATCTGTCGGCGTGGATTCGTCCTTTGAAATGACAGCATTTGCAAAGAGAAAGGCTGAAAGAGAAAATCTAAACTCAAAGTTTGTTGTAGGAAATATTGAGGATATGCCTTTTAAAAGCGGGGTATTTGATAGTGTTTTGGGCGTTACAGTTCTGTGCTTTGCATCACATGCGGCCGATGCAATGAGTGAGATAAAAAGGGTCTTGAAAGCAGAAGGGGAAATTGCGTTGGGAGAGTTGAATAAAATGAGCTACTGGGCTGGGTTAAGGAGAATAAAGGCTTCATTCAAGAAATCAAGCTACCGAGGTGCAAGGTTTTTTGGATTGAATGGATTGCAGAGGTTCTTACAAGAGGCTGGTTTTAAAGATTTGAAATGGTCATCCTGTTTGTATTTCCCTCCGGTAAATTCAGAAAAGCTTTTAAGGTGGGGGAGGTTTTTTGAGAATATGGGTAAAAGATTGTTCCCAAAGTATGGCGCATTTATTGTTATATCAGGAACGAAATAAGGGAGGATAGATAGAATATGATTAAGAAAATATTTCTGGTGTTTTTTGCGGTAATCAGTATCTCAACAGGCGTTTTGGCTGAGGAGACTGATGGTAAAAAGTCAAAGGCTGTAGCGATAACTGACGAGATAATCAATATGCGGAGCAGTTTAGCGCAGGCATTTATAAAACCTGATATGGAGATTACAGAAGAGACTTTTAAAAATGTGTGTGGCGCGGTTGCAAAACGTGCTAAAGAGATAGCAGAGAAAGAAGGGGTTAAGATAAGGCATGCCGCGACAAAGTATAGAAACCCTCTGAATGCTGCAACACCGGAAGAGGCAGAAGCGCTGGCGCAATTTAGCAAGGACAAAAAACTTAAAGAAACAGCCGACACTGTTGAGAAAGAAGGTAAGAAATATTACCGCTATACAAAGCCTATCTTCGTGGAAGAGGCGTGCCTTGCCTGTCATGGGGCAAAGGATAAGAGGCCGAAGTTTATAATAGAAAAATATTCTGATGATAAGGCATATGATTTTAAGGTCGGGGAGCTACGAGGGGTGATTTCTGTTATGATACCGATTGAGGGAGGCGAGAAATAATGGACTGGAGAGATATTGTAATTATCGTAGCGGCTATCATTGCAGTTATCTGGTTTTTCAGGCATCCAGGCGGAACATGAGGGACTTCGCAAAAGTAGCCGGTCCGGCTGCTAAAAAAACAGTGTTAGAGAGTCAACGGGTCAAAGAGTTAGAGTAAAAAACTTTGACGCTATGACCCTGTGACTCTTTGACTCTTAACTAAGGAGGTGTTTACCAATGCACATAGAAAGATACTTAAGACTAATTGCAGGGATATTTGTCCTCACATCTCTTGTTCTTGCCAGGGTTCATTCTGAATACTGGCTCTTATTCACAGCATTCGTTGGGCTTAATCTCTTCCAGTCATTTTTTACAAACTGGTGTCCCATGATGATGTTTTTAAAGTGGTTCGGGGTTAAGGGGTGCAAGGAAATGCCTGCAAATTAAAAGGGGGTAATAATGCCGCAGATTGATGCAAATCAGATAATTGAAACACAACGGCAAGATTGGAACCGCGTTGCGCCGGCGTGGGAAAAATGGGATCAGCTTCTAGAGCGAAATCTGGCATTCGTTAATTATCGGCTGATTGGAGATGCGCGGCTCCGCTTCGGGCAGAATGTTTTAGACATCGGCTGTGGAACAGGCTATCCGGCGCTTCTGGCAGCTCAGGTTGTAGGCTCTACAGGTAAAGTTCTTGGCCTGGATTTGGCTGAGGAGATGCTGGTGGTTGCCCGGCGCAAGGCACATTCGCTTGGCGTTGCCAATGTTACATTCCAAACAGCAGATGCGACAACCCTCCAAGTCGCAACAGATTCCTATGATGCGGTCATCAGCAGATTCTGCCTGATGTTCCTTCCTGATATTCACAAAGCAATGAATGAGATTGCGCGGCTTCTGAAGCCCAAGGGTTATTTTGCCGCTGCCGTATGGTCGTCAGCCGATAAAAACCCGTTTCTCAGGATTCCTATGGATGTTCTCAAAAGATTCATAGCCTTGCCTCCTCCTGAGCCGGAACAGCCGGGGCTTTTCCGGCTTGCCAAACCGGGGGAATTGGCTGGAATTGCCGAGAGGATAGGGCTTCAAGATATAACTGACGAAGAAGTGAGAGGGGAGGCTCCTTTTGAATCCGCCGATGAATACCTTGCGAGCCTTATGGACATGGCTGCGCCTCTCCAGTCGCTTTTCAATAAACTATCCTCATCACAGCGGGATGAGGCACAGTCTGAAATTAAACGGGCGGCAGATGGCTACAGGAGGGGAAATAAAATTTTCCTTCCTATAGCAGTACGGATAGTAGTTGCAAGAAAGCCATAAAATTACAGTTCACAGTATTAAAGGGGGCATAATAAAGGATACTCTGAAAAAGTCTTTTTCTGTCCCGAGGTTTTTATCGGGAATCCGGTTCTTTTACAATCAACAAGTTATAGATGCCCGATAGAGACATTCGGGCATGACAATTTTTTAAAAGGTAGTTTTTCAGAGAGTCCTAAAATCAGAACATTTACGGAGGCATAATGAAAAGGTTTAGTCTGACCGCATTCTCTGTTGACCATCCGTGGCTGGTTATTGCCATTGTTGCCGTTATCACCCTTGGGTTTGCCATTCAGTTTCCAAAGATAACCATTGATACAGACCCTAAGAACATGCTGCCTGCAACATCTGATGTGAGGGTCTATAATGATTCTGTTGAAAAAGATTTTAGCCTGCACAAAGACACCATTGTTCTTGGCATAGTGAATAAACATGGGATTTTTAATCAAACAACCCTTGAGAAGATTGCAAAGATAACTGATGAAATCCTCAAACTCAAAGGCATTGTCACAAGGGATGTGACGAGCTTTACTACCGTTGATGATGTTATGTCAACAGGCGACTCTATCACAGTAAAACCCCTAATGTCTGAAATCCCAAAAACCCAGCAGGAGATAGATGCCTTTAAAAAATCCATTTATGAGAATCCGCTTATTGTTGACCGCCTTATCTCTAAAGACGGAACAACAACAGCCATATATATACCTCTTGAGCCAGGCGCTAATGGCAAGGAGATTGCTGACCGTGTAAAGGATATTGTTGCCAAAGAGAAAGGCGACGAACAGTATTATGTGGCAGGCGACCCTGTTGCACGGGACACCTTTGGCGCAGAGATGTTCAAACAGATGGGGTTTTTCTCGCCCATTGCCGGCATGGTCATGATGATTGTGCTGTATATTTTGTTCGGTAATTTCGGCCTCATATCATCGGTCATGGCGGTTGCCATGATAAGCGTTATCTGGAGCATGGGGCTTTTGATAGGGCTTGGCTATCCTGTGCACATCATGTCATCCATGATTCCGGTCTTCTTAATGGCCATCGCAACAGACTCCATCCACATATTTAATGAGTTTTATTTCAGATTCAGGGAGACAAGAGATAAAAAGCAGGCAGTGCTTGATACCATGAAGGTCGTTGGCCAGCCGGTCAAATATACTGCACTTGCAACTGCCGCAGGCTTCGGAGTTTTGGCAATCATGCACATCATTCCGGTAAAGGTCTTCGGTATCTTCATCGCATTCGGCACCATTGTTATAAGGCTTATGAGCTTCAGCCTCATCCCTGCAGCGATGATGTTAGTGAGCGAAAAAAATATTTTAAAGGCGGCAGGCGGAGAGGATGAAAAGGAAAACCTTGCCCCTGAATGTTTCTATCAGGGGAGGGCAGCCCGTCCCCGATTCAAGCATTCGGGGACAAGCATATTGAAAAAACTCGGCGCAATCGGCGCGCACAAATCAACAACAACGGTTACCGTAGGCATTATCGTGCTTATTTTCGCTGCTATCGGCATCAGCCGGATAAATGTAAATAACAACATGGTCAAATGGTTTAAGAAGGGCAGCGATGTGAGAAAGTCTGACAGGATTATAAATGAAAAGCTTGGCGGCACTGCCCTCGGCTATATCGTTGCTGCGTCAGAGGAGGATGATTTTATAAAAAAACCGGAGACCATGAGATATATTGAATCATTGCAGAGGGATCTGGAGAAACTCCCGAATGTGGGAAAAACCTTTTCTGTTGTTGACTATGTTAAAAGAATAAACAGGGTGTTTAATAACAACGTTCCTGCCTTTGACCGGGTTCCTGATACTAAAGAGGCTATAGCCCAATATCTTTTTATGTTCAGCATGTCTGCTAAACCGAGCGATCTGGACAATGTGGTTGACTATCCTTTTAGAAAGGCGAACATCTGGATTCAGTTGAAGACATGGGACGCCAATGCCATGCAGGATGTGATAGACAGGGTTAAGGCGTATACCGCCCAATATCCTCTCTCCGGCGCTCAGTTTAAGCCTGCCGGCGCTGCATATTTTAACCTCGTCTGGAATAATGAGGTTCTCTATGACATGCTCAAGGGATTCATCCTTGCCTTGATTATCGTGTTTGTGATTCTTGTCTTTAACTTCCGCTCCTTCAAATGGGCGCTGATTGCCTATATGCCGCTTCTCTTTACCATCGCAGTGATATATGGCGCTGTCGGATTTATGGGCAAGGATTTTGATATGCCGATATCTGTTTTATCGTGCCTCTCGCTCGGCATGGCAGTGGATTTTGCAATACATTTTATAAGCAGGTTTAGGCGGAGGATTGGCGAAAAATCAGAAGTTGAGAAGATGAGAAGTTTAGAAGATGAGGAAAAAATCTTAACTTCTCAACCTCTTAACCTCTCAACTTCTCAATTGCCCAACTCCGAACTCATAACCGATGCGCTCCTCTGGACAGCTGCACGGCCAGGCAAAGGCATTATAAGGAATGCCATCCTCTTTGCAACGGCGTTTTCTGCCATGATATTTGCGCCGCTTACACCGTATGTAACAGTGGGATTATTCATAGCAGGTATGATGTTTTTAAGCGCTTTGATGAGCATAATATATCTGCCGGCGCTGATTGTGATGTTCAGGAGATGGCTGTTTATAGTGGACGGCAAAACAAGTAGATGTAGTTTGCCGATTTATGGGCGTCCGCCTGAGGCGGATTAAAATCGCCGATAAATAGGCAGACTACAACCGCTTTGCATCAGGGCAATTTTTGAGCGTGAAAGAGAAAAGACAAAATGGGAGGTATTGTATGAACAAAGTCAGAAGTCAAGAGTCAGGAGTTAAAAAATGGATGATGGGTATTTTAGTGGTGCTCTTACTGCTTACCGCCTACTGCTTACTGCCTACTGTCTCCCACGCTGCCGATGCCTCTGGCATCATGAAAAAATCCCAACTTGCGTTTTTATATCCGGGCAAGGATATGAAGATAAGGGTTTACATGAAGCTCATAAGTCAGGACGGCAAGGAACGGGTGCGGGAAATGACCATGCTCCGCAAAAACTATCAGGAGGGCGGAGATCAGAAATATTTTATCTACTTCTACCAACCCGCTGATGTCAGAGATATGACATTCATGGTCTATAAATATGCGGCAAAGGATGACGACAGATGGATATTCATGCCTGCCCTTAATATGGTGAGGAGGATTGCCGCCAATGACAAACGGTCGAGCTTTGTCGGCTCGGACTTTACTTATGAGGATGTTTCGGGAAGGGACATAGAGGACGATAATCATAGTATCGCAAAAGAGGAAAAGGTAGGTGAGAGGGATGCTTATGTTATTAAAAGTGCGCCAAAGGATGAAAAGGGCGCAGATTTTAGCTATAAATTATCGTGGATAGATAAAGGGAGTTTTCTACCAATCAAAGAAGAGTATTACGATAAACGCGGAGAGTTATACAAAACCTTTACATCAGATGAAATTAAAGATATGCAGGGTTTTCCTGTTATAACAAAGAGGACAATGAAGGACGCAAAGACAGGGCACAGGACAGAGGTTGCCTATCAGAAGACTGAGTTTAATATCGGACTGACTGATGATGTGTTTACCGAGAGGTATTTGAAGAAGCCGCTGAAGAAGTGGATAGAGTAAAAATCAGTAGGCAGTAAGCAGTAAGGAGTAAGCAGTTAAGAAAGGCAGAAGTTGAGAAGATTAGAAGTTGAGAAAAATCTCAATCTCCTAACCTCTTAACTTCTCATCTTCTGGATTTTCTGCCTACTTCCTACTGCTTACTGCATACTGTATAAAAAGGGAGGTGTTTTATGGCACGGATAGTTATCATAGGTGCATCAACAGGCGGTCTGCCTGCAGCGTATGAAATGAAGGCAATGCTGGGCGGCAGCCACGAGGTGACGGTAATTTCTAACACTGAAAGTTTTCATTTTGTCCCTTCCAACCCCTGGGTTGCTGTTGGCTGGAGGGCAAGAAAAAATATTAGTTTCCCGCTGAAGCCTCATCTTGAAAAAAAGGGCATCAAATTTATTCCTGAGGCTGCACAAAAGATAGATACCCAGAGAAATGAAATTATAACCTCCATGGGAACGGTAGTGCCATACGACTATCTTGTTATCGCCACTGGTCCTAAACTTGCTTTTGAGGAAATAGAAGGGCTTGGTCCAGGGAGAAATACTGTATCTATATGCACAGTTGACCACGCAGAAGAGGCGTATGAGAAGTATCAAGAGTTTGTAAAAGAACCAGGCCCTATTGTTGTTGGCGCTGTTCAGGGCGCGTCATGTTTTGGGCCTGCATATGAATTTGCATTTATCCTTGATTCCGACCTCCGCAGGAGAAGGATTCGCAAGAAGGTTCCCATTACCTTTGTTACATCAGAACCGTATATCGGTCACATGGGGCTTGGAGGAGTAGGCGATTCAAAGGGTATTATGGAGCATGAGTTCAGGGAGAGGCATATAAACTGGCAGACAAATGCAAAGGTAAAAAAGGTTGAGCAGGGGAAGATGACTATTGAAATTGCAGGCGGGGGAGAAAAGGAGCTTCCGTTCAAATACAGCATGATGATACCTGCATTCAAAGGCGTAGATGCAGTAGCGCAAGTAGAAGGGCTTTGCAATCCAAAGGGATTTGTCATTGTTGATCAATATCAGCGCTCTCCAAAATATCCAAATATATATGCTGCTGGCGTGTGTATCGCCATACCGCCGGTAGAAGTAACTACAGTTCCAACAGGCGCGCCAAAAACAGGCTATATGATAGAAAGCATGGTTACCGCAATTGTTCATAATATTAAGGACTCCATTGATGGCAAGACGATTTCAACAAAACCCACATGGAATGCGATATGTCTTGCAGATATGGGTGATACAGGCATGGCATTTGTGGCAGCGCCAGAGATACCTCCGAGAAATATTACATGGTCAAAGAAGGGGAAATGGGTGCATTTTGCCAAGATTGCCTTTGAGAAATATTTTATACGGAAGATGAAAAAAGGCGTGAGCGAGCCGTTTTATGAGAGGGCTATTTTAAATGCAATGGGCATTAAAAAGCTGGAGGAGCCGCCGAAGTGAAAAAAATGATAAAGAATCAGAGATGCGGGGAAATGGGGAAACGGGGAAAGAGATTCTCCGATTCTCCGTTTCTCCGATTCTCCGTTTCCGCTATCATCTATTGCCTTCTGCCTACTGTCTCTCACGCCGCAGACCTTCACGGCTTCCTTCAGGGCAATTATTCTTTCCGGACATCCGATACCCACTGTTCTGGTTCGACTCCTTGCGACAAATATTGGTTGTTGATAGAAGAAAGAGTTCAAATAAGCCCGTCGTACGAAGACCCTTCTGGATTTTTTGCCGCAAAGGCAAAGCTGGATTTTTTTCATGATGCTGCTGTTGATGGTGATTTTGATATGAAGGTGCGGGAGGCCTATTTCACTTTGCAAGGCAGTTCTGCTGATGCGAAGGTTGGCAGGCAAATCATGACATGGGGGCTTGGAGACCTTGTATTTATCAATGATGTGTTTCCAAAAGACTGGACTGCGTTTCTTATAGGCAGACCACTTGAGTATCTAAAGTTAGGCATAGATGGAGCAAAGTTTGGGGCATACAGCAATATTATCAATGGAGAACTCGTAATAATCCCTACCTTTGAGCCAGACAATATGCCTGATTCAAAAAGGCTATTATATTTTGACCCATTGCCGCAGGTTACAAATAGAGCAATGCATGAGCCTGCTGAAAAACCGTCTAACACAGAGATAGCCTTGAGGCTCTATCGGCCTGTGTATGATTTTGATACCTCAGTTTACTTTTATAAAGGTTTTTGGAGGATGCCTTCGAGTCCAAAAGATTCAACACTTACAAAGGTAAATCATTTTTATCCGAGGCTAAAGGTCTACGGCGCATCAACGCAAGGCTCTGCATTTGGCGGAGTTCTAAGCCTTGAGGCGGGTTATTATGATTCACACGATAGTGAAGGCTCCGACCCAGAAATAGAAAATTCCCAGATACGATACCTTGTAGCATTTCAAAAGGCAGTTACAGGGGATTTTACAGCAAGCGCCCAGTATTATGTAGAGAAATTGGTGGATTATGGCGAGTATGTAAAAACGTTGGATGCAAGCTTTCCGAGAAAGGATGAGACACGAGAACTATATTCCATAAGGCTTACACATCTTTTATATCATCAGACACTCAAATTGTCTTTATTTACATTCTATAGCCCAACAGATAAGGATTATTTTGTAAATCCAGAGATAAAGTATAATATTACCGACAATCTCTGGACAAACATCGGTGTAAATCTCTTTGGCGGCGAACAGAACAGCACATTTCTGGGGCAGTTCAGGAATAATGATAATGTTTATTGCAATATGAGGTATGAATTTTAGCCCCAGCTTATTTCCTACCCTTTGGGTATTCATATCAACATTATATTCTCAAAATTTTTATCCTTGAATGAAAACAACAAGATATGTAATATGTTAAGTAATGAAGATAACCCTCATCTCCCCTCCATTCGGCGAATATGTAAAAAAGAGCTCGCTCATGTCCCTTGCCCGGCTTGATGAGATTCAGAAGAGCGAAGGGCTCCCCATTGCCCCGCCTGTGTTGGAATATCTGGCTGGCCTTACGGAAAAGGTTGCGCCTGATGTTGATATCCAGCTTATTGATGCTAATCGTGAAGACCTTGATGTAGATGCTGTTGAGGCAGATTTAGTTGGCCTGACAGTCCTTACCCCGCAGGCGAAATGGTCGTATAAGACAGCCGATATTTTAAGAAGGCGCGGTTTAAAAGTAGTTCTGGGCGGGATGCATGTTACAGTTCTCCCGGAAGAGGCAAAGGCACATGCTGATGCGGTTGTTGTAGGCGAGGCAGAAGGTGTTTGGGGAGATTGTCTTCAAGATGCAAAAAGGGGGGAGTTGAAGCCATTTTATCATGGCGGGCAACTGCCTCTTGTGGATCTGGCTCGACCCAAGAAAGGGCTTTTAAAAACAAAGTATCACATGGGGTCATTTTTTACAGCAAGGGGATGTCCGTTCAAGTGCAAGTACTGCTCGGTGTATAAATTCTTTGGAAACAATATCAGGCACAGGCCAATACAGGATGTCGTTAATGAGGTTGCAACAAGCCCCTACTGGATGTTCTGGAATGTGGATGATAATATCTGGGGCGCTGGCATAGACAGGTCAATCAAGCTGTATATTGACCTTTATCAAGAGTTGAGCAATATGAGAAAGTGGTGGATAGGCTCTGGTGATTTAGTAAGTGTTCAGCACAGCAGGGGCGAGGAGCTTTTAAAATGGGCGAGAAAGAGCGGACTTACCTTAGTGATGGTAGGTTGGGAATCAGAGAATGTTGATAGCCTGAAAGAGTGGAATGCGCTCTTAAAGCAGGGCAGGGCAAGAAAAGACGCAATAAAAAAGATTAAAGACCACGGCATAGATGTTATGATGTTTCTTATGATCGGCGGCAGGAAAGATACGCCTGATGATTACAAGAGGACATTGGATATTTGTGATGAGCTTCAGGTTATGGCCCACCCCATGCAGGTTACGCCGTTTCCCGGCACAGACTTGTATGACGATTACAAGCCGTATTTAATACCTGAAAGAGGTTGGGAATATTACAATGGCAATAGAGTAGTGTTTACGCATGACGACCCGAGGATGAGCGTAGAAAACAGAGAAAAGGCGCTTTTCTGGCTTAGGGCAGAGGCATTTAGTAATGCAAGGATTTTCAAGAGGTTGTGGAGTATTGGGCTAAAGGGTTTTCCCATGACCCATGTTACATCTGCCATGATTCAAATCCCAATGGGCAGGGCCTTTAGAGAAATAAGAGAGGGCAACCCGTATGTTTAAAGGTATCATTCGTTTTCTTGGCTCAAGACAACTTACTATAGGCCTCCTTATCGCAGGGGCTATATATTTTTTTTATCTAACTATATTATGGTTTCTTAATATGAGACCGCCTGCCCATTTCATGGTATGGTTTCCTCTTCTGGTAATAATAATCCCATTTCTTGCTAATGTGCTTATCAGCCTTTTTACGCGACACTACGTATATACAGGAAATATCCTTTTTCATGCGGCTTTTTTTGTTGTAGCCATTGGAATTATCATAAGTCTTTTCTACAGATTTGAGGGTACAGCAGTGCTTACTGAAGGGGGTGTTTTCTGGGGAGAGCGAGCCAATTATGTCGCAGTCAATAAAAAAGAGGATTTTGACAGGTTGGCGCCAAAGGTTTCTTTTAAACTGGATAAGATAGTCCCAGAGTATTGGGGAGAAAGGCTGCATTTTACGAGATTGGATGGCGAAGTCAGATATCCTGCCGAAACACTGGAAAACAAGGGTATGGTACGGCTTAACGGAGGACTAAAGATTAATGGTGCAAGAATAAGGCATGAAGGTTTCGGCTTTGCGCCGGAGATTTTAGTAGAGGATTTAAAGGGCGGGGCAATCCGCAGGCAGACTGCTATTATGCGGCTCTTTCCACCCGGCAGCGAAGACTATCTTGAGTTTGGCAGCTATAAGATATATATGCAGATTTTTTCTGATCCTGTAGAGGGTAAGGATGGATTTAGGAATAGGAGTATGAATCTGTCAGAACCAATCTTTAAGATTAAGGTGCAATGGATGGGCCAGCAAATACACGAGGGTATATTAAAATTAGGCGATACCATCAGGCTTGGCACTGTGGGCATCTCATTTCCAAAGGTTAAATACTGGCTTCAGATTGAGATTGTCAGGGATCCTGGTGAACTAATTGTAATCATTGGGTTTATCACCCTTATTGCAGGGCTTTTTTTTCGTTTATTCTTTCCAAATCCAAGGCGAGAGAAGAGGGCATGAGTAGTACAGAAATGATATTATTTTATTCAACTATTGCGATAGCAACCATACTTTCAGGTATTTTGTTTTATTTCAAGAATATATCAAAAAAAACATACCTCCTACTGGTTGGTATAATCCTGGTGATTGAGGGTATTTTCATTGGCATCAGATGGTATAATACAGGGCATCCACCTATATTTGGAACTTTTGAGGCTACTATTTCAGCATCATGGATGCTTTTGTTCTTAGCGGTTTTAATTGACAGAAAAGCGCAATTTGGGAGGATTGTAATTCCCTTTGTAGTTTTGACACTTCTTTATGGCGTCCTTTTTGACAAAGCAGGCAAACCTCTTATTATATCTGAACAGAGCTACTGGGTCTATTTTCACGCCCTATTTGCATGGCTCGCATACGGGTTTTATACATTTTCTTTTGCTGGAGCGGTCCTGACCCTGGGACATGGGAAGTGGGGAGAGGGATATGGGAAAGAGATAATAGAAAATATAGGGGAATTTACTTATAAAGCCCTTTTAAACGGTTTTCTGGCGCAGACTATTATGTATGTGCTTGGCTCATATTATTCCATACGCCTCCATGGCAACTGGTGGATATGGGATCCTGTAGAATATCTTTTTGTTGTTTCCTGGTGTCTTTATGCAATACCTGTGCATGGTAAGATATTGTATGGCTGGGGAGGGCAGAGGATTGCTCGTCTCAGTATTCTGGGAATGGTCGGGACAATGTTTCTTTATTGGAGTTTAATATATTTACCTTGGGCTACCTATCATATCTTTGATGTTGAGATTAAAATTCATTAATCAAAAAACTGTAAAAAGTTCTTGCAATACTGCTATTTATATAGTAGAAATGAGTTGAAATGTTGAGGTGATGATGCCTCTTAGAATCTTTCTAAGGAGGCATTTTTTTTAGATATGGCTTATATTATTAAGACGTCTGCTGTAATATGGGCTGTAAAGCTAACTCTGTTAGCGATACCTCTTAATCTGCTTTCTTGTGAACAATTACTGCTCGATACATCATCTCAATACATAACACACCCAGCCAAGCTTCTCCTTTATATACATTCAACATCGTATGCGCCACCTGATGTAACATTCACAATTTCTGAAATTCAACTGCAAACTGGAGACGATAAGTGGATAAAGTTGGATGACAGCCTGACTGATATTGATGCCACAGCCCTAATTGACAAGCAGATATTTTTAAGAGAATTGCCTGTAGCGCCCGGTTTATATAAAGGTATTAAGTTTATTATTTCAAGGGCATTTATTAAGAGTAAAGATGTTCGCTCAAACCTCGCTGTGCCTCAGCCAAACGGAGAAGTTGTCATCAAATCACATGTAATATTTGAAAGAAATAAGAGCTATGTTGTTTCTCTTGTATGGAATCCTGATATAGCTGTTGAAAAAGGGTATTTATTTCAAGCATCTTCTTTAGAAATAGAAACCCAAACACATGCAGCAGTGGGTCTACTCTTGTTTGTTTCAAACAGCGCGTCAGATTACATTTCTATAATAGACAGAAGCCTTGAGAGGATAATAGGGGCGGTCACTGTTGGTCATAAGCCAATGGGTATGGTATTAAATTCTACCCAGGAAAGACTTTATATTGTCAACTCTGGTTCAAAAGATATTTCAATAGTGGATACTGCTCAATTTTCTGTTATCTATACAATTCCACTTGCAGCAGGTTTAGAACCCACAGATATTGCAATAATGCCAGATGATAAGAATTTAATTGAGGGCAAACTCTATATCATAAATCGATTGTCAAATGATGTAACTGTAATAGATACCACAACGAAACGCATAGTGAAAACCGTAGCTGTTGGAACGCGCCCCTCTGCAATTGCTGTTAATTCAACCAGAAAAGAGGTGTATGTGGCTAATGAGCGGTCAAATAATATAAGTATTATCAGTGCAATTGATGATTCGCTATCTGCAACTATTGCGGTAGATATGAGACCAGTTGGGCTTACCGTTGCAAGCGATAAGGTGTATGTCTTTAATGAAGGGTCAAATAGGATATCCGTTGTGTCACCATCTTTGAGAAAGGTAGCCTCAACTATTTCAATTGGTGGCCCGCCTCAAAGGGGTATGAGGGGATTCAGCAATAGATTTTTTGTTCTAAATACATCAGCCAATACACTTACATTCTTAAACTCATTCGATGTTACTACAAGAACTATCACATTAGGCCATAAACCCACCGGTATCGTTGGTGATGAGAAAAGAAACCGACTCTATATAACAAATTATGGTAGCAACACTATTACTCTTGTTGACCCTATTGGAGAAAGGGTATTGAAAGAATTAACTGTTGGTAAAAGTCCATATGCAATACTATCGGTAGAAAGGTGAAGTGTCTTTTAATTGGTTGTATCTCCCAAAATTATAACCCCCACACCTTGACCACAGGGCATTATACCCTGTGATAAGCCCCACACCAAAAGTTTTTATGTAGGGGGTAAGTGAGAAAGAAGTAACCCTGCACCAAGAACGCAGGGCATTCCCAGCAAGGTGTGGGGGTAAACAAATTTAATGAATATTGTTTCAGTCAAACTACAAAAAAAAATTAGAAGAGGGGAAGGGATAATTACCCTTTTTTTGTTAGTAATGCTGGCAAACTTTATATATCCTAATATTGGTATAGCTGGTTTTTCTGCTGGAGTTGATGCAAGTTATTATAAAACGACTTCAACCACCGCTGGCAAAACCGTTGAAAGTACAAGCTCTAACCAAGGTTATTCACTTAACTTAACTCATGCGCTAACTTCTACAATAAATATTTCAGGCGATGTAAGATGGAGTATAACTGAGAAAAATGGCCAGCAGAGGGAAGATATGTATCCGTTGTTTTATCTCAGTTATACCCCTCCCTCTATGTACTATTTTTCTTTTAGTTTTAATAGAAGCGAAGTTTTTCCTCCTGGCGGCGATCGTATCGCAACCTCTAATATGAATATCGTCTTTTCTATTCCCTTAGAGAAGTGGCCAAGCATTTCATTCACATACAATCGTACAACAACTCAAGATTTTCTTGATGTTCATAAAACAAATAGCGTGTCGACTGATAAGGCGTTAAATTTGTCTTACGGGTTTAGTTTCCTTGAGGTGTCTACTAATCTAAATTATTCATATACCAATCCTATATCCGAGGATAAGGTTAGTAATACCAAAGCCGAGACACAAAATCATAATATGTCAGTAGGTCTTAGTAGAGCATTTTTAGATAAAAAGATTCAGACAAGTGCAAATTTTGGCTATGGCGAAACAACTAGGATAGATGAAAGTCTGGGAGCACCAACAAGATTTGAGGAGGAGCTTGCGGCAGCTGAGGGATTGTTCAGTGTAGATACTTCACCTACAGTTGATACTCTTTCAGGCACACCAGCATTAATAGACAATAACACCAGCAGCCCTGCGGTGAGCAATGATTTGGACACAACTATTTCTGCGAATATAGGGCTTAGATTTGCAGTAGCTCAAACAGTACATAAGATTCATATATATATAAACACATCTGCAACTATCACTTCTACTTATCCTAACTTTGGCTGGCAATTATATACAAGCAATGACGGAACAAACTGGACACAATCTGGTGGGATATTAACCACTTCTTATGAAGCAGTAACTTACACGAGGTTCGTTTTTACTTTTTCAGAGGTTAGCGCCAAGTATTTCAAGATTGTAAATCAGTATAATGGTGCAACAGGAAGTAATATATTTGTGACTGAAATCGAGGCATTTAGTTATAAAAATGTGACACCTACACTAACACTAACAACCAAGACAAAAAGAGATTTTGGTGGTATTAATATTTCCTTTACACCCAACAACCGGCTTAATACAAGTTATAGTGTTAATTATAACCACGATACTAATGATAGTAATGATTATGAGTCAATCGGTGTTAATCAAAGTGTCAATGTTAGTTTAACTATTATACCACAGTATCTCATATGCGCTACTGGTTATACAACAACTAATAGTAGAGTTACTCAAAAAGCATCGGCAACTGCTGCGACTTATACTGAAACAGAGAGCGGAACCGATAATTACACGATATCGCTTTCGTCTACGCCACTTGACACTTTAGGTTTAAACTTGAATTATGGCTATACTGAGGCATTAACTGGCGGTGAAACATATTCTACAAGCGATTCACTTAATGGCAGTATATTTATGAGGCTGTATAAGGGCATTAATCTTAATTTTGGGGGCAGTATGAGCAAATCAGAAGACTTCAAGTCTGCCTCAAAGTCAAGTTCGCTAAACTATTCTGGAAATCTTGAGCTTACGCCATGGAGGGTATTGACGCTGATTATAAGCAGGAGCACTTCTATCACTTCTACTGAGACAGCAGGTGGAGAGGCATCCCCTACAACAGCTGATTCGCTATCAACAGCTTTTACATTTAGTCCGACGAGAAAAATCTATATTTCAGGTACTTATAATATAGAACCAACAAGCTCTCAGAGTTATAGCGTTTCTTGGCTATTTGTTAGAAATTTACAGGCTGCATTGAACTTGGGTTTGTCAGGAGAAACCACAAGTATGGGAGCCAACATTAGTTGGTCGCCGACTCCGAGACTCACCCTACATTTTGGCTATGCTGCTACAAGAATTGATAACATAACACAAGACAAGTCTGATTCAGTTTCTGCAAGTATGTCTTTACGATTGTAACGTGGAAAGATAGTTAGAGATAACAAGGGGATATAGAAAATACTTATAAAAGATATTGCATAAAAGGAGAAAATAATGTACAATGTTTTCAAAAAAGTGAAGATTAAAAGTATAGTTCAACTTTTTCTTATTATTATTGTAATAAGCGGGTGCAGCAGGGCGACCATAAGGTATATTAATCCTGCAGCCAATTTTTCTTATATAAAGAAAGTAGCTGTATTGCCTTTTAACAACCTCAGCGATGATAGGTATGCGGGTGAAAGGGTAAGGAATACTTTGGTTGTGGACCTTATGTCCAGAGGAGTTTTTGATGTGGTTGAGCAGGGTGAGGTTACGCGCGTACTTGGGGCAATATTCAGAGAGGCTGGGGTAGAGGAAGGTAGAGCGGTACAAGTGGACAGCGAAACTATAAAGATGATAGGTGAAAAGTTGGGTGTGCAGGCTATAATACTTGGGAGTGTAGATGAATATTCGGCTGGAGGGGGGTACGTGGGGGGCAATATAGTGTCTGTTGCTATTAGAATGCTGGATACGAGTTCAGGTATAATTCTATGGCAGGTCAAGACTACGGAGACAGGCAGGAGTGTTTGGAGGAAGATGGTGGGTATCGAAGAGGTGGATAGAAGTGAATTAACAAGAAAAGCTGTTAAAAATGCCATAGATACATTGTTGTAAAGGTTTACCCAGTTAGAAAGCCGCCCGTAAGGGCGGGGGTGAAATGGAATAAAAATCCTTTTATAATAAATACGGGGTTTAATGCCCCGTGTGAGCCTTCCTGTTAGAAAGGCGAAGACTTTCTAACAGGGTTTACATTAATAAGTGGGAGAGATGCCTAATATTATAGGCACTATTGACAGTGATTGAAAAAGATATAGACAGAATAAAAGCCGTTGAACAAAAAGTGAGAATTAGGAATTGGCAGATATATGCTGTGTCCCTATCTTTAATGGTGTGTCTTCTTTTGGTTTTCTTTCCATCTTTTGCCTTACCAAAGAGCAGTTCCAATAACAATTTTAGCCAATCGGAATTGGTGAAGAATGTCGCTATACTCCCCCTTGAGAATCTGAGCGAAGATTCTGCCGCAACAGGGATGTTTCGTGAATTTATAAAAAAAGAATTAAATAGCAAAGGGTGGATTCATGTAAAAGAGGAAGATACTGTTGAAAAGTTTCTTGCAAAGCGGCGGATTCGTTATACAGGTGGTATAACAAGAGTATTAGCAAGAGAGATGGGAAAGATACTTGGAGTTGATGCAGTGCTTGTTGGTTCTATAAATCAGTTCTCCGATACAATGGGTAAGGTAAATGTTGGGGTAACAGCCCGTTTGATAGGAACTGATGATGGTAGCATAATATGGGCTGATACCTTATCTTATAGTGGTCATGATTTCGAGGGGATCCTTGGATTTGGTATAATAACGTCAACTAATATTCTTGGTTCTAAAGTTGCGAAGGGTCTTATGGAGGATATATCAGATAAAACGTTCACAATCAAAGGAACGAATTTAAGGCCATTCGAGTTGGAAAAGATAGAGGCACAGCCCACTGTGGTTAGAGGAGGAGATAAGGTATGGATAAGAATAAAAATGTTAGCCATTTCTGAAGAACCAGTGGAGGTAAAAGCAGTAATTGATAACGTTGAATTCGAACTTGTATTGAAGGAGACTGGAGGATATGAGGGTTATGTTGCGGCGCCATCTGCAGAGAGTGTGTATCCAGTATCGGTAATTGCAAGAGATAAGGCAGATAGGGCATATATATTTGATGCTACTGGAAAGATAGTTGTTGATACCACACCTCCAAAGATTGAATTGAACGTTAGTAATAAGGTGTTTTCCCCACAAAAAAAGGGTTCTGTATTATTTACCCCAAGACTAATGAGTGTTGATGATATTGATGAGTGGGTAATAGAAATTTTTGATAAAGAAGGAAATAAAGTAAGAAGTGATAGAGGGTATAGCAAATTGCCAAAGGGGCTGATATGGAGAGGTGAGACAGACAAGCTTAATAGAGTTGGAGACGGAGAATATGTTTATAAGTTTACTACAAAAGATGTGGCGGGCAACGAAACGTTCTTGACTGATAGTGTAAGGGTAAAAAATCAACCTCCAGCGATAAAGGTTGATATAGACAAAGTAGAAGATAAGGTTTTGTTTAGCTTTGCGTATAGTCATGATGAAAATATAAAATCGTGGAAATTGTCTATCCTTGATAGGGATGGCAAGACGATACAGACAATGGAAGGAGATGGTGAGTTGCCTCCAAAGATTGATTACCTCGTGGAGCAAGGGTTTGATATAAGAAAAATGTTATTTTCTGTAACAGCTGTAGATGTGGTAGACAATGTTTTTACTCTGACGAAGCCAATCTGGTCTATCCTTTCTAAGAAGGCCCCACTTATGAAATCGAATGGTAATGGCAACGGCAATGGCAATGGCAAAGGGCACTTGGCTGAGGATTTTTAAATTATGAGGAGACATATCTTAACTTTAATTTTGTGTACCGCTGTCTCCATGGGATTTCTGTTTTGGGCAAATATTGCTACTATATCGTTGAGTAATGCTAAACCGCCAAGCAACTGCAAAGATTGTCATTCTGGGGCAAAAGCTGTGGAAATGGGACTCGAGGATGTGTATGCAAAGATTGACTCATTGCCGTTTAAACATTCAATTGTAGAAGAAGAAAAGTGTGATTTATGCCATATTATAAGAGGTTTTAAGACGGGCCGAACATGGGAGCTTTCTTCACCAGATGCCCAAAAAGAGCATGTGTTTTTTTTAAAAGACCTGTCCTGGGATAGAAAGTACAAGGTGGATTTAAGGATAAAGGATAATTCTGGAAAGGAGATTCCTGCCGAGTCTGTTCAATTTATTCCGTCACAGGTATCATTGGCTATATCTAATGACCAAAGCGCGCCCCTTTTAAAAAATGTGGAAGTTGAGGAAGTAAGGCAAAAAATTTTTTTGGAAGCTGTAATTAGGTGGGAGACTGATGAACCATCTAATTCAGTTGTAGAATATGGATTAACACCTCAATATGGCCAGACGGTAATATCTGAAAAGGTGTTTCTAAAGAGACATAAGGTGGCAATAAGTGGTTTGAAGGGTGGAAAACAATATCATTATCGTGTTTTATCAAGGGATATATTCGGGAATATAAACTCATCAGACGATTTCATACTCAATACATCAGAACAAATCAGCAAAGAGGAGGGTGTTAGAGGCATAGACAAATCTCAGCTTGTTGTAAAAGAGGTTAGTACTTTCAAAATAAAAGAAACGAAGGATATATACCTAAAAGTTGTAAGCGATAAACCAATAAGAGCATATTTGACAGTTAATGAGCCAGCCGAGATAGATAAGCATGGTTTTGGTCTCGCACCCTCAAGATTTTCGAGAATAGATGCATGTGTGAGGTGTCATGCGCAGGGCGCTTCACATCCTGTAGGGATTATGAGTAAGGGGCCGAAAACAAAGATTCCTGCCGAGCTTCCAACCGTCGAGGGAGGAATAATTACCTGCGTTACATGCCATTATGCGCACGGTGGAAATAAAAGATATTTTGCAAGGTTAGATTTCCAGCGCGATATGTGTATGGCTTGTCACACAGGGGCGCCTTTTATATAACCAAAGTGTGTCTGAAGTTATTGGAAGTGAAATTTATAATTTTACCTAACCTTATTTGAGGAGGGAGCGATGAGCAATATTAAGCAGAAAAGAAGTATTATAAACTATTCAATCAAACGGCAGATGCAACTAAGGTTGCTTGTAAAGGTAATGATAATTGCTTTAATAGCAACAGGACTCACAAGCACAGTATTCTACTTATACAGTAACCAGGAGGTAGGTCAGTCATTTAAACAATTTCATATCAATGCCAGAAACTTTTTAGACTTTCTTTTTCCGGCGATTATAATTGCGCTTGTTATTGGAGTTATCATAGCTTTTGGCATGGCTATCTTTTTTCCTCATAAAATAGCCGGCCCTTTATACAGAATAGAACGAGATATTAAGGAAAAGATTGGGGAAGGGGATTTTACTGTAAAGTTTACGGTTCGTAAAGGCGATGAGGTTGCAGATCTTGCTGACGCCTTGAATACCATGATGGCAAAGTTGAGATTAAAAATAGACAGAATCAAAAACACAGCAGAGAACCTTTTGTTACATGCGGATACTATGAATAAGGACGATGAATCTGTAAGAAGGGTTTCAGAAATTGCACGAAGATTAGAAGAGGCAGTTAAAGAATTTAAGCTATGACAAGCTGTGAATGTTTGAGGGTAAGGCCAAGTTTTAAGGTATATTGCATACTCTTGACACAGGTGCTTTTTTTAATCCATGCATTTTTTGTTATGGGTTGTTCGGCTCTATCAAAACCCATACCCGCTTCGGAAGCATTAAAAAATATAAGGAAGGTAGCTGTGCTTCCCTTTAATAATATATCCGGACAAAAGGAGGCAGGTAAAATAGTTGCAAATGTATTCGTTACTGAAATATTTAAAATCGGGAGATTCCATGTCGAAGAGCCAGGTAATGTCTTTCAATTTATGGTACAGGAGAGAATAAGCACAATTGGTGAGATTGAAATAGAGAGGGCAAAGATTCTTGGCAGACGTCTTGGGGTTGATGCGGTTATAGTCGGGACGGTAGATGAGTTTGATGATGGTAAAGGCGGTAGGTACCCAACGCCTGTAGTTTCAATAACCGCCAGGATGATTGAATCAGGTAGTGGAAAACTTATATGGTCTGCTCAAAATAAAAAGAAAGGAGACGATTATATTATCATACTTGACTTTGGAGAAGTGAGATCGGTTACAACACTTGCTCAAAAAGTTGTCAGGGAGATGATAGAGACAATTAGATAATGATAAATATATTATTAGGAGCATCAGTGAAATCAAGGTTGGGATACATGACATTCATGGTCTTGTCTTTAATTTTTTTGATCGTCATATGCAATTCTACAGATTCCTTAGGGTTTTGGCCATTTACCCCAAAGAAGAAAGATATAATGGCTATAGTTGGGGATGAGATTGTAACGAAAATTGAGTTTATAGAAGAGATAAGTAGACTTCATAAGAGTAATCGTGCAGGTGAAGCCTTATCTCGGGAAAGTTTATTTGCAAAGCAGGATTTTATTAAATTTTTGAATGAACTTGTAGATAATAAGCTCATGGTAATAGAAGCTATTAATCTTGGTCTGGATAAAGAGGCAGGATTTATAAATCAAAGAGATAATTATATTCTAAACTTATCCCTCGAAAGACTTCGACAAAATGAGATAATCAATAAAATTAAGGTAGATGAAAAAGAGGTAGAAGATTATTATCAGGAACAATTGAAGAGGAAAGAGGAAGAAAAGAAAAAGGGACAGGAGAAGTCTGGAGGACAAAAGGCAGATGAAGAGAAGGGCGATACTGCTAAAGAAGAAATAAAAGAGGCAGTGGAGACACAAAATGGGAGTGGTGACAGTAAAATAGGAGGACACAAATCGGCAGCGCCAGACGAGAAAGAAACAATTAGAAGAAATTTATTTAATGGAAAAGTGCAAGCGAGGGAAAAAGAATATTTTGCCTACATTAGACAGAAGGCTCGCGTAAAAATAAATAACGAAACTTTGAATGCGCTTACTCATGATAACACTGAATTCTTTGGTAAAGAAGTAGCAAGTGTAAATGGCGAACCCATATTGGGGATAGATGTTTTAAGGAATTTAACCAGAGTTAATATTAAGGATGAGGCGATAAGGAAAGAAGCGCTGGAGAAACTTATCTGGTATAAAGTCCTTGATCAAGAAGCATTGAGCAGAGGTTATGAAAGAGAAAAGGAAATTAGCGAAAAGATAAAAAGGTATAGAGAGCAACTACTTATTAACCAGTTCAAGAGAAAGGCTATTTTACCTGCAGTAAAGGTTGAGGAAAAAGACATTATGGAATACTATAATGTTAACAAGGAGAAATATAAGCTGTCTGATAAGGTAAACTTAAAGATGATACATGTGTTGCATGAAAGAGAAGCCAATGCCATATTTGAGGAACTAAAAAAGGGCGCGGATTTTGCGTATCTTGCGAGAGAAAAGTCAATAGATCCCACAAAAGAAAAAGGTGGAGATATTGGATGGGTGATGGTAGACCAGTTAACGGATGATATTACGCACGCAGTTGCAGAGGCAAAGCGAGGAGATATCCTCGGGCCATTTAAAGTGCAAGCCGGATATGTAATTGTAGAATTTTATGGTTATGAAAAGGGTGGGTATATACCGCTTGAAAATGTAAGAAATGAGATTGATAAAACTATTGGCACTGAAAGATACAACGCCACGCTTAAGACCTATATAGAGCAATTAAGACAGATTATACCAATAGAAATAAATCAGGCAGAACTTAATAGATTTCAAGGCAATTAAAAAAAATTTAACAAATAGTAATAAAAATTTAATTCTGACTATAGTAGTATGCATTGCGTAGGTCGTTAAGGAGGAAAGCAGTTGAAATCTAATCGGTTAATTATACTTGGTATTTTGATGAGTTTAATTATAACGAGTTGTATCGGGCCAAGGGTTGTAAGAAAATCCTGTGTTGACTGTCACCAGAAGGAATTTCTGCAATATAAAGAAGGGAAACTCCATAAACCCCTTATAGACAATAACTGTGAGGGTTGCCATATTCCTCATGGTCTTATCGGTGCACTTAAGCTAAAGGCGCCTGACGCAAAGCTCTGCTATCAGTGTCACGAAAAAGATAAGGAAAAATTAGAAAAACCAATGCTACATACACCATTAAAAGAGGGTGTATGTCTAAAGTGCCATAATCCGCACTCTTCAAAGATAAAGGGACTTATACGGGTAGAAGGAAATGCTCTCTGTTATCTTTGTCATTCTCAAGAACCTTTTGCAAAACAGACTGTGCATAAAGCAGGTTCTGACGGATGCAATAATTGCCATAACCCGCATTCCTCAGAGCATAATAATAATTTACTTGATAAGGGCAACAAGCTTTGCGAAAAGTGCCATGATGTGGAAGCTGGGAAATTTGTAAAGGCGCATTTTGATTATAAGGTGGCAGGTTCAGATTGCCTTACATGTCATGAACCTCATTCATCGTCAGGCGACAAGCTTGTAAGAGAATACAGCCATAATCCGTTTAGTCAAAGAAAATGTAATGATTGTCACAATCCACCTGATTCGAAAGAGCCATTAAAGACCATGCTTGAGGCTGATAAGCTTTGTTATAATTGTCATACAACATTAGAAGGTCAATTTAAAAAGGAGAATATTCACCCGCCGGTTACGAAAGGAGAGTGTATAGCCTGTCATAACCCACATGTATCTGATTATAAAAATGAGCTTATCCTGGCAGAGAAGTCCCTTTGCTACAGTTGCCACAAAGATACTGAAAATAGGCATGCAAAGAAATTCACTCATACTCCAATAAGCAAGGGAAATTGTTCAGGCTGTCACGACCCCCATGCTACAGAGAATAAGGGTATGCTAAAGGCAGTTGGTGCACAACTTTGTTATAGTTGCCATACTAAGGATGGTTTCGTTAAGACAGTAATGCACGCTCCTGTTGCTCAAAATGATTGCGTCTCCTGCCATGATTCACATGCTTCTGACTTTAAAAATGTCCTTGTCTCATCTATTGGAGACTTGTGTTATAGTTGCCATACTCAGGAAAAGAGGAAATTTGATAAGGTTACACAGCATCCGAGGGTGCGGAACGGAGATTGTACTGTATGTCATAACCCACATGGAGCCCAAGAAAAAAAGTTGTTATTATCAAATGATAGGGAATTATGCTTTAAATGTCATTCCAATTTGTCAGAGAGTGTAGGGCAGGATGGGGTACATACGGTCTTCAAGGAAGGTAAATGTCTTAGTTGTCATGATGCTCACGCCAGTAATAACATAAAGCAATTAGTAGCAGAGGGGGGAGAACTCTGTTATAGCTGTCATAAAGATGCAAAGATTGCTATAGGGATTGCGAAATCTCAACACAAGCCTGTCGTTGAAGAAAAATGTGTTGTGTGTCATAGGCCGCACGGCAGCAAAATAAAGGCTTTTCTACCACGACCACTTAATAACCTCTGCCTTTCCTGTCATGCAGAACTGGAAAAGGGCATGAAAGAAAAAGGCGTCATTGTGCATAAACCCGTTATAGATGGCGCTTGCCAGAAGTGCCATTCATCGCATTATGCGGGTGAGAAAGCTCTGTTAAAGACTAAAAGAGAATTGCTTTGCAATGAATGTCATTCAAATCAGGGTGATGTAAAATTTGTAAAGGCACACGGAAATATACCTACCAGAAATAGCGATTGTCTTGGTTGTCATGAGCCACACATTGGGAAAGGTAAAGGGCTGCTGCATCGCCTTATGCATGCACCTTTTGAAAAGGGTGAGTGCAAGAGATGCCACGAGAGGCTATAAAATTTTAGTCGTGAAGTTTTGAATATAACTAATAAAGGTAGAAGTTGAATATTGTTTAAAACAGGCAGGGGAAGAGGATATATATGAAGTTCTTTAGCTACGCACTGGGAATAATAATTTGTTTCGTGGTTATTGTCGGCTTTGAGGAGACATCAATCTATGCGAAGAGCAAGGTAGACACCTTCGCTTTGTGTTTGGAATGCCATCCAAAGACAAAAGATTTAACCATGAAGGGGCGCGTCCATCAACCGCTTAAGGAGGGTAAATGTACTGAGTGTCATAATCCACATGTTTCAAAACACCCCACTCTTTTATCTGATATAGGCGGCGAGCTATGTTATAACTGTCATGATAGGAAGAAAGGGTTTATTGGCATAGTTGTCCATAGGCCGGTAGAAGAAGGTAATTGCCTTGTCTGTCATAATGCGCACTCATCAGATATTAAAGCTTTATTGAAAAAGGCAGGTGGAGATGGGTGTTTTTCATGTCATCCCAAGGAAGGTATAATTGCTAAAAAGAATATACACCCCGAGGTCAGAAAAGGCAACTGTTCATCATGTCATAACCCACATGCCTCTGATAGAGAAGGTTTGCTGAATAAAGATAGAAGAAGTCTTTGTGCTGGTTGTCATACTGAGACAGTAGCATTTGCAAATATGCACATGGGTTATAAGGTTGGAGGTTCCGATTGCTTAGGGTGTCATAGTCCTCATTCTTCAAATAGAAAAGGTATATTAAAGGCCTCGTTGCATAAACCATTTGAAGAAAACAAGTGTTCAAGTTGCCATGTTGCTGGCTCTACAGCTGTTGTGAGAACTGGTATGAGCTTATGCGTAGATTGCCATAAGACTTCAATGGAAGGATTTAATAAAATAAGTAATCACTTGATTTTAGGCAAAAACGATAGTTTCTGTAATAGCTGTCATAATCCTCATGCGTCTGATGAAAGGTATCTGCTGAAGGATAAAGAAAAGAGAGTCTGCTATGAATGCCATACTGACACAAAGGATTATGTTGCAAAAAGCGCCCATAAACATCCCAAAATTGGCGAATGCTTAGATTGCCATGTAGCCCATGGCTCAAATGCTCTCTTCTTCCTTTCAAAAGGGAGTAATACATGCTCTCAGGAGAAATGCCATGAGACACAGGGTACCTTTACTCACCCCATTGGAGAGAAAATAATAGATCCACGTTCCAAAGTCGCTATGGATTGCAGTACGTGTCATAACCCAATGGGTTCACCAGAAAGTAGTATACTGAGATTTGAAAAGGATAAAGAATTATGTGTTCAATGTCATCAAATGTAAGTGGGGCCAAAGTTATGATACGCAAAATCAATACTAATGATAATGGACAACAGGCAAGTTATATAAGCTGGAAGGTTTTTTCTTATATTCAGCTTCTGATATTATTTGTTCTATATTTTCTCTTTCCAGTTCAGTTATATTCAAAAGAAAAGGCTGAGATAAAAGTGGTTGCTGTAATAAGCGGAGATGAGATTGTGGGTAAATTAAATAAGCCTTCTGGTCTATTCTTTGATGAAATAAGAAAAAGATTATATGTTGCAGATAGTGGCAACAATAGGCTTATTTCTTTTGACTCAGAATTTAAGTATCTTAATGAGTTGTCCCACGAAGAACTCATACTGCCTACAAGTATTGTTAGGAATAAGGAAGGGCATTTCTTTATACTGGATAATGGGAAAGCTGATATAATATTTATTGACCTTGAAAAAAAGGTAGTTGAACCTCTTTCATTAACTGGAATCCCACCCGGAAAAGAGAAATTCGTACCCGGTAGGATAGCAATTGACAAGGCCAATAGACTTTATATCATCGATAAACTAAACAAAAGGCTCCTTATAGTGGAGCAAACGGGTAAATTTGTAAGGGAGATTACTGTAAAGGATAAGAACTTTTTAGGGCTTACAGATGTAAGAGTTGATAATAATGGGGATATATATGCAGTAGATGCAGTAAGTGGCAGTGTTTATGTATTTGACAATAAAGGTGAAATGGTTTCACGATTTGGTGGCAGAGCAAGCAGCATCGGTACTTTACGTTTTCCGGTGAGCCTGGCGATAGATAAAAATGGACTTATATACGTAGTCGACCAGCATGCAGGAAAGGTATCTGTCTTTGATAAAAAAGGGAGTTTGCAATACACAATAGCAAAGCCAGGTGTAAAAGAAGGTGAGTTGTCTAATCCATCTTATATATTTATAGACAGAGAAGGGAGAATATATCTTATAGATGGTAATAGAATCCAGGTTTTTAAAGAATAGAAAGGGTGATATATATTCTTTATATTCGTATCAGTATATTATTATGGTTAATTTTTATTTGTGGCTGCATAAAGGATGTTAAAGAAGTGGGGGAAAACCCAGGTTTAGATACTATTCCATTTTACCTGGCCGGCTCTCTTGCTTTTGATACGAAAGGTGCACTTAAGGTAATGGAAGAGGAGAAAAAACTTGAAGTGCAGCGTAAAGCAGGGCTTGAAGAAGAATTGAAAAAGAGATTAGAAGTTCAGTCTTCTCAGGGAGACGTGCCAGATCCGTGGATTCCTCCGGCTAATAGAAAACTCAAAGATCTTCCTCCCGCTCTCAGGGGGTTTCCAAAAGATAAATTTGGATATCCTGATTGGACCGCTGCTGTAAGACAAGAGATATTAAAGCCGAGGGGCACTATCATAGAAGAGGCACCAGATGACCCTCCATTTGACCAAGATATTATTTTTGAAATTAATGATAGATTAATGGCAGATGTGCGTTTTTCGCACAAGGTACACACCTTCTGGCTTTCCTGCAAGATATGCCATCCGTCAATATTTATAGATAGGCGTGGGGCTAATAGATTTACTATGTATGATGTATGGCAAGGCAAGTACTGCGGCAGATGTCATGGTAAAATAGCATTCCAACCAAAAGGATTCGAGAACTGCCAGCGGTGTCATAGTGTTCAAAAGAAGGTTCGTGGTATTAGGTAGTTGAATGAAACTATCCAGCTCGGCTATTCATGGCGATTAGATTAGATGTGATAGTTAAGTAGTGAGAAATTATGTTGCATTTATTCTTAAAATATGTTAATTTATACACAAAAACTATATATAGGGAGGTTATTTTAAGATGATAAGGGTGGTAGCAAGGGGGGTATTGGTATTTTGTTTAATGGTTGGGATTATTGCATGTAGTAAACAAGAAAAAAAGGAAGAAGGTGCAAGTAAAATTGAAGAAAAACAGGAGGTTATGGTAGAAGGGGAAGAAAAGAAGCTTCCTGAAGGTCATCCGGCGATCAGCGGTAATAAAGAGAGTGGTGTAAGTAGTGTTGAGGAGCCTACCAGGGCGGCTGCAGGCCATCCAGTAGGGTCAGAAGTTAAGAGAGAGGTAAAAGTACCTAATGAAGTTAAGACAAAATGGAAAAGTGTTAATCTGAAGGTTAGAGACATGGAGAAAAACTCCGAAGAATTGATCTCTGTAAATATAGGTAAAGAGACTTCTATAAAGGGCGGTAATTTTGCTGTAAAGGTTGAGGCGTTTTTGCCAGATTATACCATTTATGACACTTATATAAGCTCAAAATCGAATGAACCAGTTAATCCTGCGGTATTAATAGAACTTTTGCAGGGGGGGAAAAGTGTGGCAAAGGGTTGGGTGTTTACAAATTTAACAGCATTCAATTCGTATAAGCATAATCGATATGAAGTAGTTCTTCCCCCTGTTTCTTCACCATCTAAGAAATGAGGAAACAGCTTTGGGTAGACCAAGATTTAGTTTTTAGATATTTAAGATAACCAACTTTTATAGACAGCAACAGATCAATTGTGGAGAGAAAAGGACTATGTCGTTGCCTGCAGCAAACATAAAGGAAGCAAATAATAAAATAAATGATGCCATTATTAATATAATGGTGGTAGACGACAACTATAGTAATGTGGAACTTCTGGATGCCCTGTTATCATCAAGAGGATATAATGTTCTTAAGGCATATAACGGAGAGGATGCCCTGAAGTTAGCCGAAGATGTGCGCCCCCACTTAATACTTTTAGATGTTATGATGCCCAAAATGGATGGTTATGAGGTATGTAAAAGAGTAAAAACAAGCGACGTGACCAAGTTTATTCCAGTTATTATGCTGACTGCTTTGAGCAGTGTGGAAGATAAAGTGAAAGGGATAGAGGCTGGGGCAGATGATTTTATATCTAAACCATTTCAAAAACCTGAGCTTTTGGCAAGAGTTAGGTCTCTTGTAAGGGTTAAAAATCTATTAGAAGAATTAGAAGACGCTAGAAATGTAATCTTCAGCCTTGCAATTGCTTTAGACTTCAATGATCCTTATACCCATGGGCACTCTCAGCGGGTTTCAGAACTTGCTGTAAAGTTATCTGGCTTCCTCGGCTTATCATACATGGAGCAAGAAAATATTCGAGATGCTGGGTTATTGCATGATATTGGGAAGATAGCAACCGATAAGGGTGTTTTGCACAAACCCGGGGCGTTAAATGGTATAGAATATGAGCATGTAAAACAACATCCTGTTGTAGGAGAAAAGATATGTAGTCCCCTTAACTTTGCCAAGCCGCTTCTGCCCATAATTCGCAGCCATCATGAAAGGTTTAACGGGGCAGGTTATCCGGATGGCCTTTATGGTGATAATATACCGCTTGGGGCTCGAATAATTGCAATTGTGGATCTTTATGACGCGTTGACATCTGCACGACCTTACAGGCGAGGGATGATGCAGGATGTGGCATTAGAGGTTATGAAAATAGAGGCTGGCAAGGGATACTGGGATAGAGAAATCCTTATGTCATTTATTGCAACGTTAAAAGATACCCCAAAATACAAATCCTGTTAATTCCATTCTTTTCTTTTATTTCTCTCCTCATTAAAAGTTTTGACTTTAAAATCAAAAAATGTTAGAAACTTGAATGCCGTTATACGTGTGCGTTATACGTGGCATATAAGAAAAATGATGTATAACGTATTACGCATTACGGTTTTTATATTTGGAGAGATGGCCGAGAGGCTGAAGGCGGTTGACTCGAAATCAACTGTCCCGCTTAGCGGGACCGGGGGTTCAAATCCCTCTCTCTCCGCCAAAAAGCAGTTTAAACCGTTTAAACGGCTTAAACTGTTTAAACCGTTAGTTTACTGGAGAGATGTCCGAGCGGCTGAAGGAGCACGACTGGAAATCGTGTGTGCATCCAAAAGGTGTACCGAGGGTTCAAATCCCTCTCTCTCCGCCAAGCTCAGCTTGGTATAGGCACGCTTAGCGTGCCGCCAGAAAAACAGTAAATGGCTATCAAGCTACCCAGCTATCGAGAATGGGCCTCTGAAACTTGGTAGCTTGATTGCTTGGTAGCTTGAGTGCTAAGTTGTGTTTAGTATTGATAGCTGGGTCTTGCGCAATGGAAGGTTGCAAATCCCGCCAGGTCCGGAAGGAAGCAACGGTAGCAACATGATTCTATGTGCCGCAAGGGTGCCTAGCTATCAATAGTAAACATAAATTAAGACTGAGGCCGAGGGTGATGTTGAGGGTGTGAAAGCTATAGATTTTTATCTTAAACTTAGCCTGAACCTCAACCTGTTTCTAAAATATGTCCTATATAGTTTTAGCAAGAAAATGGCGCCCTACGGTTTTTGAAAATGTAGTTGGCCAGAGCCATGTCACCACAACATTAAAGAATGCTATTGCGGAAAAAAAGATTGCCCATGCATACCTCTTCTCAGGCCCGCGTGGTGTAGGCAAGACCACTGTGGCCAGAATATTTGCAAAGGCCTTAAATTGTTCGCATGGCCCTACACCGTCTCCCTGCAACGAATGCCAGTCTTGTAAAGAGATAACCACTAATATTTCTGTGGATGTTATTGAAATAGATGGTGCGTCAAATACAAGCGTAGATAATGTAAGGGAGATTAGAGAAAATATTAAGTATCTTCCTTCTCGAGGGAGGTATAGGATTTACATCATAGATGAAGTTCATATGCTTTCGAATCCTGCATTTAATGCCTTACTAAAGACACTTGAAGAGCCGCCTTCTCACGCCATCTTTATTTTTGCTACCACGGAATCTCATAAGATCCCTGATACAGTACTTTCACGATGCCAGAGGTTTGATTTTAAACGCATATCTTTAAAAGAGATTCAGGATCATATTAAATTTGTCGCAAAGACTGAAGGTGTAAATATTACTGAAAGTAGTATATATCTTATAGCGAAAGAGGTTGATGGCAGCCTTAGAGACGCCCATAGTTTGCTGGACCAAGTGATAGCATTTGCAGGGACTGATATAAAGGAGAATAGTGTTACAGAAGCCCTTGGGCTTATGGACAGGATGCTCTTTTTTGAGTTATTAGAGGCTATTATTGGCAAAAATGGCAGGGACTGCTTAAAAATTATTGAAAAGATATATAATTTTGGTTATGATTTAAAGAGATTTTGTCAGGATCTCCTTGAGCATATAAGGGACCTGGTTATCACAAAAACGGTGGATGAGCCACAGGGCATTCTGGATATGCCCGAGAGTGAGATAAAAGAGTTACAGAGGCTGGCCGGTAAGGTTAGTCTTTTGAACCTACAATGGATGTTTACCCTATTGAGTAAGGGTTATGAAGACATATCCAGGTCTCCCTCCCCAAGATTTACATTAGAGATGACCCTCCTTAAGATGGTTCATCTGGAAAATCTTGAATCAATTAATACTATAATAGGCAATCTGGAAGGATTAAATTCATCTATATCAAATAAGGGAGATATTTCTACAAAATCTATTGAGAGAAAATTTACAAGTGAGATATTAGAAGAAGCCCCATCCTATAAGAAATTGGCTGATTCGTCTGCAAAGACTGAGCAATGGCCTGATTTTCTAAACTTTATAAGAAAAAAAAGGCCGGCCCTGGCTTCACATCTTGAACTTGTGAGCCTAACTTTTGAAGAGGGGGATATTGTGTTAAATGTAAAGGGGGGGCCTTATTACACATATCTTACTGAGAACAAGAAAATTCTCGAACAACTTTCTAAAGAGTTTTTTGGAAGGCAAATTCCAATAAAAATCAAGGCTGATGAGAATAATACTACTTCCGCCAAATCAAAGGAAGATGATAAAATTATAAAAGATGCTGTTAAGACCTTTGGAGGAAGGATAGTAGAAGAACGCAGGTCACGCTTAACGTGATAGGAGGATAAATGCAAAAAGGCATGGGAAATCTGTTAAAACAGGCAAAAATGATGCAAGAAAAGATTGCAGAGGTTCAGAAGGAGCTTGCAAATAAAACTGTAGAATTTTCATCTGGTGGCGGTATGGTTGGTGTGATAATAAACGGCAAACAGGAGCTCATGTCTATTAAGATAGACCCATCCGTGATTAATCCTAATGATGTAGATATGCTTCAGGATTTAATTGTAGCAGCGGTCAATGGGGCGGTCAAAAGATCGCAGGAGATTATGTCTGAAGAGATGGGAAAGGCTACTATGGGGCTGAATATCCCGGGGCTTTTTTGAGGAAAGTTGAATGACCTATTATGCAGAGCCGATAACCCGTCTCATAAAAGAGTTGTCAAAACTTCCTGGGGTAGGTGAAAAAACCGCGTCCCGTTTTGCCTTTTTTGTGCTCAATGCAAATAAGGAATATGTTGAAAGCCTTGTAAAAAGTCTGATTGACGTAAAAGAAAAGATTGCGCTGTGCTCAAAGTGTTTTAATCTCTCTGATAGAAATCCGTGTTCAATATGCAGCAATATTGCAAGAAGGGATGATATTATATGTGTGGTAGAGGATGTCAAGGACATGGCGGCGATTGAGAAGATGGGTGAGTTTAAAGGGAAATACCATATTCTGCATGGCGTACTTTCACCCCTGAAGGGTATAGGGCCGGATGACATAAAGGTAAACGAACTAATGGACAGGGCAAAAGGAAATGTGATAAAAGAAATAATTCTGGCTACAAATGCTGATATGGATGGAGAAGCAACTGCCTTATATATAACAAAACTTTTAAAGAAAGATGGTATAGTAATTACCAGGATTGCAACAGGGGTGCCGATTGGAAGCGACCTTGAATATATAGATGGAGCAACGCTTAAGAAGGCTATAGAGGGCAGGAGGGAGATGTAAATACAGGCAAAGAGAGGTTCAGGTTAAGGTTGAGAATTTATGAGTTTCTTATCCTTAACCTTAACTTTTTAAGAGGAGTATATGCATGACTGCTTATATTGAGATAAGATGGCATGGAAGGGCGCAGCAGGGTGTAGTGACTGCTGCTAAGGTGCTTGGAGAGGCGTGTTTAAGATTGGGTAAATATGTGCAGGCTTTTCCTGAATTTGGACCGGAGAGGATGGGCGCACCAGTAAGGGCATTTAATAGAATTTCAAGTGAGCCTATTCGGCTTCACTGTCAGGTCACAGAGCCTAAGTATGTGCTGATAGCTGACTCAACATTGATAGGGACGGCCTTATCTAAAGGGATAGAGTCTTCTGGCAGTGTAACTGAAGGCGCTACAGAGGATGCGGTGTTTATTGTGAATACGCCTAAAAGCCCTGATGAAATGCGCTCTGAGCTTGGTCTTAAAGGTAAAAAGGCGCATGTATATACTGTAGATGCTTCAAAGATATCTCTTGAGACAATTGCCAGGCTTATGCCCAATACGCCATTGCTTGGTGCATTAGCTAAAGCGACAGATGTTATTACATTGGATGCGCTCGTAGAGAATTTCAAGGAAAACTATTCAAAAAAGTTCAGCCCTAAGGTTGTGGAAGGCAATATTGCAGCTATGAACAGGGGCTTTCAAGAAGTAAAAGGGGAATGAATATGGGTAAGATGAAGGATTTGCCTATCGGTGGGGTGATAACCGAAGGAGGAACAGCCCATGAATATGTAACAGGCGGTTGGAGAAAATTAAGGCCTGTACTTGATAAAGACAAGTGTACCGATTGTCTCATTTGTTGGGTAATGTGTCCTGATTCTGCAATTATTGTTGAAGATGGCAAAATGGTAGGGTTTGACCTTGAGCACTGCAAAGGGTGCGGTATATGTGCAGAAGAATGTCCTGATAAGGTCAAGGCAATAAAGATGGAGGAGGAGACTGGCTGATGGCAGTAACTATGGTTAAGAAACAGGCAGGACTTACAGGAAACTCTGCTGTTGCATATGCTATGAAACAGATAAATCCGGATGTGTGTGCAGCATATCCAATAACCCCATCTACGCAGATTATGGAGGATTTTTCAAGCTATGTTGCTGATGGTAAGGTTGATACAGAACTGATAACGGCGGAGAGTGAACATTCTGCCATGAGTGCCTGTATCGGTGCTTCTGCTGCTGGTGCCAGGGTGATGACAGCAACATCCTCACAGGGACTGGCTCTTATGTGGGAGATGCTCTATATTGCCTCTGGATTGAGGCTTCCCATCGTACTCGCCAATGTAAATAGGGCTCTTTCCGCTCCTATCAACATTCACTGTGACCATTCTGATTCAATGGGCGCAAGGGATTCTGGCTGGATACAGATATACTCTGAGACAGTGCAAGAGGCTTATGATAATCTCTTTCAGGCCGTAAGGATTGCAGAAAGTGAAAAGGTGTTATTACCTGTTATGGTATGTCTCGATGGCTTTATAACAAGCCACGCCATTGAAAATATATCCCTCCTTGAGGATGCAGAGGTTAGCCAGTTTGTAGGAGGATATAAAGCACAGCATCCAATGCTTGATACGGATAATCCTGTGACCTATGGGGCTATGACGCTGCCTGACAGTTATATTATATTCAAACACCAGCAGTCAGAGGCTATAGGGAGGGCAAAGGATGTGGTTGTGGAGGTTGGCAAAGAGTTTGGAAACAGGTTTGGCAGGGAATATGGTCTTATGGAAAAATACCGGCTGGATGACGCTGATGTCGCCATCGTTATATTAAGTTCTGCTGCTGGTACTACGAAGGTTGCTGTGGATGAGTTGAGGGCAAAAGGTAAAAAGGTTGGATTATTACGGCCGAGGCTTTTTAGGCCATTTCCATTTAAGGAGATAGCTGATGCGCTTAAAAGCATAAAGGCTGTTGCATGTCTGGATCGCGTGGATTCATTTAGTGGTTTTGGTTCTCCACTTTTTAATGAAATACGTTCTACTCTTTACGAATTTGAAAAGCGGCCCAAGGTAATAAATAAAATATTTGGTCTCGGCGGCAGAGATTATAAAGTCAAGGATGCCGTTGGAGTCTTTGAAGAGCTTTTGAAAATTGCAGAGACGGGGAAGGTTGAAACATTAATTAAATATATTACGCTATAAGAATATTAAGCTTAAGAAATTTTTAAATCCTCAGTCTTAAGCATATAGAGGTAAAAATATCATGGCAACACTTAAAGAACTTGCAAAAAAAGATGAGCTTTTTTCCGGTGGACACAGGCTATGCACTGGATGTGGCATTCCGCCCATAGTAAGACTTATATTAAGGTCTGCAAATGCCCCCGTAGTTGCAACGACAGCTACGGGTTGTTTGGAAGTCGGCACAACCATCTATCCTTACACAGCATGGAGGATACCATGGATACATTCAGCATTTGAGAATGCTGCTGCGACTATAAGTGGAATAGAGACAGCCTATAAGGCTTTGAAAAAGAGGGGGAAGATTCCCAAGGATAAAGAGATAAAATTTGTTGCATTCGGAGGAGATGGTGGAACATATGATATTGGTATCCAGGCATTGTCCGGTGCGCTTGAAAGGGGCCACAACTTTCTCTATGTATGCTATGATAATGGCGCATACATGAACACAGGCATCCAGCGTTCAGGCGCTACACCATTAGGAGCGGCCACAACGACCTCGCCAGCAGGCGATGTTATTTTAGGCAAGCAAGAAACAAGGAAAGACCTGACGCGGATAGTTATTGCCCATAATGTACCTTACGCTGCTCAGGCGTCACCTCACAACTGGGCAGACCTCTCAAAGAAGGCTGAAAAGGCCCTTAAGATAGTCGGCCCCACTTTTCTAAATGTTATATCTCCATGTCCTTTGGGCTGGTATTCAAAATCAGAAGAATCTATAGAGGCAGCCAAGGTAGCGGTTGATACATGCTATTGGCCGCTTTATGAAGTTGAGAATGGCGTCTTAAAGATTACCTATAAACCAAAACAGAAGAGGTCCATAGAAGATTGGCTTAAGATGCAGGGCAGATTCAAGCACCTATTAAAACCTGAGAATAAGGCAATATTAGACAAGTTGCAAAAATATATAGATGCAGAGTGGGAGAGGCTGTTGAGCCTTGACGGGAAAGTAATTTAATTAGCGAATTAGTGAATTAGAGAATTAGATTTTCGCCAATTCGCTAATCTCCAATCAACTAATCTCTAATAACTAGGGATCTGGCTATGCCAACAAGCTCGCTTATAATGTTTGAGGAAGAGTTTAAGCAGATTACTGCTATTATTGATCGCCTTTTGAAAGATGCTAATGCAAAGCTTGTATTTCTTGTAGATAAGGATGGACAACTGATTGCATCAAGCGGCGACACAAGAGATTTGGATACAACTTCCCTCGCTTCTTTAACGGCAGGCAATATCGCTGCTACAGGAGGGCTTGCAAAACTTTTAGGCGAGAAGGAGTTTTCAATACTCTTTCACGAAGGCGAGAAGGACAATATTCATATTTCTATTGTAGGGCAGCGAGTTATACTGGTTGTCATTTTTGATAATAGGTCATCCCTTGGTTTGGTAAGGCTTAGGGTTAAGAAGGCAAGTGAAGAACTCAACACAATAATAAAAAAGCTTCTGCATAGGGTGGAGGCGAAGCCATCTGCCGAGGAGAACCTTCTTGCAGAGATTAGCGATGCTGATATAGATAAATTGTTTCATTAAGGACTTGAGCGGATGTCTTTTATAAACTATTCATCCAGAGAAATCAACTGCAAGATTGTCTATTATGGTCCTGGGCTTTGCGGCAAGACCACAAATTTACAATTTATTTACAAAAAAACCAACCCAGAGCATAGAGGCAAGATGATATCCCTTGCAACTGAGACGGAAAGGACCCTTTTCTTTGATTTTCTTCCTCTCTCTCTCGGGGACATTAAGGGTTTTAAGACAAGGTTCCATCTCTATACAGTGCCTGGCCAGATATTCTATGATGCTTCGCGAAAGCTTATCTTAAAAGGCGTGGACGGCATAGTATTTGTCGCAGATTCTCAGGTAGAGAGGATGGATGCCAATATTGAGAGCTTCGAGAATATGAAGGCGAACTTAAAAGAGCAATGTTATGACCTTGCGAATATACCGTATATCATTCAATATAATAAAAGAGACCTTCCAAATGTGGTTCCGGTAGTAGAGATGAAGAAAGTTTTGAATGTTAGCGGTGTTCCGGATTTTGAGGCAGTTGCCGCAACAGGTCACGGTGTTTTTGAGACATTAAAGGCTGTAATAAAACTTGTGCTTATTGAGCTTAAGAAAGGAACATAATAATGAATTACGATTTACGAATTACGATTTACGAATTAAAACCCCAAATCGTAAATCTAAAATCGTAAATCGAAAATTGTAAAGCGGAGGGGGTGAAAACTTAATGCCAGGTGTGAGAATAAAAGAAGGTGAATCCTTTGAGAGCGCCCTGAAGAGATTTAAAAAGCAGTGCGAGAAGGCCGGAATACTGAGCGAGGTAAGAAAGCGGGAGCATTATGACAAGCCGAGCGTAAAAAAGAAGAAGAAGGCGATAGCGGCAAGGAAAAGGGCGCTCAAGCGCGGCAGGAAACGGGAGTATTAAATGTCTCTGAGAGAAGAAATTGTTAGACAGATGAACGAGGCTGCAAAGGCTGCCAAAGATGAGGCAGGTAGGCAGAGGCTTGAAACGCTGCGCAATGTTCTGGCGCAGGTAAAAAATAAGGAGATAGCGCTCATCAAGCGTTCTGAGGGCTTGAGTGATGAGGAGGTTATTTCCGTTGTCAGGACTATGATAAAGCAGTGTTTCGAGTCCATAGAGATGTTTAAAAAGGGTGGAAGAAATGATTTGGTTGATAAGACCGAGGCAGAACTAAAGATACTTAAGTCATTTCTTCCACCTGAGCTTTCAAGAGATGAAATAAAGGGTATTGTCAGCGAAGTGGTAAAAAGCCTGAACGCCTCTGGCCCTAAGGATATGGGCAGGGTCATGAAAGAGGTTATGCCAAAGGTTGCCGGAAAGGCTGATGGTAAACTCGTAAATGAGGTTGTAAGAGAGCTTCTTGGCCAGTAAGGCTTGAATATGGAGCAAGGCAACCGTGTTGCCTGTTATCGCCATGATTAGGACGCCGACACGGTCGGCTTGCTCCGTATTTTTTGAGGGATAAAATGAAGATAAAAGATATCTATACAAAGGCTGTTCAATGCGGTATAGAACTTGACCCACGCGGCAAGTCTGAGGTCGAGGCTGAGCTTAAAAGGGCTAAAAAGGATTTTGACGAGCTGAAAGAAGACAAGAAAAAAGAATTTGATAAAGAGAAGCTAATAAACCCCTATGCGGATACCCGTATATTATATGGAGACCCTGATAGAGATGTAAAAGTTGTTTTTGTCGGTATTGATATGGAGGTTGGCGAAGTTCTCCTTGCTGACAGACTGACGGGCAAGGGCAAATCTATTGACCTGGTAATTTCTCACCATCCAGAGGGAAGGGCTATGGCAGCTCTTTATGAGGTTATGGATATGCAAGCAGGCATTCTCCTGAAATATGGTGTTCCCATTAATGTCGCCGAAGATATCATGTCTGAGCGGATAAAAGAGGTTGAGCGAAGGCTTCTCCCGATCAATCACACCAGGGCAGTAGATGCTGCAAGGCTTCTGGAAATACCTTTTATGTGTATTCATACACCTTCAGACAATGCTGTTACGAACTATCTGCAGAAGATTTTTGATGAAAAAAGACCGGATACGGTCTCAGATGTCATTGACATCTTGAAAGGTATTCCTGAATATAAAGACGCAATAACTGAAAAGGCAGGACCCAGGGTGATCGTGGGAGCAGAAAAGAGAAAGGCAGGAAAGATTTTTGTTGATATGACAGGCGGCACAGGCGGCAGCAAGAGTATCTATGAAAAACTGGCAGCTGCCGGTGTTGGCACGATTGTTGGCATGCACATAAGCGAAGACCACAGGAAAGAGGCAGAAAAGCATCATGTGAATGTGGTCATTGCAGGACATATGAGCAGTGATAATCTTGGCATGAATCTGCTTCTGGATGATATACTGAAGGATGTAGAAGTTATTGCAGCATCTGGTTTTAGAAGGTTCAGCAGAAAGAATTAGGTTTTACAATCCCCTCCATTTGCAGTAAAAAATCCTGCTATGTATAAACCACCACACCAAAATCTTTGGTGTGTGGATAAAAAGAACATCCTCCTTACCGGCCGTCCGAGAATCGGTAAATCAATCCTTCTTTTACGCATAATTGAGACAAAAACTTGCAAGTTTCTTTTTTTATGCTATTAATTACAATTGTTTATAGCAATAATCTCACTCCTTACCCCGTTAGAAGTTTTCTTGTCCGATGGTTTCTTGTTGGTTGATTTTTTTATTACTTTCCCTATGTGGACTTCTAACGGGGTTTACAGGGTAAAGCGAGCCGGTGAGCAGACGTTGCTTTCTTTCACAAGGAGGGATATCTTATGTCCTTTCGGATCCGCACAAAACTCACCATTGCATTTTTTGGAATAATATTCCCATTCCTTATCATTGCCGGCATTATAACAGTCCATAATGTAAATAATATCAGCAAGTTTGCTCTTAAGGCTGAGGCAATATCAGAAGAGATGCATTCTGTTATGTCCCTTCAGATTGCATTGGATAGAGCCCTTATGCCCGGGAATGACTACATCATTACAGGTGATAAAAAATATATTGATGAGTTTAATAATACATCAAAAAATGTAGAGGCATTGATTGAGAAAGCAGAAGATGCATTGATTAGATTAAAGGGCATTGATACTCCCGAAGTAAAGGATGAGATGGAGATTTTTAATGATGTAAAGAGTGCGTGGCAGCATATTAAAGAAATCTCATTAAAGATATTTGCAATCCAGAACCCGGTTGGCAGCGAAGAGGCTGCAACACTCATGGAGGAGATGGACTACAAATGGAGTTATCCTGCGATAGAGAAACTTGACAGACACCATGAGATAGACAGAAAAGAGCACGAGGAGGCGATAGAAAAAGTGAATAGGGCATGGAAGATGTCATGGATAATTATGATTTCAGGCGCTATGCTTCTCATAGCGTTTGGTACATCCTTTGCCGCTTTTTATTCAAGGATGTTTACAAAACCAATAGAAATCATTCACAATGGTGCAGATGCCATAGCCAGCGGCGATTTTAAGGCAAGGCTTGATATAAAAACAGGTGATGAACTCCAGCAGCTTGCCAACGCCATGAACGAGATGGCAGCGCAGTTGGACAGCTTTTATTCCAATTTGCAGGGTATGCAGGGTATGGTTGATGAAAGGACGAGGGAGGTTCAGGAGAGAGAGGAGAAGTTCCGGCTATTTTTTAACAGCGGGAACGATGCTGTCTTTGTCCACACGATAGGGGCCGACGGCAAGCCCGGTAATTTTATTGAGGTCAACGAAGTTGCCTGTAAGAGACTTGGTTATGCGAGTGAGGAACTGCTCAATATGTCGCCCTATGATATTGATGCCTCTGATATGGTGGAAAAACGCGAAGTAGTGTTAAAAGGCTTCATTGCAAACGGACAGGCCCTCTTTGAGATGGTTCATGTTGCAAAGGACGGCACAAGGATACCCGTAGAGATTAATGTCAGACTTTTTAATCTTATGGGGAGACCGATGGTCATATCTTTTGCCCGCGACATTGCAGAACGGAAAAAAGCAGAAGAGGCATTGCGGCAAAGCAGGGCGCTCTATCTAAATACGTTAGAGAGTATGATGGAAGGCTGCCAGATTATTGATTTTGATTGGCGCTATATTTACGTCAATGACGCTGTTGCCAGACATGGTCGCAAAGCAAAAGAGGATTTAATCGGGCGTAAAATGATTGAATTATACCCTGGCATTGAAAATACAGAGATGTTTGCAGCTTTACGGCGCTGCATGGATGAGCGCGCTCCGCAACGCATTAACAATGAATTTATCTATCCTGATGGAAGCAAAAGGTGGTTTGAGCTTAGTATTCAGCCTGTGCCTGACGGCATTTTCATACTTTCTATTGACATCACCGAGCGCAAACAGGCGGAGGAAATGGTGAAAGAGTCAGAAGAAAAGTACAGGAGGCTGATCGAAAACCTTAAAGAAAGATATTTCTTTTACTCGCATGCTGCCGACGGCGTATTCACATATGTGAGCCCGTCCGTAACCAATATCCTTGGTTACGCGCAGGAAGAGTTCCTTACTCACTATAGCGAATATCTCACGGACAACCCAGTCAACAAAGACGTGGTCTACCATACGGAGTTAAGCATAAAAGGGATACCCCAGCCTCCTTATCTGGTCGAGATATTTCATAAAGATAGAACCACCCGGTGGCTGGAGATAACTGAAGTGCCGGTAGTTAACAAGAAAGGAAAGGTTATTGCGGTGGAGGGGGTTGCCTGCGATATCACTGAGAAGAAGAAGGCGGAAGAACGGCAGAAGGCCCTCTATGAATTCAGCCAGAGGATTGTTTCTAACCTTGACCTTGATTCCAGAGTAAAATCCGTTTGTCAGACGATATCTGAGATGGGTTTCAAAATGTCCTGGATAGGCATTTTAAAGATGGATACAAAGGATGTTATCCCTATGGCCCACGGCGGTTTCGAGGAAGGTTATCTTTCTTCAATAAAAGTAAAGTTCGATGATTCTCCTCAGGGACAAGGCCCAACGGGAAGGGCCATAAAAAACAAGAGGCCTGAGGTGCAGGAGCATATCCAGACAGACCCAAGGTATGTGCCGTGGAGGGAGGCCGCTACCAAGAGGGGATATAAATCATCAGCGGCCTTCCCCATCATAGATGATGATAAGGTCATAGCCGTCTTAAATGTCTATAACACAGCGGAAGAATTTCCTCCACGGGATTTGGAGTTCCTGCAGACATTTGCGAATCAGGCGGCCGCCTACATAAGAAATGCCAGGCTGTTTGAGGAGGTGAAGAAATCATCGGAGAGGATCAAGGAAGAGATGGAGGCAACGACCCATCTTCTGATGATTGCGGAGGCGACTGCCAAGACAACAGATATAGATAAACTCATGGGGCAGGTCATGCAGTGCGGTCATAAGATTATGGGGTGTGATGTGTGTCTCTCATACCTGTGGGATAAAGAGGCAAGGGTTTTTAGACCTGCACAGTGTTATGGTTTGGCGCGTGAGTTCATTCCAATCTTCAGGACAGAGCTATTGGATGAGAAGATAGAGTTTGTGAGAAAGATAGTAGAGGGGAAGGAGGCGGCGATAATTTCTCAACCTCTTAGCCCCTCAACTTCTGCATTTTCCTGGCTTCCAGACATAAACACCCTCGCCGTCATCCCGCTTATCGGCAAAACACAATATCTCGGTCTGATTATCGGCACATATTTGGGGACAGATTTCAAATCTGTCCCCAGTTTTACAGACAGAGACAAAAAGGTTATGCAGGGCATTTCACATCAGGTCTCTACAGCCCTTGAGGAAGCGAGGCTTTATAAAGAGACGGTCAACAAGTCAATGGAACTATCCCATAAGATTGAAACCATTCAGGTCATGCACGAGATAGACAGGAGCATCCTTTCAACATTGGAGGCAGAAGATATACTTGAAACCGTTACAAGGCTGATTTCAAAGGTAATATCGTGCGACAGGGCAACGATTGTCCTTGTTGACAATGAAAGACAGGGATTTATCTATAAGGCAGGGTTTGGCGTCCCCTTTATTCAAAAAGGGCAACTTGTGCCGTTTAAAGATACATCTGCTGCAGAAGTAGTGGTAAAGGAAGGGAGAATCAACCACATATCTAATCTTGCAGAGGTTAAGGGACTCTTACCAGTGGAAGAGAAATTCTTGAAACACGGCTTCTTATCCCACATAAGGCTTCCATTGCTCGTGAAAGGAGAGATTTACGGCTTGTTGACTGTGGGGGAGCAAAAAGGCCGTCAGCGTGGACGCCTGAAGACCTTTCAACATTGGAAAAGATTGCATCTCAGATAGGCGTTGCATTGGAAAATGCGAGGCTTATTACAGACCTTGAAGAGCTTTTCTTAAACACAATCAAGACCCTTTCATCTGCTATAGATGCCAAGTCGCCATGGACGAGGGGGCATTCTGAAAGGGTGACAGGATATGCCTTATCAATTGCCAGAGAGATGAAGTTTGATGAAAAGGGGTTGAAGGATATGGAGATTGCAGGGCTCCTTCACGATATAGGAAAGCTTGCTACTTATGAAGCAATCCTTGATAAGCCGGGAAGGCTTAATGACGATGAATTGAAGCTCATGAGGATGCATCCTGGAAAAGGCGCTGAAATACTTGCGCCTATAAAACAACTTAAGCATATAATCCCTGCAATAAAATACCACCACGAATTTTATGACGGCAAAGGCTATCCTGAAGGATTGAAGGGCGCGGCAATTCCTCTGTCTGCAAGGATAATGGCTGTTGCCGATACTGTGGACGCAATGGGCGCTGACAGGCCATACAGGAAGGGGAGGACTATGGATGTCATCAGTGCAGAGCTTAAGAGATGTTCAGGCACACAGTTTGACCCAAATATGGTGGAGACGTTTTTGAAAATCAGCGGCGAGAGGTGATAGGCAATAGGCGGGAGGCTAAAGGTGAGGGAGGTGGATAGCTGGCGAGAGGGCATATAAAAACATTAAAAAAATATTGCGGTTGAATTAAAAATAAGATACTTTATAGCGGTTACATAAAATACGATACTACCCATTTTGGAGTTTGAATAATGGCATCTAAGAAATATGTCTATTTCTTCGGAGGCGGGAAGGCCGAAGGTAAAGGGAGCATGAAGGAACTACTCGGGGGCAAGGGAGCAGGGCTTGCAGAGATGACTAATATCGGCCTGCCTGTGCCTGCCGGATTTACTATAACAACAGAGGTATGCGACCTTTATTACAGGAGCAACAAAAAATGTCCGCCGGGGCTTGAGGCAGAGGTTGCAAAAAATATTGCGAGGCTTGAGAAGCTTGTTGGCAAAAGGCTTGGTGATAGCGAGGACCCTCTGCTTATATCAGTGCGTTCAGGCGCGGCAAGGTCAATGCCAGGGATGATGGAAACGATATTGAACCTTGGGCTAAATGATAAATCTGTTGAGGGGCTTGCAAAAAAGACAAATAACCGCAGATTTACATTAGATGCCTACCGTCGGTTTATCGTTATGTATGGTTCAATCGCAATGCATATCCCGAGAGAGGAGTTTGAACAAGAACTTGAATGGATTAAGCATAACAGAACAAGGCAGAGGCTAAATAAAGGAAACAACAAAATTATTGATACAGATGTAAATGAACAGGAACTTGAAGAGCTGATATCTTTGCTAAAGGCTGTCTATAAGAGGCATACCAAAAAGGACTTTCCTCAGGACCCCGAAGAGCAGCTTTGGGGCGCTATCAATGCTGTTTTTGGTTCGTGGATGGCTGAAAAGGCTGTTACATACCGCCGTGTTGAGAAGATTTCAGGGCTTCGCGGCACCGCAGTCAATTTGGTGCAGATGGTATTCGGAAACAAAGGCGATACCTCGGGGACAGGCGTCTGTTTCACCAGAGACCCCAACACAGGGGAGAATATCTTCTATGGCGACCTGCTCATGAATGCCCAGGGAGAGGATGTTGTCGCGGGCATCCGCACGCCGCTTCATCTTAGCGACCTTAACAGGAGCATGCCTCGGATATATAAGCAGCTGTGCGATGTCCGAAAAAAACTCGAAAAGCATTACAGAGACATGCAGGATATAGAATTTACTGTTGAAAATGGCAGGCTTTACATTCTTCAATGCCGTTCCGGTAAACGGTCGCCAACCGCAGCGTTCTGTATGGCAGTTGACATGGTAAAAGAAAAACTTATAACAAAAAAAGAGGCAATCCTGAGGATTACAGATAAAGAGATTGAAGGTCTTTTCTATCCCGTCATTGATCCAAATATTTCTTTTAGTGAATTGGAAAAATACCGCTTTGCACGAGGTATAGATGCTGTGCCGGGCGCTGCATGCGGCAAAGTTGTATTTACTGCAAAGGATGCAGAGGAGTGGGCAGTGCGAGGCGAGAAGGTAATCCTTGTCCGAAAAGAAACCAGCCCTGAAGATGTAGGCGGCATGCATGCTGCACAGGGAATACTCACTGCTACAGGCGGCAAGACCTCTCATGCAGCAGTTGTTGCAAGGGGTTGGGGCAAGTGCTGTATAGTGGGATGCGAAG